>Ga0157369_10003612_pt1 | contig 18376 bp, 20 predicted proteins | sample C25metaG_FD_113461 | JGI IMG/M metagenome (GOLD analysis project Ga0157369, IMG submission 113461) | Corn rhizosphere microbial communities from Kellogg Biological Station, Michigan, USA - C2-5 metaG | ecosystem: Host-associated > Plants > Roots > Rhizosphere > Soil | place: USA: Michigan... | reverse complement strand
GAGCGGCGCCGGAGTCGAACCGACCCAGCGACGGGTTACGCCGCCTGACGCGTTTTGAAGACGCGCTGGGCCACCGGGCCCGTGCCGCTCCGCCGAGCAATCTAGCCGCCTACGACGGAGTGAACACCGGGACGTCGTAATGCGTCACCGTCAGGTCGCGTTCGACGAGGTACCGGTCGTCCATCGGATAGAACCGGGCACGCGCGATGTCTTCGCCGGCGAATGCGCGCACGACGTCGAGCGAGTCGAAGAAGATGATCGTCTCGATCTCCGCACGGTCGCCGTCGACTCGCTGCAGGACGAGCGCGCGCTCGCCCGCAAGACACTCCGCAACGTATGCCGCATATTCCGCCGCGTCCGCCGCGCGCGTCGCGCCGCGCCAGACGCGCGCGATCACTCGTCGTCCTCGAGGTACTTCGTGTCCCAGCCGAGCACTTCGTACGGCTTTCCGCGCGGCGAGCCCATCGCCAGGACGACGGTGTCGTCGTCCGTCGCGTGCGCGGCGCGCTTCGCAGACGGATCTTCGATGTAGACGAACGTCCCTGCCGGCGCGTCGAGCTCGTCGCCGTCGATCGTGAACGTCGCACTCCCGGCGGCGACATAGAACAGCTCGACATGCCCGCTCGAGCTCTCGTCGTGCTCGGGCACGGCGGTGGCGCCGGCCTTCGCGCGGTACGCGTTGACGCCGAACGCGTCGATCGAGAAGTAGTGGCGGACGGGCATCCAGTGCGGCCACTTCTTCGCGGCGATCTCGTCGAGGTTCGCCTTGCGGTACGAGCTCATCCGAAGCCTCCCGTCGTAGTAACCATCGTTAAGCTATCAAAGGTTATGGGGCCGCTGGAGGAGATCCGCGACTTCGTCAACGCCGGCCCGCCGGGGGAGCTGCGCGAGGCGATCCGTGTCCTGCTGCGCGCGAACAACGGCATCGACGACGGCGTCGACGCTGCTTCGCGCACGCTGGACGCGGCATCGCGGCGCGCCCGTCTGCGTGTCGGTTTCCGCGGCGGCGCGCTGAGCTTCGAGTCCGACGAACGCGTTCTCGCCGCGGTCGCGGAGGCGATGGCCGACGGTTCCTGGACGCGTCTGAAGGCCTGCCGCGCCGACGACTGCAAGTGGGCGTTCATCGACACGGCGCGCAACCGCACACGCGTCTGGTGCGACATGGCGGTCTGCGGCAACCGCGAGAAGGCGCGCCGCTACCGCAGCCGGCATGCGTAAGGGCGCGCGGCTCGCGCTGCCGCTCCTCCCCGCCGTCGGCGCGCTCGGCGCCTCGTTCGGGGTGCTCGCGCGCACTGCGCACATCGGTGCGCTCGCGGCGGTCGTGATGTCGGCGACCACGTTCGCCGGATCGTCTCAGGTCGCGGCCGTCTCCGTGCTCGGTGCCGGCGGAGGCGCGGTCGCGGCGATCGTCGCCGCGCTGCTCTTGAACGCGCGCTACGCCCCGATCGGGATCAGCGTCGCGCAGTCGTTCCGCGGCTCGATTGCGAAGCGGTTCGTGCAGTCGCAGCTCGTGGTCGACGAGTCGTGGGCGTTGGCGCGCGGCGACCTCGGGGTGCTGCTCGGGGTCGGGACGGTGCTCTGGTTCGCCTGGGTCGGCGGGACGGCGGCCGGCGCGGTCGCGGGCCAGGCGATCGGCGATCCGTCGACGTTCGGGCTCGACGGCGCATTCGCGGCCCTGTTCACCGCCTTGCTCGCGACCCAGCTCGGTTCGCGGCCGCGTATCGCCGTGGCCGTCGCAGGCGCCGCGATCGCGGCGGCGCTGATCCCGTTCACGGCACCGGGCATCCCGATCATCGCCGCGACCGCGGCCGTCCTCGTCGGGGTGCGGCGCCGGTGAGCACGGCCTGGCTGACGGTGCTCGCGGTCGGTATCGGCACCGTCCTGCTCAAGGCAGTCGGTCCGGTCGGTGTAGCGGGACGCCGCCTGCCGCCGGCCGCAGGACGGCTGCTCGAGCTCGTCGCGCCGGCGATCCTCGCGGCGCTCGTCGTCGTCGAGACGTTCGCGAGCGGCCGCCACCTCGTCGCGGACGCACGGCTCGCCGGCGTCGGCGCCGGTGTGCTCTGCGTGCTAGCCCGCGCGCCGTTCTGGGTCGTGGTGCTCTTCGGCGCGCTCGCCACTGCGGCGGCTCGCGCGCTCAACTAGCTCGGCCGGCGGGAGGTCGGCGAGCGACTCGACGACGAGGTCGGCGTCGCGCAATCCGACCTCGCGCGTCACCTCGTTCGGCACGCCGACGACGAAGATGCCCGCGGCCTTGCCGGCAGCGACGCCGTTCGGCGAATCCTCGAAGACGACGGCTTCGTCGCTCGAGACACCGAGCACGCCGAGCGCCTCCAGATACATGGTCGGGTTCGGCTTCGCACGGCTCGCGTCGCGGTCGGCGGTGACGATCGCGTCCCAGCCGACGGCCTGCTCGAGCCGCTCGAGGTGCATGTCGATCCAGCGGCGTGACGCGCTCGAGACGATTGCGCGCTTCAGTTCGTGCCCGCGGGCGTATTCGAGGTACTCGAGAATCCCGGGCCGTAGCTCCTCCGCCTCGAGGAGCGTCACCTCGTGGGCGTAGCGGCGCTCGTTCCACGTCTCTCGGTCGAGCGGCTCGCCGACGAGCCCTTCGAGGTGACCCATGATGTCCCACGAGCTGTGCGTGCCGACGACGGTCATCCAGAGATCGTCCGGGAGCTCGTGGCCGTGCTGCTCGTACAACCAGCGCCAGCCGGCGCGCGCCGCCGTCTCGGTGTCGAGGATCAGCCCGTCGAAGTCGAAGAGGAAGGCGCGGATCGGCACGGCGATGCAGAGTAGTGGGGTGGCGATTCTCGGCGTCGACGTCGGCGGGACGTTCACCGACGCCGTTCTCCTCGACGGCGCGACGGTGCGCACCGCGAAGGTGCCGACCGCGCAGCGCCAGGAGGACTCCGTGCTCGCCGCGGCGCGTGCTGTCGGCGCCGCCGATGTCGCGCGATTCGCGCACGGCACGACCGTGGCGACCAACGCGCTGCTCGAACGGCGCGGCGCGCGTACGGCATTCATCGCAAACGAGGGCTTCGAGCATCTGCTGCACACGCGCCGCCAGACACGCGCGCACCTCTACCGATTGTGCGACGAGCACCCGGCCCCGCTCGTTCCGCTGGAGCGCTCGTTCGGCGTGCCCGGCCGCATCGGCCCGGACGGCGAGCTCGAGCCGCTCGGCGAGGTGCCCGACATCGGCGACGCGGAAGCCGTCGCCGTCTGCCTGCTGTTCGCATTCCGAGACCCGTCGCATGAGCGCGAGGTCGTGCGCGTGTTGCGCGAACGTCATCCGCGCGCGCACATCGTCGCATCGCACGAAGTCGCGCCGGAGTTCCGCGAGTACGAGCGCGCGTCGACGACCGCCGCCGATGCGTATCTCGCGCCGGTCGCGGCGCGCTATCTGCGCGCACTCGCGGACGGCGCGCGCGCTGCAGGATTGCCGGAACCGCTGGTCATGCTCTCCTCGGGCGGCGTCGCGACGGTCGACGAGGCCGCCGCGCACCCGGCGACGATTCTCGTCTCCGGCCCTGCCGGCGGCGTCGTCGGCGCGGGCTTGCTCGCGCGGCGCGCGGGATTCGCCGACGCGATCGCCTTCGACATGGGCGGGACCTCGACGGACGTCTGCCTGCTGCCGGGCGGCAGGGCCGCCCGCGTCGCCGAGCGCGAGGTGGGTGGCTTCCCGATCCGTCTGCCGACGGTCGACTTGCACACGGTCGGCGCCGGCGGCGGCTCGCTCGTGCGCGTCGACTCCGGCGGCGCGATCCGCGTCGGCCCGCAGTCGGCCGGCGCGCAGCCCGGCCCGGCGTGTTACGGCAACGGCGGCGGAGCGACCGTCACCGACGCGAACCTCCTGCTCGACCGGCTGCCGGCGGAGCTGCCCGGCGGCCTCGTCCTCGACCGCGATGCCGCGGCACGCGCGTTCGGGGGAATCGACCCGGCCGCCGCGATCGACGTCGTCGACGCGGAGATGCTCCGCGCGCTGCGTGTCGTCTCCGTCGAGCGCGGTCACGACCCGCGCGATTTCGCGCTCGTCGCGTTCGGCGGCGCCGGCCCGCTGCACGCGTGCGCGCTCGCGGAGGAGCTCGGCATCGAAGCCGTGCTCGTGCCTGCAGCGGCCGGCGTACTGTCGGCGTTGGGCCTCGTCGCGAGCGACGAGCGGCGCGACCACGTCAGGTCGTACGTGTGTCCGTTCACCGAGGCCGGCGAGTTGCCGCGCGAGGGCGAGGCCGACGTGCGCTATCGAGGCCAGTCGTTCGAGCTGACCGTGCCGCTCGGCGGCGACGTCGCCGCCGCGTTCCACCGTGCGCACGAGGAGCGCTACGGCTACGCCGAGCCGGAGCGCGAGCTCGAGCTCGTCGCCGTGCGCACCGCCGACGTCGTACCCGCGCCGGACCTGATCCTGCCGACCGTGCCCCCCAGCCGGGTTGCCGGGCCACGTCTCGTCGAGCTCGACGGCGCGACGTGCTGGGTGCCGGACGGCTGGCACGGCGAGACGAACGACGACGGAACGTTGGTGCTGACGCGATGAACGTCGAGCTGCAGGTGATCGGCAGCTCGCTGCGCGCGGTCGCGGAGGAGATGGGCGCCGTCCTCATCCGCTCCGCGTTCAGCGCGAACATCAAGGAGCGGCGCGACTGCTCGACGGCGATCTTCGACGAGCGTGGGCGGATGATCGCGCAGGCCGAGCACATTCCGGTTCATCTCGGTGCGATGCCCGACGCAGTGGCGGCGGTGCTGGATCTTCCCGGCGACTTCTGGATCCTCAACGACCCGTATACCGGCGGCACGCACTTGCCGGACGTCACGCTGATCTCGCGGACCGCGCTCGGCTTCGCCGTCTCGCGCGCGCACCACGCGGATGTCGGCGGCATGGAGCCCGCGAGCCTCCCTGCGTTCTCGCACGAGCTGTATCAGGAGGGACTGATCATCCCGCCGACGCCGCTGACGCACGAGGTCGAGCAGCTCTTCTATGCGAACGCGCGCAACCCGGACGAGCGGCGAGGCGACCTTCGTGCCCAGATCGCAGCGCATCGGCTCGCGGAGCGGCGGATCGACGAGCTGTGTGCGCGGCGCGGGCGCGATCGGGTCGCCGCGGCGATGGACGAGCTGTACGCGTACTCGGAGCGGATGGTGCGGGCCGCGATCGGGCGGCTGCCGGACGGCACGTGGTCGGCCGAGGACGTCGTGGAAGCGGTCGAGGGCGAGCTGACGATCCGCGCCGCCGTCACGGTCGCGGGCGACGAGGTGAGGATCGACTTCTCCGGCACCGACGCCCAGCACCCCGGCAACCTCAACTGCCCGCTCTCGGTGACGAAGAGCGCCTGCTATTTCGTCGTGCGCTGCTTGACCGAGCCCGATCTGGCCGCGTCCGGCGGGGCGTTCAGCCCGGTGACGGTGACCGCTCCGGCCGGGTGCCTCGTCAATGCGAGGCCGCCGGCCGCCGTCGTCGCCGGAAACACGGAAACGTCGTCGCGCATCACCGACGTCGTCTTTGCCGCATTCGGGGGCCGCGCTCAGGGGCAGGGGACGATGAACAACGTCGCGCTCGGCAACGACCGTTTCACGTACTACGAGACGATCGGCGGCGGACAGGGCGCATGCGGCGACGCGGACGGCCCGTCCGGCGTGCACGTGGCGATGTCGAACACGCTGATCACGCCGGTCGAGGCGCTCGAGCTGTCGTATCCATTGCGTGTCGAGCACTGGCACCTCCGCGAGGCGAGCGGCGGCGCCGGCGTGCATCACGGGGGCGACGGGATCGTGCGCGAGCTGCGCGTGCTGGAAGACTGCCGCCTGTCCGTGCTCGCAGAGCGGCGCGCACACGGACCGCGCGGCGTCGAGGGCGGCGCCGACGGCGCACCGGGGCGCACGCACGTCAACGGAGAGGAGCAGCCCGCGAAGGTGACCCGTCAGCTCCGAGCGGGCGACGTCGTCCGCATCGAGACCCCGGGCGGCGGGGGATACGGCGGAAGAGAAAAGAGGGCGAGCCCGCCGCAGGGCCCACCCTCTCGATGAAACTCCCATCTCGCTCGGCCGCAATCGATGAGCGAGACCAGGATGTCCGCATGCCCCCGCCGCATCGGGGCACGTGGCCTTCCAAGGATCGGTGCTCGCCCGCACTCCACTCATCGCTGAATCGGTGGTTCACTCGATCGGTTCACTCGGATGAGCGTCTGGTCGAAGGGGCGACCGACCGATATCGAGAGGGCGTAGGGCGGTGGGCCGCAGACCGCGCCTTCGACGCAAGGCGGAGAGCCGACCGGAGTGGGAGCCGCAGCCCTTCCGGTCGGCTCTCGGCTTTGCCCGTCCGGCGGCGGAACTGATCCAATACATGGGATGAAGCGCCCCGTTCAGGTCGCCTGTGCGCAGGTGGAGCCGGTCATCCTCGATCTCGAGGGGACGCTCGAGAAGCTCGAGCACGTCGCTGCGGACGCCGCGCGCAACGGCGCGGAGCTCGTCGCGTTCCCCGAGACGTTCGTTCCCGTCTATCCGTCATCCCTCTGGGCGAAGGCCCTCGGCGGCTGGCAGGTCGACGGCGCGAAGGAGACGTTCGCGCGCATCGCGCAGAACTCGGTCGCGATCGGCTCGCCGGCGGAGCGGCGACTCGCCGCGTGCGCGCAGGAGCTCGGCATCTGGCTCGTAACCGGGGTGAACGAGATCGACCCGGAGCGCCCGGGGACGATCTACAACGCGCTCCTCTACCACTCGCCGGACGGCGAGCTCGCCCTGCACCACCGAAAGCTCGTGCCGACGAATCACGAGCGGCTCGTCCACGGACAGGGCGACGGGCGCGGGCTGCATGCCGTCGAGACAGGCTTCGGCCGCCTCGGCGGCCTGATCTGCTGGGAGAACTACATGCCGCTCGCGCGCACGGCGCTGTACGAGTCCGGAGTCGAGCTGTACGTCGCGTCGACCGCTGACGACGGCGACGCATGGCAGGCGACGCTCGTGCACGTCGCGCGAGAGAGCCGCGCGTACGTCATCGCCCCGGCCCACTTCCAGCGCGCCTCGTCGTATCCGGCCGACTTCCCGCTCGCGGGCGAGCTCGCAGGAGTCGAGGTGATCGGACGCGGCGGCAGCGCGATCCTCGCGCCCGACGGCGCGTATCTCGCGGGACCGCTGTACGGCGAAGAGGGCGTGCTCTACGCCGAGCTCGACCCGACGCGCCTACTCGCGGAACGGCAGCGCTTCGATCCGGTCGGCCACTACAGCCGGCCGGACGTGCTGCAGCTCACAGTTCGCGAGCGCGATGCGACGACGAGTACACGTCCTTCCGCGCGATCTTCCCGTCTCTGATCGGGAAGACGTCGACGCCGTCCCACTCGCGCGTGCCGGTCGACGCGGTCCATTCGCAGACCGCGAAGTCGTCGCCGACCTGCAGCGAGCGCGTGCTGAAGCGGAGCGTCGGGTTGTTCTCGAAGATGCGCGCGATATGCGCGCGCACGGCGTCCGCGCCTTCGGCGCGCTCGTCGGCCGTGTGGTTGTGGAAGACGACCTCGGGATGATGGTCCGCGTGGATGGCGTCGATGTCCTGCGCGTTCCAGGCGTCGTTGTACCGCTCGATGAGCTCTCTGACGTTCATCGCGTGCGCCGCAACACTCTCACATCGCCGACGCGGCGCGTGAGCCCGTCGCTGTCGAATCGTTCGAGGTAGAGCTGCGCGGCCTTGCGACCGACGCCGAGGAGGTCGCGGAACTCGGCGAGGGTGATCCGGTCGGTCAGCATCCCGACCGCCTCGTCGTATGCGGCCCGCGAGACGGCGTAGCCGTCGGGCAGCCGGACGAGCCGGTCCTGCTCTTCGAGGAAACGCGCGAGCGCGGCATCGTCGACCTTGATCGGCTCACGGCCGAGCTGCGCTTCGATTTCCCTCGCCGCCTGCTCGCGGTCGCCGAGCTGTGCGGTCGCCCCGGCCCGGTACAGCTTCGCGCCTCGCCGCTCGAGACCGAGCCGCGGCACGATCTCGTCCGCCCACGGCTCGGATGGGACCGGGACTCCGGGATCGAGCGGATCGGCCGTGTCGAGTGCGCGCTCGAGCTCCGCGCGCAGCTCGTCGAGCCATTCCTGCGCGTATGCCCATTCGCCCTCGACGTCGACGCCGATGCGGCGAAGCTCCGACGCGCGGACCGGGGCGTGCACGAGCGCCTCGCCGCGCTCGACCGCCGCCATCCGCTCGGCACTCGCATGGCGGGGCGGCGCCGGGTCGAGCACGCGCCCGCCGCCGACGGTCGTCGCGGCGCGCAGGACGACTCGGTCGCCGCGTGCGGCGACGACGGGCTCCGCAAGACGCAGCTGCGCCCACCCCTCGCCGACCCGCGCGACGCGCGCGACGACGGTCGCCGTGCCATGGTGCACCTGCACCCGCGCCGGGATCTCGAGCAACTCGTCGAGCGCGACGTCGAGGCGGTAGCTCGGCCGGTAGGCGCCGCGCGCGACGAGCGCGTCGCCGCGGCGGAGCTCGCTCCGCTCGACGCCCGGCAGCGACACCGCGACGCGTTGTCCCGCAGCGGCGCGCTCGACGGGCGTGTCGTGCACCTGCACGCTCCGCACCCGCACGTCGCGTCCCCTCGGCTCGGCGCGCAGCGTGTCGCCTTCGCCGAGCGAGCCGGACCACAGCGTCCCGGTGGCGACCGTGCCGATCCCGCGCAACGTGAAGACGCGGTCGACGTACAGACGTGTCGGCGCGTCGTCGCGCACGCGCTCCTCCGCCTCGTGGGCGATCGCGGCGCGCAGCTCGTCGAGACCGGCGCCCGTGCGTGCGCTGACGGCGACCACGGCTGCGCCGGGCACGAGCTCCTCCGCCTCCGCCCGCGCGAGCTCGAGCGTCTCCTCGTCGACGAGGTCGGCCTTCGTCAGCGCGACGACGCCGCGCTCGACGCCGAGCAGGCGCAGGATCTGCAGGTGCTCGTGTGTCTGCGGCCGCGCACCCTCGTTCGCGTCGATCACGAGCAGGAAGGCGTCGATCCCGGTCGCCCCGGCGACCATCGTGCGGACGAAGCGCTCGTGGCCGGGCACGTCGACGACCGAGACCCGCCGGCCGTCCGGGAGCTCGAGCGGCGCGTAGCCGAGATCGATCGAGATCCCGCGCTCCTGCTCCTGCGGCAAGCGATCCGTGTTCTTGCCGGTCAGCGCTTCGACGAGCGTGGTCTTGCCGTGGTCGATGTGGCCGGCAGTGCCGATCGTCAGCGGCATGCGGCTACTGCGTGTGCAACCTCGTCGACGTCGTCGTCGGCGAGGGCGAGACAGTCGAGTAGGAGCTTTCCATCGCGGACGATGCCGAGCACGGGCGGGTCGCCGCCGCGCAGCGGCGCTGCGAGCGACTCGTCGAGCGCGCACGCGAAGCTCGGCAGCTCGGCGAGCGGGAGCGCGCCGCCGCCCACGCGTCCGACCGTCTCCTCGACGGTGCCGGCGGTGAGAGCAGCGAGCCGCTCGGCCCGGACGCGGACGGTGGGAGCGTCCTGGTGCAGCATGCGCAGCACCGGGATCCGCTCGGGAGCGTCGAGATACAGGCGCAGCGTCCCCTCGAGCGCGGCGAGCGAAAGCTTGTCTGCGCGCAGCGCGCGCTGCAGCGGGTGGCGGCGCAGCCGCTCGACGAGCTCGGCACGGCCGACGACGATCCCGGCCTGCGGGCCGCCGAGGAGCTTGTCGCCGGAGAAGCAGACGAGATCGGCCGGCGAGTCGCGCGCGGTCGGTTCGCCGGGAATCGGATCGAGCACGCCCGAGCCGAGATCGTCGACGAGCGGGAGACCGTGGCGCGCCGCGATCGCCGCGAGCTCCTCGACCCTCGGCTGCTCGGCGAAGCCGACGACGCGGAAGTTCGACTGGTGCACGCGCAGGAGGAGCGCGGTATCAGCGCCGATCGCGCGCTCGTAGTCGCGCGCACGCGTGCGGTTCGTCGTGCCGACCTCGACGAGGCGCGCTCCGGAGCGCGCGAGCACATCGGGGATGCGGAAGCCGTCGCCGATCTCGATCAGCTCGCCCCGCGAGACGATCACCTCGCGGCCTTCGGCGAGCGCCGCGAGCGCGAGCAGCATCGCCGCCGCGTTGTTGTTGACGACGAGCGCCGCCTCGGCGCCGGTCAACCGACGGAGGAGCGACGCCACGTGGTCCTGACGGGAGCCGCGGGAGCCGCTCGAGAGGTCGAGCTCGAGATTCGAGTAGCCCCGGCCAGTCTCGACCACCTGCGCAAGTGCCTCCGCGGCGAGCGGCGCCCGACCGAGGTTCGTATGGACGAGGACGCCCGTCGCGTTCAGAACGCGCCGAAGCGACGGTGCGCGGAGGGAGCGCAGCTCCCCGTGCAACCGTGCCGCCAGGTCGCCGGGCTCGGCGCCGGCGCGGATCTCCTCGCGCGCACGCTCGAGCACGGTGCGGGCGGCCTCGACCGCGAGCGGGTCGTCGACACCGCGTGTCAGCTCGTCAACGGACGGGAGGTCGCGCAGCTCCACGCCCGAAGTATGCGGGCTTGAGCGTCTGCCGCCGAGAGCCGATAGGGGGACGGTGCGGGTCGTTCCTCTCTCGCTCGTCCTGGTCGCCGTCGTGGCGACGATCGGCGTCTTCACGTTCGCGAAGCCGCAGGACCGGCCGCCGGGCGGCCACGGCAAGACGCTGAAGTTCGACGACGCCGAGCCGCCCGTCAACGGCTGGCTCTGGGCCGACGCGACACCGGGCTTCCACCTCGGGGAGCATCACGACGAGTGGAAGCTCGCGATGCCATACGTCGCGGACCTGCCCGTGGGCGCCGGCCTGCTCCAATCGCTGCGCGACAAGCCCGGCGGCCGTCCCGAGGCGCTCTACGTCCCGCGCAACGGCTGCATCGGCGTGCAGTTGTTCAGCGGCTCGCGCACGACACTCTGCCGTCCGCACGCCGCCGCCGTCTTCATCGTCGACGCGCTGCCCTCGTACCACCCGGGTCAGTGGAACACGTTCGTCACCGGTGTTGCGCGCAGCGACGTGACGAAGATCACGGTGCAGGCACGCGGCGCGCAGGAAGACGACTACACGCCGGGCGCGCAGACGCATCACGTGCGCCTCATGCCGCCGCAGGTCGTCTACGACTCGAAGACGCCGGAGTGGTGGGGTGCATTCGTGGACAGCACCTACCAGCCGCAGCGGTGGAATCTCGTCGTCAAGGTCTACAACCGCTTCGGCCTGATGGTCACGGCGCACGTCGTCCCCCCGCATGCGGGTGACGCGCTCTACTGCGCGTCGGCCTTGCGCGCCGTGTGCGGGTCGTCCGCGCACCGCAGCTCGTAGCAGTCGAGCACGTGCTGCACTGCCTCGTCGATGTCGTCGGTGATGGTCAGCAGCTCGAGATCGTCCGGCGAGACCATCCCGAGCGGCAGCGCCTGCTCGCGCACCCAGGCGAGCATCGGCTCCCAGAAGCCGCGCTCGAACAGGACGACGGGGAAGTGCCGGATCTTGCCGGTCTGGATCAGCGTCAGCGACTCGAACAGCTCGTCCGCTGTGCCGAAGCCGCCCGGGAACACGACGAACCCCTCGGCCGCTTTCACGAACATCGTCTTCCTCGCGTAGAAGTGCGTGAACGTGAGCGAGATGTCGAGGTACGGATTCGCCGCCTGCTCGTGCGGCAGCTCGATGTTGAAGCCGACGGAGACTCCACCACCCTCCTTGCAGCCGCGGTTCGCCGCTTCCATGACGCCCGGCCCGCCGCCGGTCACGACCGCCCACCCTGCCTCCCCGAAGCGCTTCGCGGTCGCTCGAGCCTGATCGTATGCGGGCGCCCCTTCGCGCACGCGGGCGGAGCCGAAGATCGAGACTGCGGGCCGGTCGATCTCGTCGACCGCGTCGAAGCCCTCGCGGAACTCCTCCGCGATCCGCGCGGTGTGCTTGCGGATCTCGGCCTCGTGCTCGTGTGCGGTGTCGAGCAGCCGGCGGTCTTCCATCAGAGCGCCCCGTTCACGCGCGTCGCGAGCATCCCGATCACGAGCAGGGAAGCGAGCGTGACGTAGAGCGAGACGATCATCACTGCGCGCGAGCGGTCGGGAGCGAACGCCGCCACGGGGACACCGCTCTCGAACTGGATCACCGGCATACGCCATGCCTCGCGCGCGGCGTGTGCGGTCTGGCCGCCGTCGAGGAAGCCGATCGGAAGCATGTTGAATGCGTTCAGCAGGAAGCCCATGTTCGCGAGCACCTGCAGCATCTCCGAGCCTCTCTCCGCGCCGACGCCCCAGACGACCGCGGCGGCTGCGCCGCCGAACAGCGGGCCGGCGAGCGAGATCAATGCGTTGCGCCACGGCGTCAGGCCCGCGCGCTCGATCGTCACGTACGCGCCGATGAACGGGATGAACGTCGGCAGCGACACCTTCAGCCCCTGGCGCCGCGCCTCGAAGACGTGGCCGAGCTCGTGGATCGCGATCAGCAGCACGAAGCCGAACGCGAACGACCAGCTGTGGAACCAGAACGAGAACGCCGCGACGGAGATGAAGAACGAGAAGAACTTCGCGAAGACGAAGCCCCACTTGAGCGCGGCGAGCCCGAGGCCGAGGGCGACCGACCCTGCGCGTTCGAGTGAATGGCGAAGTTGCCTCACGAGCCCCTGCCGATCCATTCTTCGCCGCCTTCGTAGACCTCCTTCTTCCACAGCGGGATCGTCTCCTTGAGCGTGTCGATCGCCTCGCGGCACGCTTCGAGTGCCGAGGCGCGGTGCGGCGAAGAAACGGCAATGACGACGCTCGCCTCGCCGATCTCTACGCGGCCGATGCGGTGGTGGATCGCAACGGCCGTCAGGCCGTGCTTCTCCGTCAGAGACCGGCCCAGGCGTACGAGCATCGCCTCGGCCATCTCCTCGAACGCCTCGTACTCGAGGTATTGCACGTCGCGCCCCCGCGACGAACGCCGCACCGTGCCGAGGAAGGATGCGACCGCGCCTGCCTCTTCGCTCTCCGCCTCGGCGACGACGCGCGCGACGTCGAGCGGCTCGGGCGTGATCAGGAACGCACCGCCGGAGACCGGCGGGATGAGCGCCACCTCGTCGCCGTCCTGCAGCTCGTGGGCGCGGTCGACGTATTCGCGGTTGACGGCGTACATCAGGCCGCCGGGCTCCTCGCCCAGATCGAGCCGCGCCCAGACGTCGCCGGCACGGGCGACGTCGTCGAGCTCGAGGCGCGACCTGCCCGCGCGCTCGCGCAATCCGGCGAAGAGCCGAACGGTCACCCGCATGAGCGGAGTGTGCCTACGGGCGGCGGTGCGACCGCATCAGCGCGCGAACGTCCGCAACCGGTCCGAGGTGCCGGAGCTTGTCGGGGTTGATGACCGAACGCAACGCCTGCACGAAGCCGTCGGCGATCTCGATCGTCCAGACGACCGCGACCGAGCCGTTGGGCGCACGAAGCACGGCACCCGGCTGGCCGTTGACCTCGCGCCGCTCGAGGGAGCCGCCGTAGTCGGCGATCTGGCGGCCCGTCCCCGCCAGGAGGCGCGCGACGCGCTCCGCCCCGACGATCGGCGTCGCCCATTGCGGCGCCTTCCCGCCGCCGTCGCCGACGACGACGACGTCGGCCGCGAGCATCCCGACGAGCCCGTCCACGTCCCCCTCCTGGACCGCCGCGAAGAAGCGCGCCGCGAGCTCGTCGCGCTCGCGGCGCGACGCCTCGAACCGCGGCTTCTCGGCCTCGACATGACTGCGCGCGCGGACACCGATCTGCCGGCAGTTCGCCTCGCTGCGTCCGACGACCTCCGCGATCTCGTCGTAGCGATAGCCTAAGACGTCGTGGAGCAGGAAGACCGCGCGCTCGACGGGCGTGAGTCGCTCGAGCAGGAGGAGGAACGCCATCGACAGCGTGTCCGACTGCTCCGCGAGCGCGGCTGGGTCGTCGCCGTCGACGAGCGGCTCGGGCAGCCACTCGCCGACGTAGGTCTCCCGCCGCGCCCGCGCCGAGCGCAGCTGGTCGATCGCGAGGTTGGTGACGACGGACGTCAGCCACGCCTTCGGCGACTCGACTCCCGTCGTGCGCTCGTAGCGGGCGAACGCTTCCTGGACGACGTCTTCGGCGTCGCTGACGCTGCCCAGCATCCGGTACGCGAGCGAGAAGAGCAGCGGCCGGAGCTCCTCCATCAGGCTGCGAGCGCCTCCCGGTCGCCGAGGCCTCGCACGAAGCCGTCGCGCCAGGACGGCCACCGCGGCTGCCAGCCGAGCTCGCGCTTCGCCTTCGCGTTCGAGGCGCCGCGCCCCTCGGTCATCATCCGCACCACCGCCTCGCCGGCGAGCGGCCGGGCGAGCCAGACGGGCAAGCGCCGCGGCGGCCTCGCGCCGACGGCTGCGGCGAGGGCGGGGAGCCATTCCGAGACGGGCGCGGGCTCGTCGTCGACGACGTTGAAGATGCCGCGCGCGCCGCGCTCGATCGCGGCGACGGCCGCTGAGGCGGCGTCGTCGACGTGGAGCCACGAGGAAACGCCTGCGCCGTCGCCGATCACCGGGATCCCGCGCTTGCGGACGAGCTCGACGAACACCTCGGATGCACCCGGCCCGTAGAGGTTGCCGTACCGCAGCACCGCGCCTCGCTCGCGCGCGAGGGACTCCAGCTCCTTGATGGCGGCGAGCGACTCCCGCTGGCTCGGCACCGCATCGTCGGCGAGCGGAACGTCCTCCGTCGCCCCACGCGTGTTCCAGCCGCCGCAGTAGCTCTGCACCACGAAGCGATCGACGCCGGAAGCGGTAGCGGCCGTGAGCAGGTGGCGCGTCCCCTCCGTCCGCAGACGGTTCGTCAGCGCGAAGACCCGGTCGAAGTGCTTCAGGTCGCGACCGGCCGCGAGGGCAGTCATCTGGTGAACGATCGCGTCCGGCTTCGTCGCGGCGACGACGTCCTGCACCTCGACTGCGTCGAGCCCGTCCATGTGGACGGCGTCGGCGCCGAGCGCATGGAGTAGGGCGAACTTCTCCGGCTGCGTCGTCGTTCCGACGACCTCGTGCCCGCGCTCGATGAGCTGTGGAACGAGCCGCCTGCCGACCGCGCCGGTCGCACCTGCCACGAGGACCTTCATCTCGTCTCCTTTCTTTCGTATCACCTCCTAGACGAGACAGGGCAGAGGAATGTGACAGCAACGTACCCTGGGCTCGTGGGCATGTATTTCCATTCGTCTCGCGAGGCGCCCGAGCGTCCCGCCGACCCCGAGGTCCGGCGCGCGAACCTGCGCCGGATCGTCGCGCTCTTCACGCCGTACCGGCCGCGGCTCGCCGGCCTGCTCGGTCTGATCGTCTTCTCCGCGGCGCTCGGCGTGGTGCCGGCGTTCCTGCTGCGCCGCGTCATCGTGGCGATCGGCTCCCACGACAAGACCATGCTCTCGTGGGCCGCCGGCGGCATGATCGCGATCGCCGTCGTCAGCGGCGTCCTCGGCGTCGTCCAGACCCTGCTCTCGAACCAGGTCGGCCAGCGCGTGATGCACGATCTACGCGCGAAAGTCTTCCGCCACCTGCAGCGGCTCTCGCTCGCGTTCTTCACGCGCACACGCACCGGCGAGGTGCAATCCCGGATCTCGAACGACATCGGCGGCGTGCAGAACGTCGTCACGAACACGGCCACGTCGATCGCGTCGAACGTCACGTCGGTGATCGCGACGATGGTCGGCATGCTCCTGCTGAGCTGGGAGCTCGCGCTGTTCGCCTTCGCTCTGATTCCGCTGTTCGTCTTCCTCACGCGCCGCGTCGGGAACGAACGCCGCCGGATCGCGAAGACGACACAGGAGACGCTCGCGGACATCTCGAGCCTCGTCCAGGAGTCGCTCTCGGTGAGCGGGATCTTGCTCGGCAAGACGATGGGGCGCACCGAGGAGCTCGCCGACCGGTTCGAGCGCGACTCGCTGCGGCTCGCCGACCTCGAAGTGCGCCAGCGAATGGCGGGGCGCTGGGTGATGGCGTCGATCCAGACGAGCTTCTCGGTCATGCCGGCCGCGATCTACTGGTTCGGCGGGCTGACGGGCGTCGTCTCGATCGCGACCATCATCGCGTTCACCACCCTGCAGACGCGGCTCTTCTTCCCTGTCGGCTCGCTCCTCGGCGTGTCGCTCGACGTGCAGACGTCGCTCGCGTTGTTCGACCGGATCTTCGAGTACCTCGACGAGCGCATCGACATCGACGAGGGCACGGTCGCGACCGCCGGCGCCGGCGATGTCGTCTTCGACTCGGTGTGGTTCCGCTACTCGCCCGACGCGTGGACGCTGCAGGACGTCTCGTTCACCGTCCCCGCCGGGACGAAGACGGCGCTCGTCGGCGAGACGGGCTCCGGCAAGACGACGCTCGCCTACCTCGCGGCGCGCCTGTACGACGTCGAGCGCGGCAAGGTCTCGATCGGCGGTACCGACGTCCGCGACCTTTCGTTCCCGGCGCTCACCGATCTCGTCGGCGTCGTGTCGCAGGAGACGTATCTCTTCCATGCGTCCGTACGCGAGAATCTCCGGTTCGCGAAGCCCGACGCGACCGACGAGGAGATCGAGCGCGCAGCAGAGGCCGCGCGCATCCACCACATGATCGCGGCGCTGCCGGAGGGCTACGACACCGTCGTGGGCGAGCGCGGATACCGGTTCTCCGGCGGCGAGAAGCAGCGGATCGCGATCGCGCGCACGATCCTGCGCAACCCGCCGATCCTCGTCCTCGACGAGGCGACGTCCTCGCTCGACAACGAGACCGAGCGGCTCGTGCAGGAGGCGCTCGACGGGTTGTCGGCCGGGCGCACGACGATCGCGATCGCCCATCGCCTCTCGACGGTGCGCGACGCCGATCAGATCGTCGTCCTCGACAAGGGCGAGGTCGTCGAACGAGGCACGCACGAAGAGCTGATCCTCGCGGGCGGGCGCTACACCACTCTTGCGTCGCGCGATGCAGAGCTCGTCGGCGCGTAATCCGGGAAACACCGGACGACGCGTTGCCGCCGTCGTGCGAGGATTTCGGGCGTGAGCCATTTTTCCGCGTCCTATTCGGTGACCCTCCGCGTGCGCCTGGACGACCGTCCGGGCACGTTCGCCGACCTGGCGCGCGCGATCGCCGATGCCGGCGGGCTCCTGGGAGCGATCGATCTCGTGCGCGTCGAGAGCGGCGCCAAAGTCCGCGACGTCAGCGTCTTCGCGACCGACGTCTCGCACGCCGAGGCGATCGGGCGCGCCGCACGCGCGGTCCCGGGCGTCGAGGTCGAGAACGTCTCCGACCGAACCTTCCTCATGCACCTCGGCGGGAAGATCCACATGGACGCGAACGCGCCGGTGAAGACGCGAGACGATCTCTCGATGGCGTACACGCCGGGCGTCGCCCGCGTCTGCCAGGCGATCGCGGACAATCCCGACGATGCCTGGAACCTGACGATCAAGCGCAACACCGTTGCCGTCGTCAGCGACGGCAGCGCGGTCCTCGGCCTCGGCGACATCGGCCCGGAGGCGGCGATGCCCGTGATGGAGGGCAAGGCGCTGCTCTTCAAGGAGTTCGGGGGCATCGACGCGTGGCCGCTCTGCCTGAGCACGAAGGATCCGGACGCAATCGTCGCGGCCGTCGAGGCGATCGCTCCGGGCTTCGGCGGCATCAACCTCGAGGACATCTCCGCACCGCGGTGCTTCGAGATCGAAGAGCGGCTGCGTGCCTCGCTCGACATTCCCGTCTTCCACGACGACCAGCACGGCACCGCAGTCGTCGTGCTCGCCGCGCTCGTGAATGCGCTGCGCGTCGTCGACAAGGAGATGTCGAAGATCAAGGTCGTCGTCACGGGCGTCGGCGCAGCCGGTGTGGCGGTGACGCGCGTCTTGATGGCCGCCGGCGTGCGGAACGTCATCGGCTGCGACCGTGAAGGCTCCCTCTATCGCGGCCACGAGGGCCTGAATCCGGTGAAGGCCCGCTACGCGGAGGAGACGAACCCCGAATGCTTCCGCGGCAGCGCCGACGAGGCGCTTTCCGGCGCCGACGTCTACATCGGCCTCTCGGTGCCGGGTGCCGTCTCCGCCGCCGCGATCCGCACGATGGCCGACCGCGCGATCGTCTTCGCCATGGCGAACCCGACGCCGGAGGTGATGCCGGAGGAGATCGCGGGCGACGTCGCCGTGATCGCAACGGGACGCTCCGACTACCCGAATCAGATCAACAACGTCCTCGCGTTTCCGGGGATCTTTCGCGGGGCCCTCGACGTGCGCGCGACGACGATCACCGACGGGATGGAGGTCGCAGCCGGCCATGCGATCGCAGCCGCGATCGCACCGGACGAGCTGTCGGCCGACTACATCGTCCCGAGCGTCTTCAACCGGTCGATCGTGCCGGCGGTTGCGCGCGCGGTCGCCCGCGCCGCCGAGCGGGACGGAGTCGCGCGACGCCCGACCGAGGCCGGCGTCAACGCCTGAGGGCGGCCGGACGCCGCCCTCAGGCGCGCTTCCTCAGCGGAAG
>Ga0157369_10003611_pt1 | contig 18378 bp, 15 predicted proteins | sample C25metaG_FD_113461 | JGI IMG/M metagenome (GOLD analysis project Ga0157369, IMG submission 113461) | Corn rhizosphere microbial communities from Kellogg Biological Station, Michigan, USA - C2-5 metaG | ecosystem: Host-associated > Plants > Roots > Rhizosphere > Soil | place: USA: Michigan... | reverse complement strand
CCAGGGCAATGTATAAACAATCATTAAATCAGGATGAGGGATTATTTATTCATCCTTCAGATCATATAAAACAATTAGCTTGAGTACTTATCTATCTGCGGAAAATTTAGGTCATTCGTTTCATGACCATTGGCTTTTTAAGAACCTTACCTTAGGCATTAACAAAGGCAGAAGAGTTGCCCTTGTTGGTGTTAATGGTGCAGGTAAATCTACGCTCTTAAAAATACTATCAGGCAAGCTTGCTCCTATAGAAGGCAAGGTAGTACAGGCCAGAGGTATCAAAATAAGCTACCTTAACCAGGACCCTACTTTTGAAGGCTGTAAAACTATCAGTGATTTTATCTTTCATGCCGATAACGAACAGCAGCAGCTGATCAGAAAGTATGAAGAACTGCTGGAGAATGACCCCGACAATACCAAAGCCATTGAGCAGCTAACCGAGCAGTTAAGCGCGCTTAATGCGTGGGAGTATGAGTACAATATCAAAACTATTTTAGGCAGGTTGGATATTCATCATCTCAATCAACCGATAGACACTTTATCCGGAGGGCAAAAAAAACGTTTGGCACTAGCTGGACTCCTGATTCAGGACCCGGATGTTTATGTGCTGGATGAGCCAACAAACCACCTGGATATTGATACCATCGAATGGCTTGAAAAACTTTTGACCGAGGGACAAAAGACTATCCTGATGGTAACGCACGACCGTTATTTTCTGGACAACGTTTGTAATGAGATTATAGAAATAGATCGTGGTAAGATATTTACTTATCAAGGTAACTACGGCTATTTCTTAACCAAAAAAGCCGAACGTGATGCTACTGACCAGGTACAGTTTGAGCGCAATTCCAATCTCCTGAAAAAAGAACTGGAATGGATGCGCCGTCAACCACAGGCCAGGGGCACCAAATCAAAGGCACGGATAGATGCTTATTACGATCTGGAGGAAAAAACCAAACTGGGCGCTGCTAAAGGAAAAGTAGAACTAAGCGTTAAAACAGCAAGGCAGGGCAACAAGATTATGGAGCTCGACCATATTGCCAAGCGCTTTGAGCAACAGGTTATCATCGGCGACTTTAGTTACACCTTTAAAAAAGGCGACCGTATAGGATTAGCTGGACGTAATGGTACCGGCAAGTCTACCCTACTCAACCTCATCACTGGTAATATCAAACCAGATAGCGGCATTATTAATAAGGGAGAAACTACAGTTATTGGCTATTTCCACCAGTCGGGTTTAAATTTCAAAGAAGATGAACGCGTAATAGATATAGTAAAGAACGTAGCGGAATACATTACCATGGCTGATGGTAAAACTATTTCTGCTTCTCAGTTGCTCACCTTGTTCCTGTTTCCGCCCAATAAACAGTATGGCTTCATTGCCAATTTAAGTGGGGGCGAAAAGAAACGCTTGCAACTCCTGAGCATACTCATGAAGAATCCAAACTTCCTGATACTCGATGAGCCCACCAACGACCTTGATATTGATACCTTAAATGTATTGGAGGAGTTTCTGACTAATTACAACGGCGTACTGATGCTGGTATCCCACGACCGTTATTTATTAGACAAGCTCACCGAGCAATTATTTATTATGGAGGGCAATGGTAGCGTTAGGATATTCAACGGTAATTATTCAGCCTATCGTGTCGAATTGGAAGAGCAAAAACAGGAAGCAAAAAAGGCTACAGGGAAGGTTGTTAATAATATACCTGCTACTCCCCCTCCAGCTAAGAAAAATAAACTGAGCTTTAAGGAGACAAAGGAGTTAGAAACCTTAGAGACACACATTGCTACTTTGGAACAAGAGATAAAAGTACTAACAGAGCAACTGAACTCCGGCGAAATCGACCATGAAAAACTTGCTGGGCTTTCCGCAAAAATAAGTGAGTTAAACAATGAGCTTGATGAAAGCAGTATGCGTTGGATGGAGTTGATTGAATTAAAAGAAGGATAAATGAAACTATCAGATATAATTGCTTCAACAGGTGTAATTATATTATTAATTGCATTCCTGCTCAACCTTTATAAGAAAATGCGAGCAGATAGCAGAGCCTATACCTTTATGAATTTTATAGGAGCAGCACTGTGCTGCCTATCATCATACATGATCAAATTTTATCCATTTGTGTTATTAGAAAGTGTATGGTCAATTATAGCACTTATATCATTAATAAAAGTTCCACGTGGAACATCAATAGATAAGGACTAATTTTGTATTAATGTTCCACGTGGAACAAAGGAGGAGAAGATGTTTAAAAAATATGATGTAATTGTAGTTGGTGCAGGACATGCCGGTTGTGAAGCAGCTGCGGCTGCGGCTAATTTAGGCTCGTCTGTATTACTAATTACAATGAATATGGGAACCATTGCCCAAATGAGCTGCAACCCAGCTATGGGTGGTGTAGCCAAAGGGCAGATAGTTCGGGAGGTTGATGCGTTAGGTGGTTATTCAGGTATTATAGCTGATAAAACTACTATTCAGTTCAGGATGCTTAATCTGTCTAAAGGACCTGCTATGTGGAGTCCGCGTACGCAGAATGACAGGATGCGTTTTGCAGAAGAGTGGCGCTTGGCCCTGGAAAGGACACCGAATGTAGATTTCTGGCAGGATATGGTGTCGGAACTTTTGGTAAAGAATAACACCGTGATAGGTGTACGTACTTCCATCGGTGTAGAGATAGAAGCTAAAGCCGTGGTGCTTACTAATGGCACCTTCTTGAACGGTACTATCCATATCGGCGAGAAAAGATTTGGCGGCGGCCGTACAGGAGAGAAAGCTGCGACGGGTTTAACCGAGCAACTTACCCACCTTGGCTTTGAAGCCGGACGGATGAAAACCGGAACTCCTCCACGTGTTGATGGCCGCTCCTTAAATTATAGTGTGATGGAAGAGCAATGGGGTGATGAAGATCGCGGCCAATTCTCGTTTACCAATGTGCCGGTTACTACCGATCAGCGTTGCTGCTGGATCACCTATACCAATGATAAAGTACACGAAACTTTAAAAGAAGGCTTTGAAAAATCGCCGATGTTTACCGGCCGCATTAAAGGTTTAGGTCCGCGTTACTGTCCTTCTATCGAAGATAAAATTAACCGCTTTGCTGAACGCGAGCGTCACCAGATATTTGTAGAACCTGAAGGATGGAACACTGTAGAAATTTATGTAAATGGTTTCTCTACTTCCCTTCCTGAGGATGTACAATACCGTGCTTTGAAATTAATTCCGGGTTTTGAAAATGTAAGAATGTTCAGACCGGGCTATGCCATTGAGTACGATTACTTCCCTCCTACCCAGCTTGGCCTTACACTAGAAACCAAAGTGATCAGCAATCTTTTCTTCGCAGGCCAAATCAATGGTACCACTGGTTATGAAGAAGCAGCATCACAAGGATTAATCGCGGGTATTAATGCGCATCAAAAGGTACATGACAAACATGAGCTGATCTTGAAAAGATCTGAGTCATATATCGGCGTATTGATCGACGACCTGGTTACCAAAGGTACAGAAGAACCGTATCGTATGTTCACTTCGAGAGCAGAACACCGTTTGCTACTGAGACAGGATAATGCCGACGTACGCCTTAGCCCTATAGGCCATGAGTTAGGTTTGATTAGCGATGAGCGATTAGACATCGTTAATCAGAAGATTAAAAACTCTGACGACATTGTTGCTTATACTAAAAGCAAATCAATAGAAGCTACTCAGGTAAATTCGCTGCTGGAGGAATTAGGTACTTCGCCGCTTAATCAAAATGTGAAGCTCTTTAGTTTATTGAGCCGACCACAGGTTTCCTTTACGGACCTGGTTAAAGCTGACCCCGCGTTAGCTACCTTACTTTCTGCCTATGATAGGGAGACCATTGAGCAGGCGGAAATCAAGATCAAATACGAAAGCTATTTTGAAAAGGAAATGGAGATTGTAGATAAGATGAAAAAGATGGAGGATAAAGAAATTAATCCCGAATTTAATTATCATCAACTGGTATCGCTCTCCAAAGAAGCGCGCGAAAAATTGATGAAAATCAAGCCACGTACTTTAGGTCAGGCTTCACGTATTTCAGGGGTTTCACCATCAGATATTTCGGTTTTGATGGTCCATTTGAGCCGGTAAATAGCCAAGTAATTGAAAATTAGGGTATTAAGTATAAAAATAATTAACCTTTTAAAATGCGATTAAAGACGTTATTTTTAAGTTTTAATATCAAGATTCATAAAAAATAAAAAATCGCTTATAACGCCTAAAAATGCGCTTAAATCACATTTGTCTGTTTTTAACCAATTTTTTACTGCTTTTTGGCATTGGTTTAGTCATTTTTGGTTGTGCAAGTATGCAACGTCCGCAGGGAGGCCCTCGGGATCGTACGCCACCGAAATTATTGAAGGCTACTCCTCCAAACATGACCAGAAATTTTTCGGCCAAACAAATTCAGCTGCAGTTCGACGAATTTTTTAAGCTCACCAACCAATACCAGGAAATCACGTTTAGTCCTAATCCTGAAAAAGCCCCGGAGGTAAAAGTTAAGCAAAAAACGCTGGTCATTAATTTCAGGGATTCGCTTTTAAAGAACACCACCTATGTGATCAATTTTGGCAAAGCCATAGCCGACGTAACCGAAGGAAACGTTTTAAAAAATTTTACTTATGTATTTTCTACCGGTCCGCATATCGACTCTTTGAGTATATCCGGAAGTGTGACAGATCCCCAAAGTGCGGATAAGCAAAAGGACGTTACGGTGATGTTGTTCCCGCTTAAATTAGATAGTGCTTACTTTGGTAAAAAGAAACCCAGCATCTTTACCACTACAGATTCATCAGGCAACTTCAGCTTAAACAACCTGCATGAAGGTGATTACCGTATTTATGCGCTGAAAGAACAAGCGGTCGACAAAATCTATAACAGCGACAAGGAGCTCATCGCCTTTTTAAAGGAACCCATCCATTTACATAAGGACACCAATGGTATTGTATTGAGCCTCTTTCAACAAAAGCCTGAAAAATTCAGGGTCACGGAAAAGCGCTTTGATATGGATGGAAAAATGTTCTTTATCTTTAATCAGCAACTCAAACATCCATCGGCCAAGATCATCTACCCTCCTGCTTTAGATGATCAAAAGATCACAGAGTTTAGCAAGACCGGTGATACCTCATGGATCTATATGCGCAACATGAATTTTGATTCTATTCGCGTGGCCTTTTATGATAATCAAAAGCCTTTAGATAGCGTTTCCCTGCGCAAAGGCTTAAAGGAAGCCTATACCCGTAACCTTACTTTTCAATATAATATTGGTATGGATGGCAAGCTAAAACCAGGTACAGACCTTGTTTTAACAGCGAGCCTACCGATAGAAACAGCAGAAGCATCGTTGGTAGCCTTAAAAGAAGATTCGGCTTATGTCACTGATTTTACCTTGCAAAAGAACCTTGAAAATCCACGAAAATACAGCATGAAATATCGTTGGCGGCAGGATGCAAATTATGAGATAACAATCAATGAAAACGCCTTTACCGATATTTATGGCGACAAGAATAAGAAACAGTTTAAACGTTTCCAGATCAATAAACAGGAAAACTACAGTTCACTTACGCTTAAATTTACTGTACCTGACACCTCCAAGGCCTATGTTGCACAGGTGTTAGACGAAAAGAAAAATATTCTGCATACCGAAGCCTTTACCAAAAACACCAGCGTAGTTTTAAAAGATTACCCTACCGGCAAATACCAGATCAAGGTAGTGTATGATGAGAACCGGAACGGTGAATGGGACACGGGATCGGTAAAACAGGGCCGGCAACCTGAAAAGATTTGGCTCGACCCTAAAATTATTACCCTGCGGCCCAACTGGGAAGCTGAAGAAGCGATTGAAATTCCGAAAGAGTCTACGCTTCCTTAAACCAGCTGGAATACATGATATAATTATCGGGAAGCTTTTTCAACAGCTCCCTTTGTTCGCCGGTCAGGGGTTTAATCTTCTTGGCCGGCGTTCCTGCATATAGGTACCCTGATTCGCAAATAGTATTTTCCAGCACTACTGACCCGGCACCAATGATCACAAACTCTTCAACTACCGCGTAATCCATCACGATGGCGCCCATACCTATCAACACGTTGTCTTTTAGCGTACAACCATGTACAATAGCGTGGTGACCAATAGATACATAATTACCAATATTAGTAGGAGCTCTTAAATAGGTTGCATGGATACAAGCTCCATCCTGTATATTGGTATTGTTCCCTATTTTAATATAATGCACATCTCCCCTAATTACAGCATTAAACCACACAGAGCAGTTATCGCCCATAGTAACATCGCCAACAATAGTACTATTTGGTGCAATAAAGCAATCATTTCCCCATACAGGGCTTTTATCTTTTACCGGAAGTATAACGGGCATATTATATTAAATTTTGAATGACAGATTGAATGAATTACTGAATAATTTTTTATGTTTGATTAATACTTAAGCGGAAATAGCTCAGTCGGTAGAGCATCAGTTTCCCAAACTGAAGGCCGCGGGTTCGAATCCCGTTTTCCGCTCATTTGTTACTGATAATTCTTTTTATAGCAATCTGTGCTTCTTCCGGATATTCGTTTAAGTTACCAACTAACTTATTAAATTCTTCTTCATTATAATCCTTAAACTTTTCAAAGTAAAAGCTTACCATCTTTTCTTCCTCAAGTGCTTGCTCTTCGGCGGTGCCATTGAGAAGAACTTTAATCAAAGACCTAAAAAACCTTCTATTAATAATACTGTAGATCAGGAATAATAGGAAACCAACAGGATTTACTGACAGGGAATTAAAAGTGAGATCGGGGCTGCTTTCTATACCTATTCTGGCTTCAAAGATTTCAACTGTAAAATTGACTATATTAAACGTGAAAAGTATTAAAATAACAAGGATTGAATAAGGAGGAAGACTGAACTTCAAGCCCCTGCCTATTACTATAAGGCTCCATATAGTAAATCCTAAATAGTTATTTAACGAAAGAATAGAACTAAACTGATAATGCCTGACAACTGTTAAAATAATCAATAAACCAAGTAAGCTCAGGAATATCAAATCAGCAATTTTATTTGGTTTCATCGAAGAAGTTATCGCCTATCTAATATTACCTAAATTCCTTTTAATTTCATTAAAAGGGTTATAAACCTCAGTTCCCAAAAATTTCATATCGCTATTAATGAATGCGTTCTTTATTTCATTATAGTTTTTATGATAGATAGTCGAAACTCCCAAAATTCTTTTTTTATCAGCTATAATATATACATATTCATTGGTAACAAACATATTTGAAAAGCTGACAGTTACAAAGCCATCAATATTGTAAAAATAATAGCTACGCTTTACACCTAAACCTCCAAAGCTTCTCTTCGAAATATATTCCTCATTGACTATTAGCTGTGTAACATTCATTCTTAAATCCAAAAGGAACATAAAAATTCCATAGGAATAAAATAACGAAAGAAATACTAAAACAAATACTGAAGTTTCTCTATAACAGCTTATTGCCAATAAAACTAAGCTGCCTATCGTAAGAATAGGCGTAACAAAAGGCGTAAGAAAGCCGCTTTTAAATTTAGAAACGAGCATTTGGATTATTTTAAAAAACTGTATCCTCCAAAATCTCAGCATGCTTAGGATAGTCCGTAGTATAATGTAGTCCTCTGCTCTCCTTCCTTAACATGGCCGATTTAATCACGATATAAGATACTTGGATCAGATTCCGCAGCTCACAGAGCTTTACAGATAGTTTAGTTTGCTTATAAAAAGATTCCGTTTCCTCATATAATAAACCTAAGCGGCGCATGGCTCTTTCTAAACGAAAGTCGGAACGGACGATACCTACGTAGTCGCTCATTACCTTTTGCATTTCACGGAGGTTGTGCGTAACCAGGATATCCTCGTTAGAAAGCTGTACGCCTTTTTCATTCCAATCTGGTATTTCTACAGGTATATGGTTACTTTCAAACTGTTTTACTGCTTCTTTATAAATACGATGCGCAAACACCAATGCTTCTAATAATGAATTGGATGCCAATCGATTAGCGCCATGTAAGCCTGTGGAAGCACATTCGCCGCAGGCAAATAAACGCTGAATAGAGGATCTTCCGTTATGATCAACCATAATACCCCCACACATATAGTGACAAGCTGGCGAAACAGGGATCATATCTTTGGTCATGTCCAAACCAATATCCAGGCATTTGGCGTAAATGTTAGGAAAGTGATTTAATATGTCAGCCTTACTACGATGACGAACGTCCAGGTAAACATAATCCTCACCCGACTTTTTCATTTCAGAATCTATCGCTCGCGCTACAATATCACGCGGTGCCAATGATCCCCGCGAATCGTACTCATGCATAAATTCGGTACCATCATGCCGTTTTAAAATTCCACCGAAACCACGTACTGCCTCAGAAATCAGAAATGAAGGATATTCACCCGGATTATATAAAGCTGTTGGATGGAACTGGATAAATTCCATATTCCGCACTTTACCTTTTGCCCGGTATACCATCGCCACACCATCGCCGGTAGCAATAGTAGGATTAGTGGTGATAGAATAAATATGACCAGCTCCACCTGAGGCCATCACTGTTACCTTAGATAATATCTTTTCCACAATACTGGTACGTGTGTTAAAAGCGTAAATACCAAAACAGGAAATATCCGGCGTCGACTTATCTACAAACTCTCCTAAATGATGCTGTGTAATGAGATCTACTGCAAAATAATGTGTAAGTATTTCAATGTTAGGATTTTTGTGAATTTGCTCCAGTAAAGAACGTTCTATTTCATATCCGGTGATGTCCTTAAAATGCAACACCCGGTATTCGGAGTGGCCACCTTCTTTAGCCAGGTCATAAAAACCTTCGTTTGTTTTGTCAAAGTTGGTTCCGTAATCAATAATTTCCTTAATTCTCTCCGGTCCTTCCTTTACCACAATTTCCACAACACTGCTGTCGCAGAGTCCATCACCGGCAATTAAAGTGTCTTCAATATGCTTTTCAAAAGAATCCTCTTTTTTATCCACAACTACTGCAACGCCTCCCTGGGCATACTTAGTGTTTGATTCATCTTCATTAGCCTTTGTAACTATCAGAACTTTACCATGTTTGGCAGCCTTAAGTGCAAAACTTAATCCGGCTATACCAGAGCCAACCACAAGGAAATCCACATTTCGGGTCATAAATATGTCTTAAGATGTGTAAAAGTAGCACTTGTGTTAATAAGAGGCTCAAAAGATGTTAATTTTGTGTAAGAAAAAAGTTGAAAGTAATCCTTGACGTGGATAAAGTGGTGCTTTTGTTAAGAACCCAAAAATCTTTAAGCAAATTATCAGAACAGCACACACGGATACCAACATTTTTTCACATCTGAAATAATTAACAATTTAGATTTTAAATAAATTTTTGCAGAATAAAAAGCTCTTCAAGATCAGAACATTACTCAATCAAAAATGTATTGCACACTGTGGATAAATTGGGGAGAAGTAACATTTCAAAAAAAATTAAACAGCTTTTTTAAACAAAACTAACAGCCTAACAAACAATAAATAGTTTTATTTATAAAATATATTGTATTTATTGAAGCGTTGAAAACATGGATATCTTAGAAGAAATAAATGTTAAAGGTTTCGTGGAAGAAGAAATTGATCCAACGCTGGATCTTTTCGACGAAATTCAAAAGTTAAAAAACAAAAAGAATGCCGTAATTCTGGCGCACTATTATCAGGACGCTGACATACAAGACATTGCCGACTATATTGGCGATAGTTTAGGGCTTTCTCAACAAGCTGCCAAAACAGATGCAGACATTATAGTTTTTGCCGGCGTGCATTTTATGGCAGAAACAGCGAAAATTTTATCGCCGTCAAAAAAAGTGTTACTGCCTGATGTTAAGGCTGGTTGCTCACTGGCCGACAGCTGTCCGCCGCATTTGTTTAAAAAATTTAAGGAAGCTTACCCGGATCACCTGGTAATTACCTACGTGAACTGTACCGCTGAGCTTAAAGCAATGAGTGATATTGTTTGTACCTCGAGCAATGCCATTCAGATTGTGGAAAGTTTGCCCAAGGATCAGAAGATTATTTTTGGTCCGGATAAGAACTTAGGGGCATACGTAGCCAAAAAAACCGGCCGTGACCTGGTATTGTGGAATGGCGCCTGTATGGTTCATGAAATCTTTTCGCGCGAAAAGATAACCAAGCTTAAAGAACGGCATCCGGGTGCAAAATTACTGGCTCACCCTGAGTGTGAGGAAGTTATTTTGCAAATGGCCGATTACATTGGCTCCACTACCGGCATTTTAAAGTATGCCAGCAGCCATGACGATAAGGAATTTATTGTTGCTACGGAATCTGGCATCTTACACCAGATGCAAAAAGAGAACCCAGGAAAGGTTTTTATACCTGCTCCGCCTAATAACACCTGTGCCTGCAATGACTGCCCTCACATGAAAAGAAACACGCTGGAAAAGCTTTATTTGTGCCTTAAAAACGAAGTGCCCGAAATAACGCTTCCGGAGGATATTATCAAGCAAGCTGTGAAACCTATAGAACGCATGCTTGAGATTTCGGCTAAACTGGGATTATAAAATTTGATTTCACCGATTTAAAAAGATTACACCGATTAGTGGATAACTGATCGGTATTTTTGCTTTAATAGGTTTATTAACAAATATGTGGATAAGTGTTAATTTGTTTATTTATAAATTAATAGGAAGTTGATTGCTATTAGCGATGCAGTATTTAACCGTTATCCACAATGATGTGAATAAGTCCCTACCCTCCTTAAATTAAAAGAGGTGTGGTCGATTAGAAGGGTTTCTCATATCAAAAAACGCTAGCATTATGTTAAGTAGAAATATTGATTGGGACGATTATATTAAACTCCGAAGGAAAATTTAACTTCTCCATTTACAACTGAGCTTTTGTAACTTTGCGGCTTAATACTTCTGCAAATGGATTTATTTGATAATGTTGAAAAGACTGATATAGGTAGTTTAGGTGAATTTGGACTGATCAGTCATTTAACGAAAAGCTTTGAACTAAAGCATAAAACATCATCACTCAAAGGTGTGGGAGATGATGCGGCCGTGCTCGATTTTACCGGTAAAAAGGTGCTTGTATCGACCGATATGCTGTTAGAAGGAATCCATTTTGATCTGGCTTACACACCGTTGAAGCATTTGGGTTATAAAGCTATCCAGGTAAACTTAAGTGACATTTGTGCCATGAACGGTATACCTACGCAGGTTACCGTATCCATCGGTTTATCAAGTAAATTTCCGTTAGAAGCAGTTGAAGAGCTTTACGAAGGTATTTACATTGCTTGCGAGAAATACCAGGTTGATTTAATTGGCGGCGACACAACCTCTTCCAAACAGGGATTAGTGATCAGTGTAACGGTTTTAGGTTACGCTGATGAAAGTGAAATTGCCTACCGTAACGGTGCAGAACAGGGTGACCTGCTTTGTGTATCGGGAGACCTGGGCGGTGCTTATGTGGGTTTACAGCTGCTTGAGCGCGAAAAGTTGATTTTTTTAGAGAATCCTAAGATCCAGCCCGATTTGGAAGGGAAGGATTATATCATTGAGCGCCAGCTAAAACCGGAAGCTCGTAAGGATATTGTAGAATTACTTAAGGAGATTAAGGTAAAGCCGACGGCCATGATCGATATATCTGACGGCCTGGCTTCTGAAATACTTCATATCTGTAAACAAAGCAATAAAGGCTGTAATTTATACGAAGAAAAAATTCCGATCGATCCCATGACTTATGAAACGGCTCGCGAATTTAATCTTGATCCTACCGTATGCGCCCTGAGTGGAGGCGAGGATTATGAACTGCTTTTCACGGTGAAACAAGCCGACCACGACAAGATCAAGCATCATCCGGATATCAGCATCATTGGTTACATCACCGAGCCTGAGGCGGGCTGTCATCTTGTTTCCAGAACTGGGCATGTTCATCAGCTTACAGCACAGGGATGGAACGCTTTTAACTCCAGTCAAGAAAGTAAATAACAATGCTGCGCTAATTGTGGATAAAGCATCCATAAATATTAAATTTTAATTAAGGTGTAACGATCTGAGTTGAACGGGTGTCATATAGTTATGAACCTGCGACAAGTATTTCTGCTGGCCTTATTTTCAATCATTCTGATTAATAATTATGCTAAGGCCGTGAGCCCGGATGGTAAAATTTCCGGCCTTGTTTTAGATGATGCTAAAAAGCCTATTGATGCCGCCACGGTGATCTTACTTACCGCAAAGGATTCTGTGGTAGTAAGTACTCAATTTGCAAACCGGGATGGCAGTTTCACTTTTCAAAATTTAAAAGACAACACTTATATATTAAAAGTCACTTGTGTGGGTTACAAAACTTACCGCAGCGCTAATGTGATTGTGAGTGCCCAGAAGCATACTATTTTACCGGCCATAATTTTAGCATCGGCAGGTAAAACGCTGAATGCAGTAGTAGTGACGGGCCAGAAATCATATGTGCAGCAAAAAATTGACCGCACCGTGGTTAATGTAGGCGCATTAATATCAAATACTGGCGCAAATACCCTGGAGGTACTTGAAAAAACACCGGGCGTACAGGTAGATGCAGACGGTAATATTACTTTTAAGGGAAAGAGCGGTGTACTGATATTGATTGACGATAAGCCTACTTACCTTTCAGCAGCCAACCTGGCTACTTACCTCCGTTCTTTACCGGCTTCATCATTGGATCAGATTGAGCTGATGGATAATCCGCCGGCTAAGTATGATGCCGCTGGAAATGCTGGTGTGATCAATATAAAAACTAAAAAGAATACCACCAGAGGATTTAATGCAGTAATAGCTGCAGATTATGCTCAGGGATTCTATGGGCATACCCATGAAAGCTTAAACCTTAATTACCGGATCAACAAAGTTAATTTATTTGCAAACCTGTCTTATAATCAGGATAGAAGGTTCAGAAGGCTGGAAATTGACCGGGAATATTTTGATGATAGCGGTGAAACAACTTCATCCCTAAAGGATATCTCCTATTTCAGACCGAAAAGCTACAATACGAATATTAAGGCCGGGATGGACTATTATCTATCTCCAAAAACAACCTGGGGAATTGTTTTTACAGGTACCATAGAAAAAGAAAACGATAATAGCCCTGTATACAGCTTATTGTATGGTAAAAATGGAGAACTTGACTCTACCGTTAATACACTTAACATATCCCATAACACCTTTAAGAGCAAAGGTGTTAATTTTAATTATACGCATAAATTTGATAGTACCGGTAGGACGCTAACTTTTGATCTGGATTATATCCGCGACGTATCTGTTGGTAACCAGGTGTTTGTAAATAATACCCTTTTACCTGATGGTACTTTAACCAACTCCACAACCCTGGATGACAAGTTGCCTTCCACTATTAACATTTACTCAGCCAAAACAGATTATACCCACCCATTTAGGGGCAAAGCAAAATTGGAAGCGGGGGCCAAAAGCAGTTATGTAAATACGGATAATGCGGCTAATTATTTTAATTGGATCAATGGGCAAAACGTGGTTGATTATAATAGCACCAACAGGTTTTTATATAAAGAGAATATCAATGCTGCCTATATTAATTTTAATAAAAATTTTGGACGATTTTCGCTGCAAACAGGGCTGAGATTAGAAAATACCAATGGTTATGGGCATCAGTTGGGGAATGCCCAAAGGCGCGATTCGTCGTTTACTAACCATTATACAGACCTGTTTCCAACCGCTTATTTTTCTTATAACCTTGATACTGCAGGGCATCATGTTTTGGTTCTTTCCTATGGCCGCCGTATTGGCCGGCCCAATTACGGCAGCTTAAACCCTTTTACCTTTTTTGTGGATAAGTTTACTTACTTCTCCGGTAATCCTTTCCTTAAGCCCCAGTTTACTGATAATTATAAACTGGCCTACAGTTACAGAAGTTTGTTTACCGTTGCAGTGGCTTATGACCGTACTACTGATGTTCAAAATGAAACGATACACAAAAGCGGCGACGTGTTTATCAGTACTACCGGTAATATTGGCATGCAGAAAACCCTCGATTTTTCTGTGAACACCAATTTTCAGCCGGCTAAATGGTGGACGGTAAATTTATATGCTGAAGTATATGACAACACCTACCAAAGCGCATTTTATACCGGATACCTTAATCAATCCAAAATCACTTTTTCTGGCAATGGTAGTAACCAGTTCACCATATCTAAAACCTGGAGCGCCGAATTAAGCGGTTTTTATCGTACCAGCGGCACTTACGGCCAGTTTGTTTCTATACCTACGGGCATGCTTAATGCAGCTATACAGAAGAAGATTCTGAACAATAAGGCTTCCATTAAGTTAAATGTGCGTGATGTTCTAAACAGCTTTAGCCCAAGTGGTACAATTACCAATATTGTTGGAGCCAACGCCACTTATCACAATTTTGTAGATACCCGTGTGGCTACGCTTACATTTACTTACAGTTTCGGCAAATCAGTGGCATTGCCTCAGAAACGTGAAACAGGCGGCGCCGAGAGCGAACAAGGGAGGGCGCATTAAATTTTTTCCTCTAAAATTACCGTTAAAGTTTAACGATCTATTCTTTCCACAACAATCCCAACTTCAGCTAATAATTGTTAGCTTAGGTTCTATGAAAAAGAACCTTATTACAGCTGCCTTAATGGCCTTTTCGTGCTCGGTATTTGCTCAGGATGGAACGGTTTTTAGATTAGGCTTTCTCCCCAACCATAATTATAAAACCAGTACCGTGATGGATATGAACATGACGCTTAATATGTTCGGTACACCGCAGGAGATGGCTAAGGCGAAAGCGCAAGGATTTCCTATGACTATGAATATGGTAAACAATGTTGATTGTACCATTGCAACCGGTCAGAAAGCGGCAGACGAATCTTTTCCTACCCAATTCAACTACAATAATCTCACTACTTCTGTCACTGTTAACGGTAAAGAGGTACAACACGTAACTAATCCATTGGCTAAACAGAAGATTTATGGGAAATACGATAAAGCAGGCACCCTTAGCCTTGACTCGATCAGCGGAAAAACTTTGGATGATCAGTCAAAGGCGATGCTTATGAATATGTTGCAGCAATTGGTAAGCAAGGTAAAATTTCCACAAAAGCCTATTAAAGTAGGTGAAACATTTGATCAGGTGGTACCGGTGTCTTTGCCGGTAAATCAAATGCAGATGCAGATTAATATGAAAATGACCTATAAGTTGACGAAGATCGAAGGCGACCAGGCATTTTTTGATATTGTTGAAGCCGGCCTATTCCAAGCTCCTGACATCGGAAAAGAGCATATGAATATGACAGGAAATCTTTCTGGCAGCGGTAGTATGATTTTCGGTATTAACGAAAATTACCCGTTGAGTTATAAAACAGGCATGCAGATGACTTATAACATCCGCAGGAATCAAAAACAGATTGTTATGAAGGCACTTGCTAAAATAAATGTTGCGCAGCAAACGCAGGTTACTATGGCTGACTAATTTACTGATGGCTCCACTGTCCAGATACTTTTGATCAATTTGTTTTGACCTGGTTACGACAAGTCATTGCTGACGTTATTGTATATAAAACTAAAATTTAGTTTTTAATAAATAAAGTTATCTCACATTATGAAAAAGAACTTGGTTATCATAATCATAGCGTTAAGCGCCTGCTTTGTGTCTGTATTTGTACAAGCTGCTGTTGTGCTAAAATCGCAATCGTTCGCAGGAGTCAATGTTGCTGTATTGAATAAGCGGGATTCTTCTAAGACAACAGCAAAAAAAAATATAGGGGGTTCTTTAATTGCTCCTGGAATAAGCGATATACCCGATGCAGATGTTTATGATATGAATGGCGTGCACACTACGCTGCGTAAGTTGGCTAAGAACAAAATATTGTTTATCGACTGCTGGTTTATCCCTTGCCCGCCATGCTTTATGGCAATGGGCCGATTACATAAAATCCACGCGCGGTTTATGAATGACAAGAATTTATGTTTTATAACCATTTGTATGACCGATAGTGGGCAAGTTAAGGCCTTCATAAGGCAGGACACGGTTATGAGGGCCTACGTAAACCAATATCAATATTTTAGCAACCTTAAGGATTTTAAATTACCGGTTTATTTTATGTCAGGGTGCAGTTCAAGGGTTCCGCTGGGTACAAAGGTGCTTAGCCATTTTCCTCCCGATAATAAGTCTAAATGTCCCGATATGATTTTTAGCTTCTCAGGATATCCCACAGCAATGATCTTTAATAAAAATGGTAAACAGGTTTTTAAAGAAACGGGATTTGAAAATGTAAAAAAATATGAACAAAACGTAACAAAAGCACTCAGTGATGCACTTGCTGGCAGCAATTAGCATTACCCCGGCGTTTTTTACTATTCAAAATTAGTTTTGTGACAGATCGCTTTCAGTATCAAGATATTTTTGATCGATTTGTTTTCCGGCTCTGGCTCCCAGGGCTTTTATTTTTTCAGCGGTTACTGTAAGGTTACCTCTGCCATTGGTTAGCTTGTTTAAGGCTTTCTCATAGGCATCATGGCCCGATTTTAAGGCTTTGCCGATGTTTTCCACATCGTTAACAAAGCCTACAAACTTATCATACATTTCACCGCTTAGTCGCGCAATTTCAAGCACATTCCGGGTTTGGCGCTCCTGTTTCCACATACTGGAGATGGTGCGCAAAGTGGCTAATAACGTGGACGGACTCACAATCACTACCCTCCTGTCCCAGGCATCGCTAAACAGTTCGGCATCTATTTGTATGGCAAAGCTGAAGGAGGCTTCAATAGGTACAAACAGCAGTACAAAGTCTGGCGAGTTCACCTGGTACAGGTCCTGATAGTTCTTGGACGCCAGGTTGAAAACATGGCTCCTGAGCGACTCCACGTGGGCCTTGGAATGCAAGCGGCGCTCGTCTTCCGTTTCGCAATTCACTAATCGTTCATAGGCAACTAAAGATACCTTAGAATCGATGATCAGGTGTTTATTGTCCGGGAGATCAATCACAACGTCGGGCTGGAAGCGGCCGCCATCGGTACTATTATAGCTCGCCTGAACGCGGTACTCCCGATCCTTAATCAGGCCCGATCTTTCCAACACTTTTTCAAGGATAAATTCGCCCCAGTTACCCTGTTTCTTCTGATCGCCCTTTAGCGCCTTAGTTAGGTTTTGTGCTTCCGCACCGATCTGCTTATTGAGCTCCATCAGCTGGGTGATCACGCCTTTGAGTGTATTACGCTCAGAAGCTTCCTGGTGATAAACTTTTTCTACCTTCTCTTCAAAGGCCTTAATATTTTCCTTAAGCGGGTTAATCAGCGTATCAAGGCTTGCTTTGTTAACATCCACAAACTCCCGCGACTTTTCTTTGAGTAGTTTCTCCGCCACATTTTCAAACTCACGCTGAAAGTGTAGGCGGGTTTGCTCCAGTTCGGTTTTTTGTTCTCTGAATTTTTCCTGCTGAGCTTCGAGGTAAGATTGTAGCCGCTGTACTTGCTGATGAGCATCACTTAAACGGATTCTTTCACGACCTAATTCCTCTTCAAGTTTGTCTTTATCTTCCTTAAACCAGGCAAATAGATTTTCCTTTTCGGCGTTTGATGCCTTTAGTTTTTCCTCGCTACGGATCAGATCCTGTTTGAGCTGATCATTTTGAAGTTGAAGATTTTGAAGCTGCGATCCTGAAATATGATTGGTTGCCGTTCCTCTTTTCAGAAAAAGCAATACTGCGATTAGCAGCACTACAACAGCAGCAATTAAAATAACCATATCCATTGTTAAAAATATTAGCAAACGAATGTAGTTATTTTAAAATTACTAAAATAATTATGCGCTTTGCTTTTGAGGATTTAGGTTAATATTAACAGGATGATTGCTGTTATTTGGGAGGCAACGAGTCTTTAGCTTGCTTCTTAGCTGCCGGTTTTATATGGGTAGTATCACTGCTTCCCCGGATAGAGGAGCTGCTGCTTGAAGTGGAGTTAGTGCTTTTAGTAGCATCAGCCGAGGTACTGTCTGCACCTGTTTTGCTACTTGAGTCGGCCGTTCCCGTTGCGTTGTTAACATTTCCATGGCAGGCTGCAATACAGGCAGTGATAGCGATTAATCCGGCAAAAAAAAGCTTTTTCATGGTAACAGTTTTACCGTTGAACAACCCAGAGCAAGGGAAAGTTTGAAGGTAAAAGGCTGTTCGGTGCACCAATAAAAAGGCCGTGATTTTGGACCGCCCCCAAAAGTTTAGACGAATTTAGTTATTCGATTTGTTATAATGAGCCCGATATTGCATTGGGCTCATTCCATTTAAATTCAATTTTAATCGTTCATTGTTGTAGTAACTGAT
>Ga0157369_10003610_pt1 | contig 18383 bp, 16 predicted proteins | sample C25metaG_FD_113461 | JGI IMG/M metagenome (GOLD analysis project Ga0157369, IMG submission 113461) | Corn rhizosphere microbial communities from Kellogg Biological Station, Michigan, USA - C2-5 metaG | ecosystem: Host-associated > Plants > Roots > Rhizosphere > Soil | place: USA: Michigan... | reverse complement strand
GGCAAACCACGCACGAGGTTTTTGGCATTTGACATTGTGCACGCTGTTGAGTTCTCAAGGATCGGACGCACCCGACTTCAGGCCTTACGGCTGTCGCTCCGGGGCAACTTCTCTACCTTACCCTTTCGCTATTCGACTGTCAAATCGAGTGTTTCGCGTCATCCGTCGTGTTTTGCGCACGCCGAACCAGCGACTCGATCATGACGATCAGCTCAAAGGAAGGGTTTAATCCTAAGCTTTCGCGACCCACTCATACAAGAGCATCGTCTGCGATTTCAGCTTGGGATTCGGTCCCACTTGAGGCCGGGAAGCTCATCGGCTTTCCCGCACCGTTTGGGGTACGTGTGAATACATTACGGGGCGTTCCGGGACCCGTCAAAAGCGCCCCGCATCCCGGGCGTGTCGCCCCTGTGCGCCCCGCGAAAACGCCGCCGGCCCGTGTTCAGGAAGGCGGGCCCGCGCGTGAGCGCGAGCCCGCTTCCCCAACACGGGCCGGGAGAACACGGAGGGCGATGGTTACTCGACGAAGACGCCCGCCAGGGTCTTTTTTCCGCGGCGAAGCACGGCCACGCCGCTCGGGAGCACGGACCCTTCGATGGTCTGGGCCTCGTCATCGACCTTCACGTTGTTCAGGTAGACACCACCCTGTTTGATGGCGCGCCGCGCCTCCCCCAGGCTCGCGGTGAGACCGGTGTCGACCAGCAGCTGGGCGACGGGCGCGTGCGGTGCCGTCGTCGTGTTCGGCAGCTCACGCAGAGCCGCCTCGAGGGTGGCCGGGTCGAGGCCGGCGAGTTCTCCCTGCCCGAACAGCGCCTGCGCGGCGCGGATCGCCGCATCCGTGGCGCTTTCGCCATGCACGAGGGTCGTGACCTCCCAGGCGAGGGTCCGCTGCGCCTCGCGTCGGAACGGCTCGCTCTCCACGAGCGCTTCGAGCCGCTCGATCTCGGTGCGCGGCAGGAAGGTGAACACCTTGAGCCGTGGGATCACGTCGGCGTCATCGGTGTTCAGCCAGAACTGGTAGAACGCGTACGGGCTGGTGAGGGCCGGATCGAGCCAGATCGCGTTGCCCTCGCTCTTGCCGAATTTGGTGCCGTCGCTGTTGGTGATGAGCGGCGTGCCGATCGCGTGCACACCCACCCCTTCGGCACGACGGATGAGGTCGGTTCCGCTCGTGAGATTGCCCCACTGGTCGCTGCCCCCGGTCTGCAGAACGCACCCGTAGCTGCGGTACAGCTCGAGGTAGTCCATGCCCTGCAGGATCTGGTAGCTGAACTCGGTGTAGCTGATGCCGGCGTCGGAATTCAGGCGCGCGCTGACGGCATCCTTCTTGAGCATCGTGCCCACCCGGTAGAACTTTCCGATGTCGCGCAGGAAGTCGATGGCGGAGAGGGGCGCTGTCCAGTCCAGGTTGTTCACCAGGGTGACGCCGTTGTCCCCGTCGGAGGCCAGGAAGCGGGAGACCTGCTGCTGGAGGTATCCCACCCACTCGGCCACGACATCCTTCGTGTTGAGCGTGCGCTCTGCGCTCGGCCGCGGATCGCCGATCAGGCCGGTCGAGCCGCCGACGAGGCCGAGGGGCCGGTGACCGGCCAGTTGCAGGCGCCGCATGAGCAGGAGCTGCACCAGGTTGCCGAGGTGCAGGCTCGGGGCGGTCGGATCGAAGCCGCAGTAGTAGGTGATGCTCCCCGAACGAAGCAGCTCACGCAGCTGGTCTTCATCGGTGGACACGTGGATGAGGCCGCGCCAGCGCAACTCGTCCCACAGGTCAGGGAAGGACGGGTCATTGGCTTGGCGGGCGAGGATCTCGGGGTCTGACACGATGCCAAGATTACCGTGCGGGTGTGGGCGCTGGCGCCTGCCGTGAAGGCCCGGCACTGAATGATCACAAACTTAGGCTGTGGACTTGATCTGGCGCGATTCAGGGTGCAGACTTAGCGGATGTTCGTGATCACCGCCGACCAGGTCGACAGCCGAAACGACCGTGACCGCGCCGGCGAACTCGTGGCGCTCCTCACCGAGCGGTTTCCTGACGCGTTCCTCCTCCCGCCCGACCAGACGTCGGGCGACGAGGTGCAGATGCTGCTGACGGATGCCGCCGCCACGGTGGCCGCGGTGCTCGCGATCCAGCGCACGAACCACTGGAGCATCGGCGTGGGCATCGGCGGCGTGCGCACTCCCCTGCCCGCCGCCACCCGGCATGCCTCCGGCGGCGCCTTCATCGCCGCTCGCGATGCCGTCACGAGGGCCAAGCGAACGGATGCGCGGTTCGCGCTGGGTGTCGAAGGCGGCGCGGATGCCGACGGCGCGACCGGCACCGACCTCACCGCTGCCGACGTCGAGGCTCTCGTCGCCATGCTGCTTCTGGTGCGCCGCCGCCGAAGTCCGGAGGGGTGGGAGGTGGTGGACCTGCTGACGGAGGGACGCACGCAGGCCCAGGCGGCCGCGCAACTCGGCGTCTCCACCGCGGCCGTGAGCCAGCGCGTGAAGAGCGCGCTGTGGAGAGTCGAGGAGGCAGCACGGCCCGGCCTCGTTAAGCTTTTCGCAACCCTCGACGGGCACCTGAGTGAAACGGACCTGACATGACCCTCCCCGCCCTTCACATCCTCAGCTACCTGTACTGGATTCTCCTGCTCCTGGTGACTGCCGCATCCCTCGTGTTCGCGGGCCTCGCGTTCCGCCTGCACAAGCGGGTCTTCACGATCATCTCGGCCGGTGCCCTCGCCGCGGCGCTCTTCATCGCCGCCGCCCCCGCCCCCCGGGAGGACACCGGCCTCGACGTGCTGCTCGGCATGATCGCCCTCGCCCTCGCGGTGATCGGCGGCGGCCCCGTCGCCGTGCTGACCCTGCAGCTGGCCACCCGCGGCTCGGTCTCCCCCGGCAACTACGGCGGCATCATGGTGGAGAGCGACGGCGGCCCGTCGGCCACCGAGACCCGGCCGCTGCAGGTGCACGAGGTGCTGCGCGGCGGACTCACCATCGGCATTCTCGAGCGTCTCGCCGTGGCCGGCGCCATCCTCGCCGGGTTCCCCGAGGCCATCGCCGTGGTCGTCGCCATCAAGGGCGTGGGGCGCTTCACCGAACTGGCCGCGTCAGAGGCCCGGGAGCGCTTCATCATCGGCACGCTCGCGAGCCTCATCTGGGCGAGCGCCTGCGCCGCCCTCGTGATGGTCGTGCACCGCTGACGAGTGCCGCGGCACGCCTCAGGTACCCAGCTTGGGGTGGCGCTTGTAGGGCGACACGCTCGGTTCGCCGGGGATCCAGAATCGCCACGGGAACGCGTCTCCCCCGCCGGGCCCGCTCACCCCGGTTCGCGGGCCGGTGCGGTAGTCGGCCACAGCATCGGGCAGGGTCAGGTCGAACGGCGGCGTGTTGAGGTCCGCGCCGTTGTCACTCAGACGGATGCCGAGGGCGACAGTCAGCCGAGCCGGCCCGCGGGCCAGGTCGTGGTCGTGCTTGGACGTGTGTCGCCGGGCGCGGGCGAGCTCGATGCCGTCGACGATCTCGCCGGCTCGCACGAGGCATCCGGCGGGAAGACCATCAGGAGAGCAGACGATGTTCGCGCAGGTGTGCATGCCGTAGGTGAAGTACGCGTAGAGGTGCCCGGGAGGCCCGTACATGCTCGCGTTGCGCGCGGTCTTGCCCCGGAACGCGTGCGAGCCCGGGTCGACGCCGTCACCGACGTATGCCTCGACCTCGGTGATACGCAGCGAGACGCCGTCGTGGGTCAGGATCGCGCCCAGCAGCAGCGGCGCCACCTCGGGCGCTGCCCCCTCCAGAAGGGTGCGGTCGAAGCTCACCGCGCCCCCTCGCTCCTCGAGACGGTCCCTTCCGGTCGAGAGGCACCGGCACGCCGGGCCGCTTCGACCGGAACGGTCGGAGTCGGCGTGGGCGTGGGCGTCGTGAGGGTCACGCCGCGGGGGTCGTGCTGAGGGCGGTGGCCAGTGCCCGCACGCGCTCGACGAGCGCGGCGCGCTGCTCGGCGACCCGGACGGGCGCCGTGCCGCCGCGCCCGTCGCGGCTCGCGACCGACCCGCTGATGGTGAGCACCTCGCGGACGTCCGGGGTGAGGTGCTCCGAGATGGCGGCCAGGGCGTGGTCGGGCACCTCCTGCAGCTCCAGGTCGTGGTCTTCGGCGTACTTCACCAGGGCGCCGGTGATCTCGTGGGCGTCGCGGAAGGCGACGTGGCGTTTGACCAGCCACTCCGCGACATCCGTTGCCAGCGAGAAACCCGCCGGCGCGAGCTCGGCCATGCGGTCGGTGTGGAACCGGAGCGTCGCCACCATGCCGGTGAACGCGGGCAGCAGCACCTCCAGGGTGTGGATCGAGTCGAAGACCGGCTCCTTGTCCTCCTGCAGGTCGCGGTTGTAGGCGAGCGGCAAACCCTTGAGCGTCGTGAGGAGTCCGGCGAGATTGCCGATCAGACGGCCCGACTTTCCGCGCGCGAGCTCGGCGATGTCGGGGTTCTTCTTCTGCGGCATGATCGACGACCCCGTGGAGTACGCGTCATCGAGGGTGACGAAGCCGAATTCGCGGGTGTTCCAGAGGATGATCTCCTCGGCGAGCCGGGACAGGTCGATGCCGAGCTGCGCGGTGATGTAGGCGAACTCGGCCGTCAGGTCACGGCTGGCCGTGCCGTCGATCGAGTTCTCCACGACGTGGCCGAACCCGAGGTGCGAGGCGACGAGCGCCGCGTCAAGACCGAGGGTGTTGCCCGCGAGCGCACCGGAGCCGTACGGGGAGAAGTCGGCGCGGCGCCCCCAGTCGACGAAGCGCTCCAGGTCGCGCACCAGCGGCCAGCAGTGTGCCAGCAGGTGATGGGCCAGCAGCACCGGCTGGGCGTGCTGCAGGTGCGTGCGACCGGGCATGATGGCGTCGGCGTGCGCCTCAGCCTGCGCGCCGAGCGCGTCGATCAGGTCGATGACGAGCGCGCCGATCTGTTGCGCGTGGTCGCGGAGCAGCATGCGGATGAGCGTGGCGATCTGGTCGTTCCGGCTGCGGCCGGCTCGCAGCTTGCCGCCGAGCTCGGGCCCGGCGATCTCGATGAGGCCGCGCTCGAGGGCCGAGTGCACGTCTTCATCGGTCTCAGCCGGGGTGAACCGCCCGTCGGCCACCGCTGCGTCCAGCGTGTCGAGCGCGTCGAGCATCCCGGCGAGCTCGGACTCGGAGAGGTAGCCGGCGGCAGCGAGCGCGCGGGCGTGCGCCCGCGACCCCCGGATGTCGTACGCGGCGAGCTGCCAGTCGAAATGGGTCGATTTGCTCAGCCGGGCCAGCTCGGGCGAGGGACCGCCCGCGAAGCGTGCGCCCCAGAGCGCCCCCGCCTCACCGGCGCGGTTTGCGACCTCGTCGCCCGACACGTCGCCTACTCGCCGGCGAGGTCGCGGCGGGCAGAGATCTTGCTCGGCAGCGACCACAGGTCGATGAAGCCCTTGGCCAGCGACTGGTCGAAGGTGTCGCCGGTGTCGTAGGTGGCCAGGCTGAAGTCGTAGAGGCTCTGCTCGGACCGACGGCCCGTGACGACCGCGCGGCCGCCCTGCAGCTTCAGCCGCACATCGCCTGACACGTACTTCTGCGTGTGGTCGATGAACGCGTCGAGCGAGCGCTTGAGGCCCGAGAACCAGAGGCCGTCGTAGACGAGCTCCGACCACTTCGACTCGATGGTGCGCTTGTAGCGGTTCTGGTCGCGCTCGAGGGTGAGATTCTCGAGTTCCTCGTGAGCACCGATGAGGGCGATGCCGGCGGGGGCCTCGTAGACCTCCCGGCTCTTGATGCCCACCAGGCGGTCCTCGACGATGTCGATGCGGCCCACGCCGTGCTTGCCGGCGAGCTCGTTCATCGCCACGACCATCTCCAGCGGAGAGTGGGCGACGCCGTCGATGGCGACCGGGACGCCCTGTTCGAAGGTGATGGTCACCTCATCCGCTGCCTTGTCGACCGACGGATCCTGCGTGTACTCGTAGAGGTCCTCGATGGGGGCGTTCCACGGGTCTTCGAGGAAGCCCGTCTCGACAGCGCGGCCCCACACGTTCTTGTCGATGGAGTACGGGCTCTTCTTGGACTGCTTGATCGGGAGGCCGTGCTCCTCCGCGTACACGATGGCCTTGTCGCGGGTGAGCGCGAGGTCGCGCACGGGCGCGATGCTGGTGAGGTCGGGCGCGAGCGCGGCCACCGCGGCCTCGAAGCGCACCTGGTCGTTGCCCTTGCCCGTGCAGCCGTGGGCGACCGAATCGGCGCCGAGGTCGCGGGCGGTGGAGGCCAGGTACTTCGCGATCAGCGGCCGGCTGAGCGCCGAGACCAGGGGGTAACGCTTCTGGTAGAGCGCGTTGGCCTTGAGCGCGGGAACGATGTAGTCGTTCGCGAACTCGTCCTTGGCGTCAACCACGATGGAGTCCACGGCGCCACAGTCGAGGGCGCGCTGGCGCACGTCGTCCATGTTCTCGCCGCCCTGTCCGACGTCGACGGCGAGGGCGACGACGTCTTTACCCGTCGCATCCTTCAGCCAACCGATTCCCACCGAGGTGTCGAGGCCGCCCGAATAGGCGAGGACGATGCGTTCAGCCATGGTTCTCCTTCAGAAAGTCTTCACTCAGTTTACGGGCTCGCCCGGGGCGCCTTTCCCCTGTTCCGTTCGACGGAGAATCCACGGAGAAGCACCCTCTCCGGGCCCTTCTGGCGTGTTTATGGAACTTTCTCCGTCGAATGGGATGCGCCGCGGGGGTCAGCGCTGGTTCTGCTCGAGCAGCCAGGCCAGCAGGGCCTTCTGGGCGTGCAGGCGGTTCTCCGCCTCGTCCCAGATGATGCTCTGCGGGCCGTCGATGACGTCGGCCGTCACCTCGTAGCCGCGGTCGGCGGGCAGGCAGTGCATGAACAGGGCGTCAGCGGATGCGAGACCCATCAGCCGTTCGTCGACGCGGAACGACTCGAACGTGGCCAGCCGCTGGGCCTTTTCCTCTTCCTTGCCCATCGACACCCAGGTGTCGGTGACCACGATGTCGACGCCGGTCACGGCCTCGGCGGCGTCGTCGAAGAGCGCGACCGAGCCGCCCGTTCCCGCGGCGATGGCAGCGGCATCCGTTACGACGTCGGCGCTCGGCTGGTAGCCGGCGGGAGCGGCGACGCGCACGTTCATGCCCGCCGTCGCCCCGGCGAGAAGGTAAGACTGCGCCATGTTGCTGGCGCCATCACCGAGGAAGGCGAGGGTGAGCCCTGCGAGCGCGCCGCGGTGCTCACGGATGGTGAGGAGGTCGGCGAGCAGTTGGCAGGGGTGGAAGTCGTCGGAGAGCGCGTTGATGACCGGGACGGTGGTGCCCTCGGCCATCTCCTCGAGCCCGGACTGGGCGAAAGTGCGCCAGACGATGGCCGCGACCTGTCGCTCCATGACCCGCGCGGTGTCGGAGGCCGTCTCCTTGCCGCCGAGCTGGCTGTTCGCGGTGGTGATGATGAGCGGGCTGCCGCCGAGGTCGGCGATGCCCACTGCGAAAGAGAGCCGAGTGCGCGTCGACGACTTGTCGAAGATGACGGCGACCGTCTGCGGACCGGCCAGCGGCTTGGCGGCGAATCGGTCTCGCTTCAGCTCCAGCGCCAGGTCGAGGATCTCGGCCTGTTCGGCCGGGGAGATGTCATCGTCGCGCAGGAAATGGCGGGTCACAGTATCGCTTTCGCTTGGTCGGGTGTACAGCGGGAACAACGTCAACTCTAGAGGAGGCTCCTTTCATGACTGACTTCAACGGCAAGACCGCGCTTGTCACCGGAGGCGGATCCGGACTCGGCGAGGCGATCAGCAAGGACCTCGCTCGCGGCGGCGCCAACGTCGTGGTGGTCGACCTCAACCTCGACGCCGCGAAGCGTGTGGTCGACGAGATCACGTCGGCCGGAGGCACAGCCGTGGCGTTCCAGGCGAACACCGCTGTCGCGGACGACAGCAAGAAGGCCGTCGACTTCGCCGTGGAGACGTACGGCGCCCTGAACTACGCGGTCAACAACGCCGGCATCGGCGGGGCGCAGGCGCCGGTCGGCGAGGTCGACATCGACGACTGGAACCGCGTCATCGACATCAACCTCAACGGTGTGCTGTACGGCATGCGCTATCAGATCCCGGCGATCCTCGAGGCCGGCGCCCAGGAGGGAGCCATCGTCAACATGGCGTCCATCCACGGCACGGTCGCAGCCCTCGGCAATGCGGCGTACACCGCTGCGAAGCACGGCGTCGTCGGCCTGACCAAGAACGCCGCGGCGGAATACGGGCCGCAGGGCCTTCGCATCAATGCGGTCGGGCCGGGTTACATCGAGACGCCGCTGCTGAAGAACCTGCCGGAGGAGGCGTACCACGCGCTGGCCGCGAAGCATCCGCTGGGCCGGCTGGGACAGCCGGAGGAGGTCGCGAACCTGACGTCGTTCCTGCTGTCTGACAAGGCGAGCTTCATGACCGGGTCGTATGTGCTGATCGACGGCGGCTACACCGCCGTGTGAGGTGAGCTCGGGCGCTGCTGGGCACCCGAGGTCTCTCCCCGTGCAGCAGCGTCCCCGTGCAGCAGCGTCAGAGCGCGGCGAGGGCCTGCGCTAACCGCCGCTCGAACTCCTCGAGCTCGCCGTCGCCGACGATGAGCGGCGGCGCGAGGCGGATGCTGGACTCGTTGGCCGCGTTGATGATGAGGCCCGCCTCCAGGGCAGCCGCCGAGAGGGCGAGGGCGACCGGCTCGGCCAGGCCGATGCCGAGCAGGAGGCCGCGGCCGCGCACCTCGGTGATGAGCGGCGAGTGCAGCCGGGCGATGATCTCCCGCAGCTGCTCGCCCCGCGCGGTGGCGTTGGCGATCAGGTTCTCCTCCTCGATCGCGTCGAGCACGGCGTTGGCGGTGGCCGTGACGAGGGGGTTGCCGCCGAACGTCGAGCCGTGCTGGCCGCGCGTGAGCAGCTCGGACGCCGCACCGAACGTGACCAGGGCGCCGATCGGCACGCCGCCGCCGAGCCCCTTCGCAATGGTGACGGCATCGGGCAGGATGCCGTAGTGCTGGTAGGCGAACCAGGCCCCGGTGCGCCCGATGCCGGTTTGCACCTCGTCGATGATGAGCAGCACCCCGTGGCGGGTGCAGAGGTCGCGGGCCCGCTCAAGGTACCCGTCGGGCAGGTCGACGACCCCGGCCTCCCCCTTCACCGGCTCCACGAACAGGGCGGCGACGGTTTCGTCGAGTTCCCGCTCGAGCGCCTCGATCGTGCTGTCGATGTGCTCGACGCCGCCCGGCATCGGTTCGAAGGGCTCCCGCATCTGCGGCTTGCCGGTGAGCGCCATCGATCCCATCGTGCGACCGTGGAACGAGTTGTGGAGGGCCAGGATGCGGGTGCGCGAGCCGTCGCCCCGGGCGTTCTGCCGGTTGCGCCGGGCGAGTTTGAAGGCAGCCTCATTGGCCTCGGCCCCGGAATTGCAGAAGAACACCCGGCCCGGGTCCCCGGCGCCGGTGATCTGCTTGAGGCGCTCGGCGAGCTCGATCTCCGGCGGGGTGGCGAAGTAGTTGGAGACGTGGGCGAGGGTGCCGACCTGCTCGCTCACGGCGGCGACCACAGCCGGGTGCGCATGGCCGAGGGAGTTGACGGCGATACCGGCGAGGAAGTCGAGGTAGCGGTTCCCCTTGTCATCCCAGACCCAGCATCCGTACCCGCGCACCAGCACGGCGAGCGGCGGCGCGAGCGTGCGCATCATCGAGGCGCCGAAGCGCTCCTCCCAGTTGGTCACTACGAAACCACCTCCGTGCCGATGCCGCTGTGGGTGAAGACCTCGAGCAGGATCGAGTGCGGCACTCGACCGTCGATGATGGCCGCCTTCGGCACGCCGCCGTCCACGGCGTCGAGGCAGGCGGTCATCTTGGGGATCATGCCCGACTCCAGCGTCGGCAGCAGCGCGCGCAGCTCGTCAGAGCGGATGACGGACACCAGCGATTCCCGGTTGGGCCAGTCGCTGTACAGCCCGGCCACGTCGGTCAGGATGACGAGCTTTGCGGCGCCGAGCGCCACGGCGAGTGCGGCGGCGGCCGCGTCGGCGTTGACGTTGAGGCTCTGGCCCGGGGTCTCGGTGTCGGGGGCGATGGACGAGATGACGGGGATGCGGCCGGCCTCCAGCTGCGCGTGCACCGATTGCGGGTCGACGCCGGTGACCTGGCCGACGAGGCCCAGGTCGACGGGCTGGCCGTCGACCACCACACCCTGTTTGCGGGCCTGGAAAAGCCCGGCGTCCTCCCCCGACAGCCCGGCAGCCAGCGGTCCGTGCTCGTTGATGTGGCCCACGAGCTCACGGTTGACCTGCCCGGTGAGCACCATCCGCACGACGTCCATGGTCTCCGGGGTGGTCACCCGGTAGCCGCCGCGGAATTCGCTCTGGATGCCGAGTCGCTCCAGCATGGCGGAGATCTGCGGGCCCCCGCCGTGCACGACGACCGGCCGGATACCGGCGTACCGGAGGTACACCATGTCCTCCGCGAAGCTGCGCTGCAGGTCCTCGCTGATCATGGCGTTGCCGCCGAACTTCACCACGATGATCTGGCCGTGGAACCGCTTCAGCCAGGACAGCGACTCGATGAGCGTGGCTGCTTTGACCGCCGCCTCGTCGCGCTCGGCCTGGAGTTCGTCGTGGAGTTCGCCGGTCAACTCGAGTACGCGCTGTTCTCTTCGACGTACTCGTGGGTGAGGTCGTTGGTCCAGATGGTCGCCGTGGCGCCGCCGGCGTGCAGGTCGATGACGACGGACACCTCCCTAGGCGTCAGGTCCACGAGGTCCCGCGGCTGGTCGGGCTCGCCCCCGCTGCACACCTGCACCCCGTTGATCGCGACGTCGATGTTGAACGGGTCGAAAGCGGCATCCGTCGTGCCGACCGCGGCGAGAACCCGGCCCCAGTTGGGGTCGTTGCCGTAGATCGCCGTCTTGAACAGGTTGCTGCGCGAGACGGCGCGGGCGACCGTCACCGCCTCCTGCTCGGTGGCGGCGTTCCGCACCTCGATCGCGACGTCGTGGCCGGCACCCTCAGCGTCGGCCTGCAGTTGCCGCGTCAGGTCGCGGCAGAGGTCGGTCAGTGCCTCGGTGAACTCGGTGAGGTCGGCCTCGATGCCGCTCGCGCCGGAGGCGAGCAGGCTGACCGTGTCGTTGGTGGACATGCAGCCGTCGGAGTCGAGGCGGTCGAAGGTGAGCCGGGTGGCCTGCCGGAGGGCGACGTCGAGCTGGGCCGAGGTGAGCAGCGCGTCGGTCGTGAGCACGACGAGCATGGTGGCCAGGCCTGGGGCGAGCATGCCCGCGCCCTTGGCCATGCCGCCGATCGTCCAGCCGGTCGGCGAGCGGTGCTCCGCCTGCTTCGGGCGGGTGTCGGTGGTCATGATGGCGCGCGCGGCGGCGAGCCCGGCGTCGGACGTCTGTGCGGCATCCGCTCGGAGGTCGCTCGCCGCGGCGGCGACGCCTGCCGTGACCTTGGCCAGGTCGAGCTGCTCGCCGATCAGGCCGGTCGAGCACACCAGCACGTCGCCGGCGGAGACGCCGAGCTTCTCGGCGACGGCCTCCGCGGTGGCGTGCGTGGTCTGGAAGCCCTGGCTGCCGGTGTAGCAGTTGGCGCCGCCGGAGTTCAATACGATCGCGCTGACCACCCCATCGGCCACGACCTGGCGGCTCCAGAGCACCGGGTTCGCCAGGCAGCGGTTGCTGGTGAAGACGGCGGCGGCAGCGGATGCCGGACCCAGGTTCTGCACGATCGCCAGGTCCAGGCCGCCGGACTTCTTCAGCCCCGCCTCGGTGCCGGCCGCCGCGAATCCGGCGGGTGCTGTCACGCTCACGGCGCTACTCCGTTCATGCTGAGGCCGGTGGTCTCCGGCAGCCCGAGGGCGAGGTTGGCGGACTGGATCGCGGCGCCGGCGGTGCCCTTGACCAGGTTGTCGACCGCGGCGATCACCACGACGCGGCCGGCGGCCTCGTCGACGGCGAGGCCGATGAGGCAGGTATTGGCGCCCAGCACGTCGGCGGTGCGCGGGAAGTGCCCCTCCGGCAGGAGCTGCACGAACGGCTCGTCGGCGTACGCGCGCTCCCAGGCGGCCCGAACATCTGCAGCACTGGTGCCGGCGGCCACGCGGGCGCTGGCGGTGGCGAGGATGCCGCGGGACATCGGCACGATCACCGGGGTGAAGGAGATGCTGGGGCTGGTGGCACCGGCCCAGCGCAGGCTCTGCAGGATTTCGGGGATGTGCCGGTGCACGCCGCCCACGGCGTAGGGGTTCGCGGAGCCGAGGACTTCGCTGGCGAGGTTCGGGAGCTTGAGGCTCTTGCCCGCGCCGGACGGCCCGACGGCGAGCACGGCGACCAGGTCCGTCTCGTCGATGACCTCCCCGCGGATGCCGGGGGCCAGGGCCAGGGCGACCGTGCTGGCGTTGCAGCCGGGCGCGGCGATGCGGCGCACGTGGGCAATCCGTTCGCGCTGCCGGCCGCCGAGCACCGGGAGTTCCGGGACGCCGTACACCCAGGCGCCGTGGTGTTCTCCGCCGTAGAAGGCGGCCCAGTCGTCGGCGCTCTCGATGCGGTGATCGGCGCCGCAGTCCACGACCAGGGTGTCGTCGGGCAGCTGCGCGGCGAGCTCCCCGGACTTGCCGTGCGGCAGCGCCAGGAAGACGACGTCGTGCCCGGCGAGCGTCTCGGGGGTCGTGTCGACGAGGGTCAGGTGCGACAGGGAGCGCAGGTGCGGCTGCACGTCGATGAGGCGCTGGCCGCTGTTGCTGTTCGCGGTGACCGTGCGCACCTCGAAGTCGGGGTGCCCGGCGATGAGGCGGAGCAGCTCACCGCCGGCGTACCCGCTCGCACCTGCCACCGCCACCGAAAAGCCCATACGTCAAATGTAGTAGCTCGCGGGGGCCGGCCTCGCCGAGCCCGCCCGCGCAGCGCCCGCCGCCGAGGCCGTCCCTTCCGGTCGAGTGGTCCCGGCACGCCGGGCGGGTTCGACCGGAAGGGGAGGTTTCGGCGAAGTGGGGGGCTACTCGCGGAGGGTGGCGTCGAAGCGGGCGGCGGCAACGGCAACGCCGGCGAGTTTGGCCTCGCTGGCCTCGGCGGCGGTCAGGGTGCGGTCCTCGGCCCGGAACCTGAGCGCGAAGGTGAGCGACTTGCGGCCGTCGGGCACGCCCGAGCCCCGGTAGTCGTCGACCAGGTCGGCGTTCTCCAGGAGCTTCCCGGCGCCGTCCACCACCGCCTGGCGTACGGCCGCGGCGGGCACCGCGGCGTCGACCACCAGGGAGAGGTCCTGGGTCGCCGCCGGCATGGTGCCGACCGGCTTCGCAGTGATCGTCGTGCCGGCGTGCGCGAGCACGGCCGAGAGATCGATCTCGACGACGCCGACCACCGCGGGAAGCTCGTGGTGGCGCGCCACGTCGGGCAGCAGCTCGCCGGCGTACCCGACGACCTGCTCACCGGCATCCGTTGTCACCGTCAACTCGGCGGTGCGACCGGGGTGCAGGGCCTGGTGGGCGCCCTGGCGCACGTGGATGGTGACCCCCGCCGCCAGCGCGACCTGCTGCACCGCGGCGAGCGCATCCCGCCAGCCGGCGGCGATGGCGACCTGCCCGGGCTGGTGCCGCACGACGTTGCCCGTGAGCACGACGCCCAGCGACACCGGCTGCGGCGGGATGCCGGCGTTCAGCTTCTCCAGCACCGCGTCGCTCGGCCGTGCGGCCCCCGGTGGCACGAGGGTGCTGCCGTAGCTGATGCCGGGCTCGGGGCGGAAGACGACGCCGATTTCGAAGATCGACAGGTCGGTCAGGCCGCGGGAGCGGTTGCGGTGGGCGATCTGCAGCAGGCCGGGCAGGATCGAGCGGCGGAGGTACGGCGCCTCACCGTCGAGCGGGTTGGCTACGCGAATCTCGGCGACGTCTCCCCCAGCGGATGCCGCACCGAACTGCTGGTTGGCCGTCGACGACACGAACGGGTAGGCGAGCACCTCGGTGTGGCCGGTGGCCGCCAGCGTGTTGGCGACCGTGCGGCGGAGTGCCTGGGTGCGCGTGAGGCCACGCCCGGGAGGCGCGACCGGAAGCACCGACGGGATGCGCTCGTAGCCGATCAGGCGCGCCACTTCCTCCGCGAGCGTCCACTTGTCGGTGAGGTCGGGCCGCCAGCTCGGCGGCGTGACCGACAGCCCGGCACCGGCGACCTCGATCGAGGCGCCGATCTCCGCCAGGGCCGAGCGCACCTCGTCGGGAGAGTACTCGTAGCCGATCAGGCCCGAGATGAAGCCAGCGGGCAGGTCGATGGCCATCGGACGGGTTGTCGTGTCATGCAGCGACCCGAGGTCGTCGGCGACTCCCCCGGCCAGCTCGACGAGCAGCTGCACGACGCGGGCCGCGGCGACGGGCGCGACGGCGGGGTCCACCTCTCGCTCAAAGCGCTTCGACGCCTCACTCGGCAGCTTGTGCCGCCGGGCGGTGCGGGCGATGGAGACCGGGTCGAAGTTCGCGGCCTCGACGAGCACGTTTCGGGTGCCGGCGCCGATCTCCGTCGTCGCCCCACCCATGACGCCGGCCAGTCCGATCGGGCCGGACTCGTCGGTGATCAGCAGGTCCTCCCGGCTCAGGGTGCGCACCTGGTCGTCGAGCGTGGTGAGCTTCTCGCCGGGGTTCGCGCGGCGCACGGTGATGCCGCCGGTGAGGCGGTCGAGGTCGTACGCGTGGATCGGCTGGCCGAGCTCCAGCATGACGTAGTTGGTGATGTCGACGATCAGCGAGATCGAGCGGATGCCGGCGAGCTTCAGCCGCGCGATCATCCAGGCGGGGGTGGGCCGGCTGGGATCCACGCCGCGGACGACCCGGGTGACGAACACGTTCACGCCCGGGCGGTCGCGCACCGGGGCGCGGTCGTCGATGACGACGGGGAATCCCGACGCGGGCGCCGTCTCGGGGAGGGCGAGGGCGGGGTCGCGGAAGGTAGCCCCCGTCGCGTGGGCGTACTCGCGGGCGACGCCGCGGATGGAGAACGCGTACCCGCGGTCGGGGGTCACGTTGATCTCGACGGCCGCGTCGTGGAGGCCGAGCAGGCTGATCGCATCCTGGCCGATCTCCGGGTCGAGGCCGAGGTCGGCGAAGCGGAGGATGCCGTCGTGCTCGTCGCCGAGGCCGAGTTCGCGCGCGGAGGCGATCATGCCGTCGGAGATGTGCCCATAGGTCTTGCGCGCCGCAATCGGGAACGGCCCGGGCAGCACCGCGCCGGGCAGGGTCACCACGACCTTGTCGCCGGGGCCGAAGTTGTGGGCGCCGCAGACGATGCCGTGCACCGCCGGCCCGCCGTCGGCGGCGGTCTCGGTGCCCTCGGGGGCGACCCGCACCTGGCACCAGTTGATGGTCTTGCCGTTGGACTGGGGCTCCGGCTCGGCCGAGAGCACCTGGCCCACGACGATCGGCCCGGAGAGGTCGAAGCGGTGAACGTCCTCCTCCTCGAAGCCCACGCTCACGAGTGCGGCGTGCACGTCCTCGGGGGTGCTGCCGGGCTCGAGGTCGACGTATTCGGCGAGCCAGCTGAGCGGTACGCGCATCAGACGGCCATCCCGAACTGCTGGCTGAACCGAACGTCACCTTCGACCATGTCGTGCATATCCTTCACATCGTTGCGGAACATCACAGCGCGGTCGATGCCGACGCCGAACGCGAACCCGGAGTAGACATCCGGGTCGATGCCGGCCGACCGGAGCACGTTCGCGTTGACCATCCCGCAGCCGCCCCACTCGATCCAACGGGCGCCGCCCTTGAACGTGGGATGCCAGAGGTCGAGCTCTGCGCTCGGCTCGGTGAACGGGAAGTAGTTGGGGCGCAGCCGCACCTTCGCCTCGTCGCCGAACATCGCCTTGACGAAGTGGTCGAGGGTTCCCCGCAGGTGCGCCATCGTGAGGCCCTTGTCGACGGCGATGCCCTCGGTCTGGTGGAACACGGGCGTGTGGGTGGCGTCGAGCTCGTCGGTGCGGTAGACACGGCCCGGCGCGATGCGGTAGACCGGCAGTTCGTTGCCGAGCAGCGCTCGGAGCTGCACCGGCGAGGTGTGCGTGCGCAGCACGAGGTGCGAGCTGGTGGGCTCGATGAAGAAGGTGTCCTGCATGGCGCGCGCCGGGTGGTCCTCGTCGAAGTTCAGGGCGTCGAAGTTGAACCACTCGCTCTCGAGCTCCGGTCCCTCCGCCACTTCCCAGCCCATGCCGACGAAAACGTCGGCGATGCGCTCCTGCAACAGCGCGATCGGATGCCGCGCTCCCGGCCGCCAGGTGGACGCCGCGGCGGTCACGTCGACGGTTTCGGCGGCGAGCTGGGCCCGCGCCTCGGACGTCGCGATCTCCTCTTCGCGGGCGGCCAGTGCCTGGGCGACCCGGCCGCGCGCCTGTCCCACGAGCTTGCCGGCGGCCGCCTTCTCGTCCTTCGGCACGCTCCGCATGAGCGCGTTCAGCTTCGCCAGCGGCGAGCCCTCGCCCGCGTGCTCGGATCGCACCGCCTTCAGCGCGGTGGAATCCGTCGCGGCGGCGATGGCCGCCAGGGCCGCCTCGACGGCGGCGACAACGGCAGGTTCGGTGATTTCGGTGGGATCGGACACAAGGACCAATCCTATCGAACCGCCCGTCGGGCAGACGTCAGTCGAGCACCCGCGCTGCAACGCCATCCGCTGCTTCAAGGCGCGTGCGGGCGATGTCTGCACCCTTGGGAGCGCCGGGGCCACGGCGCAGTCGCACCTCGACCCACTTGGCGAAGCCGGAGAGGATCAGGCACAGCACGACGTAGATGGCGCCGAAGACGAGGGTGGCCGGGATGATCGGGGCGTCGTAGGTGAACTGGCTGCCGTAGAACTTGGCCAGGTAGAGCAGTTCGTGGAAGGTGACGATGAAGCCGAGGGCGGTGTCCTTCAGCACGACCACCAGCTGGGAGATGATGACGGGCATCATGGCCCGGATCGCCTGCGGGTACAGGATCAGGGTCAGCACGCCGCTCTTGCGGAGTCCGATCGCATAGGCGGCCTCACGCTGCCCGGTGGGCAGGGATTCGACGCCGCTGCGGAACACCTCGGCCAGCACGGAACCGTTGTACAGGGTGAGGCCGGTGACCACCGCCACGAACGGGGTGACGAAGTCGACGCCGAGCGGCGGCAGGCCGTAGTACATGATCATCATCAGGATCAGCACGGGGATCGCGCGGAACAATTCGATGAACAGCGTGACCGGGATGCGCACCCAGGCGTGTTCGGAGAGCCGGCCGACCGAGAGGATCAGGCCGAGGGCGAGGCTCAGCACGCCGGCCAGGGCGAAGGCGCCCAGGGTGGCGCCGGTCGCCTGCGCGACGTTCTCCCAGACGAGCGGGAAGGTGAAGATCTGCCACTTCTGGGCGCTGAACTGGCCGGTCTGCGCGAAGCGCACGATGATGAAGGCCAGGATCGCCGCGACCACGAGGATCGTGATCACGCTGAGGATGCGGTTGCGGGCGTTCGCCCGCGGTCCGGGGACGTCGTACAGTGCGTCGCTCATCGCAGCACCCTCCATCGGCGTTCGAGATAGGCCTGAAGCAGCGAAAGCAGGGCCACGAGGACAACGAAGAAGAACGCGACCCAGAGCAGCACGATGATGGCCGGCTCGCCGCGTTCGGAGAGGTTGGCGCGGATGGCTCCGGCCTCGGCCACCGAGAACCCTGCGGCGATGGTGGTGTTCTTCAGGAGTGCGATGAGCACGCTCATCAGCGGCGGGATCACGGCGCGGAAGGCCTGCGGCATGATCACGAGCGACATCGTCTGGCCGAACGGCAGCCCGATGGCGCGGGCGGCTTCGGCCTGCCCCTTGGGAACCGTGTTGAAGCCGGAGCGAACGACCTCCGCGACGTAGGTGGCCGTGTAGATGCTCAAGGCGATGATGGCCAGTGTCGGGTATGACACGTGGCCGAGGTTGAGCTTGGGGTACCCGAATGCGAAGAAGAACATCAGGAGCGTCAGTGGCGTGTTGCGGATCAGGTTCACGTAGACGGTGCCGACCGCACGCATCGCCGGGACCGGCGACACGCGCATGGCGCCGACGACGGACCCGATGATGAGGGCGAAGAACGCGGAGATGACGAAGAGGATCAGCGTGTTCTTGAAGCCGACCACGAACAGGTCAAGGTTGTTGAGCAGAGTGTCCACGGCCTGCTGGTCCTCTCTGTGATGACGGGCGGGGAAGGTGGAACGAGGTGGGGGCGCCCATCAGGACGCCCCCACCCCATTCGGGTCAGTACGCTTCGACCTTGGGCTGTTCGACCTTGGTGCCGGACTTGCCGAGCGTCGAGTCGTAGATCGCCTGCCAGGTGTCGTGCCCGTTGGTGAACAGGTCGTTGATGAACGTGCGCAGGGCCACGTCGTCCTTGGGCAGGCCGACGCCGTACTTCTCAACTGT
>Ga0157369_10003608_pt1 | contig 18397 bp, 10 predicted proteins | sample C25metaG_FD_113461 | JGI IMG/M metagenome (GOLD analysis project Ga0157369, IMG submission 113461) | Corn rhizosphere microbial communities from Kellogg Biological Station, Michigan, USA - C2-5 metaG | ecosystem: Host-associated > Plants > Roots > Rhizosphere > Soil | place: USA: Michigan... | reverse complement strand
CAGTGGCCAAGGGCGATCTGTCTACAAAGATCACCGTGGATGCGCGTGGCGAAATTCTGGAGTTGAAGAACACGATCAACATCATGGTGGATCAGTTGAACTCATTTGCAAGCGAAGTCACTCGTGTGGCGCGCGAGGTTGGGACTGAAGGGAAACTGGGCGGACAGGCTGATGTAAAGGGCGTCGGGGGAGTGTGGCAGGATCTTACGGAGAGCGTGAACTCGATGGCCGGAAACCTGACGGCCCAGGTTCGTAACATCGCCGAAGTGACCACCGCCGTTGCAAACGGCGACCTCTCACGCAAGATTACGGTCGATGTGCGCGGAGAAATTCTCGAACTGAAAAATACCATCAACACGATGGTCGACCAGTTGAATGCCTTCGCTGGTGAGGTAACGCGTGTGGCGCGCGAGGTAGGTACGGAAGGCGCACTAGGCGGTCAGGCAGAGGTGCGAGGAGTGGGGGGCGTCTGGAAAGACCTTACTGACTCCGTTAATTCGATGGCCGGGAATCTGACGGCTCAGGTCCGCAACATCGCCGAAGTGACCACCGCCGTGGCAAATGGCGATCTGTCGCGAAAGATCACGGTGGACGTGCGTGGTGAGATTTTCGAGCTGAAGAACACGATCAACATCATGGTGGATCAGCTCAACGCCTTCGCCGGCGAAGTGACGCGTGTCGCGCGCGAAGTAGGAACCGAGGGTAAGTTGGGTGGCCAAGCGGTAGTAAAAGGCGTCGGCGGAGTGTGGAAAGACCTAACCGATTCTGTCAACTCGATGGCTTCCAATCTCACAAACCAGGTTCGAAACATCGCGGAGGTCACGACAGCGGTTGCCAGAGGCGACCTGTCACGCAAAATCACCGTTCAGGTGCGCGGCGAGATCCTTGAACTGAAGGACACGATTAACACTATGGTTGACCAGCTCAGCTCTTTTGCATCGGAGGTCACGCGGGTTGCCCGGGAGGTGGGTACAGAAGGCAAGCTGGGCGGACAAGCCGATGTGAAAGGCGTGGCCGGCACGTGGCGCGACCTGACCGAAAGTGTCAATTCGATGGGCGGGAATCTCACGGCGCAAGTCCGCAACATCGCCGATGTTACAACGGCGGTGGCAAAGGGAGACTTATCCCGCAAGATCACAGTCGAGGTTCGCGGCGAGATCCTTGAACTCAAGAACACGATTAACACCATGGTCGATCAGCTCAACGCCTTCGCGTCCGAGGTAACTCGCGTTGCGAAGGAGGTGGGTACAGAGGGCAAACTGGGCGGACAAGCCGAAGTGAAAGGCGTGGCTGGTACATGGAAAGATCTAACGGAAAGCGTTAATTGGATGGCGGGCAATCTGACAAACCAGGTGCGCAATATCGCCGAAGTGACCACCGCCGTGGCCAAAGGCGATCTTTCGCGAAAGATCACTGTGGATGCGCGCGGCGAGATTCTGGAATTGAAAGACACCATTAACACAATGGTGGATCAGCTCTCGTCCTTCGCAAGCGAGGTCACGCGTGTTGCAAGAGAGGTGGGCACGGAAGGGAGGCTCGGCGGACAGGCCGATGTATACGGCGTCGCGGGTACCTGGAAAGACTTGACGGAAAGCGTCAATTCCATGGCGGGCAATTTGACCGCGCAGGTGAGAAACATTGCGCAGGTCACAACGGCAGTCGCAAACGGCGATCTCAGTCGCAAGATCACAGTGGATGTGCGTGGGGAGATCCTCGAGCTGAAAAATACGATCAACACAATGGTGGACCAGTTGAACTCATTCGCTAGCGAAGTCACTCGCGTCGCTCGGGAAGTGGGAACGGATGGAAAGCTGGGCGGCCAGGCAGAAGTGAAAGGAGTAGGCGGCACATGGAAGGACCTTACGGATAACGTCAACTTCATGGCGGCTAATCTCACGACTCAGGTTCGTGGCATTGCGAAGGTTGTAACGGCCGTAGCCATGGGTGACTTGAAGCGAAAGTTGGTTCTCGAGACGAAGGGTGAGATCGCGGAGCTGGCCGACACAATCAACGGGATGATTGATACGCTCGCTACCTTTGCCGATCAGGTAACGACGGTGGCGCGCGAAGTTGGCGTAGAAGGTAAGCTCGGAGGACAAGCCCGCGTGCCTGGTGCTGCCGGTATTTGGCGCGACCTGACGGACAATGTCAATCAGTTGGCGGCCAATCTCACCACTCAGGTGCGTGCCATCGCGGACGTGGCAAATGCGGTCACAAGCGGCGACCTGACGCGTTCTATTTCGGTGGAAGCGCAGGGCGAAGTCGCGGCGCTGAAAGACAACATCAACGAAATGATCGGGACTCTCGCGGCAACCACACGCCAGAACAAAGATCAAGATTGGCTTAAGACAAATATCGCGAGATTCACAGGCATGCTGCAGGGCCAGCGTGACTTGCTAGCGGTCTCGAGACTTCTGCTGTCTGAGCTGACACCGCTGGTGGATGCCCAGCATGGCACCTTCTATCTCGCCGAATCAGCTGAGGACCAACCAGCTTTGAAGCTGATGGCTGGCTATGCGTACGACGAAACGCAAGGGACACGCAGCCAGTTCAAGATAGGCCAAGGTTTGGTCGGTCAGTGCGCACAGGAAAAACGGCGTATCCTCATCAACCAAGTTCCCCAGGATTACATTCGCATTACGTCAAGTTTAGGCGAAGCGTGCCCGTGCAGCATCGTCGTTTTGCCGGTATTGTTCGAAGGTGAAGCGAAGGCGGTCATTGAGTTGGCTTCATTCGAGCAGTTCAGCGATATTCACTTGGCATTTCTCGATCAGATGACTCAAAGCCTCGGTATTGTGCTCAATACGATCGCGGCTACCATGCGAACGGAGGAATTGCTGAAGCAGAGCCAGGCGCTGGCGGAACAACTCCAAAAGACGAATGCGGAGCTGGAAGAAAAAGCGCAGCTCCTCGCAGAACAGAAAACGGAGGTCGAGACCAAAAATCAGGAAGTGGAACAGGCGAAAGCCGCGCTTGAAGAGAAAGCAGAACAACTGGCCCTCACCTCGAAATACAAGAGCGAATTTCTGGCAAACATGAGCCACGAGCTTCGCACTCCGCTCAATAACTTGTTGATCCTCGCGCAAATGCTTGCTGAGAATGCCGAGAAGAAGTTGCTGCCAAAACAAGTGAAATATGCTGAGACGATTCACAGCTCGGGTACGGATCTGTTAGCTCTGATCAATGACATTCTGGACCTCTCGAAGATCGAATCGGGCAAGATGGATGTCGAAATCGGAAGCGTACCGTTCACGGATCTTCGTGACTACTGCCTGCGCACATTCCGCCACGTAGCCGATGGTAAAAATCTCGAATTCACAATTGATTTGGACCAGAGCGTCACACAGGAGAGCATCCACACCGATGCAAAGCGCCTGCAGCAAGTACTTAAGAATCTGCTATCGAACGCATTGAAATTCACCGCTCGGGGATTCGTGCGCCTCCGCGTGGAACATGCCAGTGGCGGTTGGAGCGCGAGCCATCCGGTGCTTAATCGCGCGAAGGACGTTATTGCATTCTCGGTAGCCGACACCGGCATCGGGATTCCGCAAGAAAAACAGAGAATCATATTTGAAGCGTTCCAACAAGCGGATGGAACTACAAACCGCAAGTACGGCGGTACGGGTCTGGGATTATCGATCAGTCGAGAGCTGGCGCGCTTATTGGGCGGCGAAATTCGGCTGCAAAGCGCGCCCGAAATGGGCAGCACGTTTACCTTGTATTTACCGCAGATTTACGCCGCCTTTCCGCAGGTTGGAAAGGCAGATATGCTCCGCTCCACTGGATCTATTTCTGAAATCTCGGGGGCCTTGATAGCCATTCCGGGCACAGTGCCCCCTGATTTTCCCGATCCAGGACCCGTGGAAACTGCGCTCGACGTGATCCTTCCTACACCTCTTTCGACAACGGCCGCGCTCGTCGAAGATCTTGCAATCGACGATGACCGCAACGTTATTCAGCCTGGCGATCCAGTGCTACTCATTGTGGAAGATGACATCACCTTTGCTCGGATTCTCCTCGATCTGGCGCATGAGAAGAATCTCAAGGCGTTGATTGCATTGCGTGGAAGCGCGGCTCTGGCATTGGCTCGAGAATACAAGCCCGGCGCAGTAACGTTAGACATCAATATGCCGGATATGGGGGGCTGGACGATTCTTGATCGATTGAAGTACGATCCGGCGACGCAACATATTCCAGTGCACATCATTTCCGGAGATGAGGATAGGCGTCGAGGGCTGGCGCTTGGCGCCATGACGTATCTTGAGAAATCGACAGACCGGAAATTTCTGGAACGGGCATTCATAGCCATCGAGAAATCAGCGCGGCGGCAGATCAAGAAACTGCTTTTTGTCGCCGCCGACGACATGAGGCGCACTAACATGCGCCAGTTGATCGAAGCTCGTGATCTGGAAATGTTCGACGCTTCCAGCGCCGGTGAAGCAATGGAGATTCTGAAGCAGCAGCATCTCGATTCGGTGATCATTGACCTGCGGCTTCCGGGTATTCCGGCAATCCAATTGGTGGAGGAGATGCGAGCCGCAGTGGACCCGGTGCCGTTGTCAATCATTCTTTACGGAAAACGTAAGCTCACCCCGAAGGAGGAAGTCGAGGTGCGACGCCTACAGCGGGACATGACTCTTAGGCACGCTCAATCGCGAGAAACATTGTTGTATCTGACCGCGCTGCTGCTTCACCGGGCGAACGTGGATCTCTCGGATGAGCAACGCGAAGTCTTAGCTAGGGTGCGTAGCAGCGACGCCGCCCTGGTGGGCAAGAAGGTGCTTGTTATCGATGATGATTTACGCAATATCTTTGCCCTAACCAGCGTTCTCGAACAACACGAGCTGCATGTGTTTCACGCTGAAAATGGACGCGCCGGCATCGAGATTTTGCGCAAGACACCGGACGTCGATGCCGTGCTGATGGACATCATGATGCCGGAAATGGATGGTTACGAGACCACACGCGCCATCCGCCAGATTCCGGAGTTCCGTTCATTGCCGATCATTGCGCTAACCGCCAAGGCCATGAAAGGCGACCGTGAGAAGTGCCTGCAGGCAGGAGCATCGGACTATGTAACCAAACCCGTGGATTTGGAACATTTGTTTTCTGTGCTGCGTGTATGGATTTCTCGCAACCATGAACGATCACGATCCCGGGCGATCGGCTAGCGGAAAGGCTATGCGCATTAATTAAATGAAACGGGAGCGATTGATCAGAATACCAGTCATTGCCGCACAAGCGCAAAACGAAATTCCGGTCTCGACAGCAAAAAAAGTTAAGATACTGCTTGTCGATGACGCGCCGGACAATCTAGTGTCCCTGGGGGCGGCGCTCGATACTCTTAGCGAAGAGCTCGTTTATGCTCGATCCGGCAAGGAGGCCCTGCGCCACCTTCTAGAAGATGACTTCGCCGCCATTCTGCTGGACGTGAAAATGCCCGACATGGACGGCTTTGAAACCGCCGAACTGATCCGAAGCAGGCCAAAGTCACGACATACACCGATTCTCTTCCTGACGGGATTTAAAAACGAGGAGCACCTTTTTCGCGGCTATGATCTCGGCGCGGTCGACTACCTTTTCAAGCCGATCGTACCCGAGGTGCTCAGAAGCAAGGTGGCTGTCTTTGTGGAACTTAGTCGGCGCGCAGATCAACTGCAAGAACAGGCGAAATTGCTCGCCGGCCAAACTGCCACCCTGCAAAAAGCCGAACAGCGCTTCCGGCGATTGCTCGAGGCCGCTCCGGATGCCATGGTGATTTGCCGTGAGAATGGCGAGATAGTCCTCGTCAACACGCGAACGGAATCAATGCTCGGCCATTCTCGCGAGGAGCTGCTCGGTCAGCACATTCGGCTGATTGTACCCGAGTGGACCTATGATTTACCCTGGCCGCTCGATGAGGACACCGTTGCCGATCCGGTTCCGCTCGTGGCCCCCCGGGAACTGAACGCGGTCCACCGGGACGGCCGTAGCATTCCGATTGAAATCAGCGCCAGCCCGCTTGAGATGGATGAAGGCCTGCTGATTACGAGTGCTATTCGGGACATCAGCGAACGAAAAAAAGCGGAGCAGGCGCGTGCCAAGGCAGAGGAAAGAGTGCGGCTGCTGAACTCGCACCTGGAGGAGTTAAACGGGCATTTGGAGGAACGCGTCTTAGAGCGCACTGAAGAATTACGCAGGTCCAATGAGGAACTGGCGCAATTTGCTTATGTCGCCTCTCATGATTTACAGGAGCCGCTGCGAACCGTCTCCGTTTATACTCAGTTGCTCGCCAAGCACTATGGAAGCGTGCTGAATGCCAAGGGCGATGCGCCGCTGTTCATGGAATTCATAACGGAAAGCGCACAAAGGATGGAATACCTTATCAGGGACCTTCTGCAATTCTCGCAGATCGATTGTCCCGGCGTCGAGCAACTAACCTCTGTCAGTTCCGAAAGCAGCTTTAACGAAGCAATTGCAAATCTAAAGACGAGCATCGAAGAGAACGCTGCGACGATCACACGCGACCCTCTGCCGCAGGTGAAAGGTGATCCGATTCAGCTCACTCGTCTCTTTCAGAATTTGATCAGTAACGCAATTAAATATCGGAATCCGGACGAGGCTCCGCTCATCCGTGTATCTGCCCGTTTAAGCGGCCGCGACTGGCTTTTTTCCATCACGGACAATGGCATCGGGATTGAACCGCAATATGCCGAAAAGGTATTCGGCATTTTCAAACGGCTGCACGGCCGGGACAACCCTGGGACAGGAATCGGGCTGGCCATCTGTAAAAAAATCGTAGCTCGTCATGGCGGACGAATCTGGGTGGAGTCGCAATTGGGCGCTGGGGCCACCTTTCATTTCACCTTGCCAGAACACAAATGAATGTAGGCGAGGAAGAAGTCTACCGCTTTATCCTCAACCAGATCGATTCGGTGCCACAAATGGAAGCGTTGGTGCTGGTTTGGGAGAGCCGCCCCAAAAAGTGGGAAGAAAGCGAGATTGCGGAGCGGCTGTATGTCGGCACCGACACAGTCAGGAACATCATGCAAGAATTGGTGCGACGACACCTGCTCGCCGCAGATGCACAATCGGCGAGACAGTACTTTTACGAATCGAAGCCTGAAGATTTAGACGGCCTGATCGAAGCGGTGGCCGCCACGTACCGGCACGATCTGGTTCGCGTGTCCACCTTCATTCATACGAAAACGTCCTCGGCCGTACGGGACTTTGCGAACGCTTTCAAATTCACAAAGGAGCGGGATTGAAATGGAAGCGACGATTTATGCTCTTCGTGCGCTGACGACGTTGCTATGTGGAGTGCTGCTCTTAGTGCGATACGCCCGCGGGAAGCAGCGCTTGCTTCTCTGGAGCGGCTTGTGCTTTTGCGGGTTGGCCCTGTCCAATGTGCTTGTATTCATAGACCTGGTCTTGGTGCCCACAGTCGATCTCTTCCTATGGCGGCTCGCGATGGGAATAATTGGAATGGCGTTTCTGCTGTACGGCCTTATTTGGGAGCGGTACTAAATCCATGATTCAGGCGTTTCTGCTAGGCGTCCTTGCCACGATGTTCGTCACCGCCGGTGTCTTTTTTCTCAGATTCTGGATAGAGACTCGTGATTCCTTTTTCCTAGCCTTCGCAGCCTCTTTCACGATCGAAGGTTTGAGTCGAGTTGCCGTTCTGTTTCAGCCGCGGCCAAACGAAAGCAGTCCATGGATCTATGCCATCAGGCTCTTGGCGTCGCTGCTCATTCTCGCGGCGATCCTCAAGAAGAACTACGGAAAGAATGGATGACTTGCGGGTTCTCGATGATGTTCCCCCAAGCCCAGATCGACAGGTTTAAGCTTCAGAAGATCGCTAATGGATTAGCTCCGAAGTTTTCGCACAGCGTCGTTGCGAAATTAGTCAGTGGGAGCAGCGCGGTTTCTAGGTTTAACTGCTCCATGGGGTTATTTGGTGGGCGGTCACAGGATCGAACTGTGGACCTCCTGCTTGTAAGACAGGCGCTCTAACCGGCTGAGCTAACCGCCCCAGGTGGGTTTTTCTATCTTCGCATGGACTTGCGCGAATCAGGCACCAATGAGCCTCGCGTAGACACCGCGCGCCACGCCTACGTCCGTGGTTCCTTTCACAATGGCGCGGCCGTCCGGAAAGAACGTCAACTGGTATTTTTCGAGCGAGAGGCGCAGGGCGAACTCGTTTACGCGCACATCACCCAGGGGGCGCAGGCGGGTGGCGAGTTCGTCCAAATTCAAGGCCCGGGTGTGTTCGTGTAACTGGACGGCGTTGCGGCCGCACAGACTGACCGGTACGCGGCGGCGCTCATCGAGGAAGTCGAAATGGCGAGCGGCGCATACGCGACAGGAAGGATCGCGCTCGCCGGCGCTCAACTGACGGAACGCGCCGGTCCATACATCGAGTGTTTGGATAGTCGCAGAAAATGTCTCGTTACCTACCAGCAGGCGCAGGGCAATCGCAACCTGTAAACTTGCCACGCTGGCGGTGGCGGCGGCGAGCACACCATTGACATCGCAGGCCGGCTGCACGCCGGCAGGCGGATCGGGATATACGCACGCAAAGCAGGGACCGCGGCCGGGCACAATGGGCATGACTACGCCATAGCTGGCTACGGCGGCGCCGTAGATCCAGGGAATATTGAGCTTGACGCTAAGATCGTTGAGGAGATAGCGGGTCTCGAGATTGTCCGTGCCGTCCAGAATCAGATCGGATTGGGCGATTAATTCCTCGGCGTTCGACGGCGAGAGATCGGTGACGAGCGGTTCAGTCAGTACATGACGATTGATTTGATGTAATCTTCGCGCCGCGGCTATGGCCTTCGGGGATTCATTGCTTGCGTCGGCTTCGTCATAGAGCCACTGCCTTTGAAGATTTGTATAGTCCACGTAGTCGCGGTCGATCAAGCGAAGCCGGCCAACGCCAGCGCGCGCAAGGGCTTCCGCCTGAAAACTGCCAAGGGCGCCGCAACCCACGATGGCGACGGCGGCGTTTTGAAGGCGGGCTTGACCAGCTTCCCCTATGCCTGAAAAAAGAATCTGCCGGGAATACCGTTCCTTGTCGTCCGGCGTCATATACGACGATCCTAACAGCCGTGGCGGCGCTGCTGCTGTTTGCGATTCCAGGCGCGGGATTTCAGGGTGAAAACGCCTCGCCGATCGAAGAAGCACTTCAATATGAAGGCCTGGCGATCACGAGTATCGGCTTTGAACCCGCGAGCCAGCCGCTCACGGGCGCGCAATTGGAGGCCCGACTACCGTTCCATGTGGGCTCGGAGTTTCACGAGCGGGAGCTGCGGGATGCAATTCAGAGTCTTTTTGCGACGGGTCGTTTCGCAGATCTGGCGGTCGATGCCGAGAGAACGCCGGACGGCGTGGGAATACGCTTCATCACTCAGAACGCGTACTTTGTAGGACACGTGGAAATCTCAGGCGTGTCCCCGCCGCCGAACAGCGGCCAGCTGACGAGCGTAACCAAGCTGCGGCTAGGACTGCCCTTCGTTGAATCGGATAAGAACCAGGCGATTGAGGCGCTGAGAAATCTCCTTCGGGAGAACGGCTTCTATCATGCCGATGTAAGCGCAAAGGTGGAGGTTCGGCAATCGACCGAACAGGCGAATCTCACTTTCAATATCACGAGCGGGGACCGCGCACGTTTCGACCGGCCGGTTATCGCCGGCGATCCTCAGCGACCGGATGAGGCGATCGTCCGGGCAACGCACTGGAAGAGGCTGTACGGGCTGCTGGGATGGCAGCAGGTGACGGACACGCGCGTGCGGCAGGGCCTCGATAACGTGCGCCACTTCTATCAAAAACGGGACTTGCTCGAGTCGAAGGTAACGCTGGCGAGACTGGACTACGAGGAGCAGACAAACCGCGTAAAGCCGTCACTCGACATTGTGGCGGGACCACGGGTCAGCGTGCGTGTCGAAGGGGCAAAAATCGGCCGGGGCAAGTTAGCACAAGTGCTTCCCATCTATCAAGAGCGTTCGGTCGACCCAGATTTGCTGGTCGAGGGCGACCGCAACCTGACGCAGCATTTTCAGTCGGAGGGCTATTTTGAAGCAAAAGTCACGCATTCGGCGGCAAGCGCGCCCAACTCTAGGGAACGCACGATCACTTATACGGTCGATCTAGGGCTTCGGCACAAGTTTGTGCATCTGGAAATTGACGGCAATCACTATTTTTCGGAGCAGACGATTCGCGAACGCTTGTTCATGGAAGCGGCCAGGCTTCCGCGGTTTCCGTATGGACGCTTCAACGACGCCTATTTACAGCAGGACGTGCAGGCCATCCGCAGCCTGTATGCTTCGAACGGGTTTCGCGACGTGAAGGTCACTTCGCGTATTGAAGACGATTACGGCGGCGCTGAGGGTCATTTGGCGGTCTTCATCCAAATTGAAGAAGGGCCGCAGTGGTTTGTTTCGGACTTATCGATCGAGGGCGCGGCAGTGAGCGACCGTCAGGTTCTCGAAGGTATGCTGGCCTCATCCAAGAATCAGCCCTTCAGCGAGGCGAGCGTTGCCGACGACCGGGACAATTTCCTGAACTATTACTACGGCCGCGGCTACTTGAATGCGACCTTCGACTATGACGCTACGCCTGCGGAACGTCCCCACCATGTCAACCTGCGGTACCTGCTACGGCCTGGAGCCCGCAAATACGTCCGGGATGTTCTGGTAAGCGGACTTGAGACCACACGGTCCAGGCTTGTTTACGACCGGTTGGAGCTGCGTAGCGGCGAGCCGCTCTCTTTATCGAAGGAAACGGACAGCCAGCGGCGACTCTATGAACTGGGGATTTTCGCACGTGTAAACACCGCGGTTCAAGACCCGGCGGGAGACGAGGAACAAAAAAACGTTCTTTACGATATGGATGAGGCGCGACACTATTCCCTGAACGTGGGAGTGGGCGCGCAGCTTGCGCGGATCGGGGGCGGTGTTACCAGTCTGGATAACCCCGCAGGACGAGCCGGGTTCGCACCGCGCGTCGCGGTAGGCGTGACTCGGATCAACCTTTTTGGCCTCGGCCAGAGCCTGGGCTTACAGACCGCGGCATCCACCATCGACCAGCATGCGGCGCTCACGTATTTCATTCCGCAATTTGTTTCCAATGAAAGGCTGAGTCTGACGACAACTGCGCTGATCGAGAATTCGAACGACGTACGAACGTACACCGCGCATCGACGCGAGGGGTCGATTCAACTATCGCAGCAACTCTCACGCGCGTTCACGCTCCAGTATCGCCTGGTATTCCGCAACGTATCACTGTCGAATTTGAAGATCGAGCCGCTGCTGGTGCCTCTGCTATCCCAGCCGGAATCCGTCGGTTTGGGCGGCTTTTCCATCATCGAAGACAAACGCGACGATCCATCGGATGCTCATCACGGGATATTTACTTCGATCGATCTTAGCTATGCCGCGGGTTTTCTAGGCTCGCAAACTCATTTCTCCCGTGAATTGTTTCGCAACTCTACTTATCACCTGTTCCGGCGGGATTGGGTGTTCGCGCGAAGTAATCAATTCGGCCTGATCAGCAGGACGGGAGGGCGGCCGGGCATTCCCCTCGCTGAGCGCATTTATTCCGGCGGTTCCACTTCACTGCGCGCTTTTCCAGACTTCCAGGCGGGGCCGCGCGATCCAACAACAGGATTTCCGATAGGAGGCAACGTACTATTCACCAATACTTTCGAGCTGCGCTTCCCGTTATTTGGCGATAATGTGGGCGGCGTGTTGTTTCACGACGCGGGTAATGTGTACAGTTCACTCAATCAATTCAGCTTCCGGTTTCGGCAACGGAACCTTCAGGATTTTAACTACATGGTGCAATCGGCCGGAATCGGAATTCGCTACCGCACGCCTATTGGACCGATTCGTATCGATTTTTCGTTTAGTCCGAACGCGCCGCGCTTCTATGGGCTGAAAGGAACAGAGGAGGATCTGCTGAACGGGACGGCTATTTCCACGGTACAGAAAATTAGTGCGTTTCAATTTCACTTCTCGTTGGGGCAGGCGTTTTGAAAATTCTGTGCATGATCGTTTGTCTGATTTGTCCGCTGGGAGCTGCGATTGTGGATCGCATGGCGGTTATCGTGGGGCAGCAAACCATCACCCAATTGCAGCTTGACGAGGAAATCCGTGTTACAGCTCTGCTGAACCAGCGGCCGGTCGCCAGGGATGCAGAGACCCGGCGCGCGGCCGCCGACCGGCTGGTGGAACAATTGCTTATTCGTCGCGAGATGGAGCAAAGCCGGTATCCTCTGCCAAGCGAGCAGGAAGTCAACCAATATGTCGAGCAGATTCGCGTTGAGAATGGCGGCCAGGCGGGTCTTGCGAAAGCGCTCGCTACGCACGATCTGAGGGAGAGCACGCTGCGACAGCATCTGGAGTCACAGCTGGTCGCGCTGCGTTTTATTGAATACCGTTTTCAGCCGGATGCGACGGTTTCCGATGAAGACATTGAAGCCGCCTACCGGCGCCAGGCGTCCGATAAAAAAACGCCGCGAGAATCGATTCGAGCCATGCTTAGGGAGGAACGTACGGACGCTGCTTTGAACGCCTGGCTGGCAGAAACCCGGCGGCAGATCAACATCGTGTATCTGGACAAGAGCCTGCAATGAAACACCCGCCGCGCATGTTGTTAACAGCCGGCATTGTATTCGGCGGTATTGTCGCCGTGGCGGCTCTAGGCACGTGGTGGATTCTTCAATCCACCTGGTTGCGCGAGGCGGTGCGGCACGAGATTGTCTCTGAGATCGAAACGAGCACTGGCGGTCGGGTAGAACTCGGTGATTTCCAATATGACTGGCGTGCTCTAACGGCCGAATTTGGACGTCTGGTGGTTCACGGGACCGAATCCCGCGAACAGCCTCCCCTCTTACGGGTCGAGAGTGGGCGCATCACGCTCAGGATCGTTTCCCTGGTGACGCGGGATGTGCGTATCGCTTCTCTAGCGATAGACCGGCCGGAGATTCATCTGCTGGTGCGGGCGGATGGGACGACCAACATTCCAGCTCTTCGCTTGCCGGCGCGGGATCGCGCAAATCCGGCAAAGGCGTTGCTTGATCTAAAAGTACGGCACTTCGAACTCTCGAATGGGGTCGTGGCCGTCGATGAGAGGCGGATTCCATTTAATGTGCGCGGGGAAGGCATCCGACTATTGACGCGCTACGAGCGGGCGCGCCCCCGTTATGAAATTGAACTGTCTTCGGAGCGGCTGGGGATCGATTCCGCCAAATTGCGCGCACCGACGATCGGCCTAAGCGCTCACGCTGTGCTGGAAGCGAATCGATTGGCGCTTCGGCAGCTCACCGTCACCAGCGGCGAATCGAGTGCGCGGGCGAGCGGAACCGTTCAGAACTTCGCCCAACCTAGGGTGGACATTCAAGCGGATGGCGTGTTCGCAGCAGGCGAATTAAAGCGGGTTGCAGGGCTGGAGGGACTGACAGCGGGCCGTGTATCGTTTCATGGAAATGGCCGCTACGAACCAACGGCCGGCGTGACCTTCAGCGGTCACGTTGAAGCGCACCGGATGGCCTATCAGGCCGGGGCGCAGCGATGGCGCGATGTGAATATCGATTGCGATGTTCTCGCTTCGAGGCAGGATATGACTCTGAAGCAGCTGGTGGCGACTTACAGTGGGGCAAAACTAACGGGAGAAGCCACTATCCGACAATATAGAGCGGTGCGGGTGGATGGCATCATTAGCGGTTTGCCGCTGAGCGAAGTCGCCCGCTACTTCACTCCCCAGCCGCTGGCGTGGGGCGGTGTGGCGCAAGGCCCGGTGCAGGCAACCGGCACGCTTGGGACATCCCGCGGCGATTATGAATTTCAGACGCATGTCCGAATCACTCCTTCTCCGAAAGGGATCCCGGTATCCGGGGAAGTTCAACTTTCCTACCACCAGCGGGGCAGCAAGATCGAGTTCGGCAGTTCCCGTTTGCAGTTTCCCAATAGTCGAGCGTCGTTTTCAGGGACCCCCGGAGGAGAACTGCGGCTCGCGGTGGACAGTACGAATTTGGACGATTTGCGACCCGCGCTGAGTATGCTACCGCAGCGCGTGCCGGCGGATTTGTTGCCAGTGTTGGGCGCGGGCGGGACAGCGCATTTCGATGGTGTATTGGGTGGCGCACAGGTGGACGGCGAAACTTCGCTGACACATTTCCTGTTCCAGGGCGAGCAGTGGGATGAGTTTCACTCCAAATTCCGGGTGGATACCGACAAGCTTGATACAGCGGCGTTTGATTTGCGCAAACGCGGCTTGCGTGCGACAGGCACGGGAAGTATAGGGTGGAGGGGCGGTTCCTTCTCGATGGATGGGCCGATGCGGCTCAACGCGAAGTTTCAAGGGATCGATCTCGTTCGCGACAAAAAACTCCTGCCGACAAAACTGCCGGTTACGTCCGGCGTTGCATCCGGTTCGCTGGAGGTTTCCGGTTCCCTCAATCGGCCGCTCGGCAACGCTCACATCCTGGTGGAAAAGGGCACGCTCTACGATGAACATTTCGATCGGGCCCAATTCGATGCAACCATCGAGAACGACCTGTGGCGAATCGCCAACGGCCGATGGGAGAAGGGGCCGGCAGCGCTTCGCTTTTCGGGCGAATACCGGCCGGTTGGGCAAGTCCGTTTCAAACTCGACAGCAATGTTTTCGCTTTGTCGACCCTCGACCATATGCGCGGGTACGAACCCGGTCTGGACGCTCAGGCACAGATTCATATGACCGGCTCCGCGCGAGTTATCGCAGACCGCGTAGAGCCTGCGGGCGCAACCGGGCGGGTAGAGTTTCACGACGTCAGGCGCAACGACATTCGCTACGGCAATGTGGTCGTGAATGCAACGACCGAGAACAATGTGCTGCACGCGATTCTGAATGGCGACCTGGACAAGATTCCGCTGCACGGTACGGCCGAGGCGCAGCTGGTCGAAGGAATACCCGCGAAAGGCGCGGTACATCTTGACCGGATGAGCCTAGCCACACTGCAGGCGCTCACGGGCGCGCCAGCGAAAGATCTTGTGGAAGGGGCGATCGAAGGTGGCATTCGCTTCGAAGGTCCGCTAGCGCAGCCTGAGCAGCTGAGTGCCACCGTTGAAATCAGCCAGCTGGAGATCGCTTCGCGCGCCCAACGGGAAACCCCAGCGAAAGCGGGCGCGCCCGATCTGGCGTTGAAGAACTCGGGCTCGATTGTCATCGAGGCCGCGGGCGGAATGGCACGGGTACGCCGTTTCAATCTCGAGGGCAACGAAACCAATGTAGCTATAGCCGGTTCCGTTCCCTATCTCGGAAAAAATACCGGCGACACCGCCGATCTGAAATTGACCGGATCAGTTAATTTGCGGATCTTTCACATGTTCGATGCGAATGTGGAATCGTCCGGCCGATCCATCATCTCAGCAGCAATCGGAGGTACGATCCGCAATCCGACAGTCGATGGAACGCTGGCTATCGAGAACGGGTCGTTCTTCATACCAAGTTTCTCGAATGGTCTCACCGCGGTCAACGGGACCGTGGTCTTTAACCGCAATCGGGCCACGCTGCAGAAAATGACGGCGAAATCGGGCGGTGGCGAGATGTCGCTCGGCGGATTTATCAGTTTTGGCGGGAACGGTCCGCTGGTTTATCACCTGGAAGGACAAGCGCAGGAAGTGCGTGTGCGTTATGGCGGCAGTATTAGCGTAACCGCGAACTCTTCGCTTCGGCTCAGCGGAACGAGCAACAGCAGCATTCTTTCGGGAACGCTCACCATCTCGCGTGTGGTTTTCAACGCGAATGCCGACGTCGGACCGCTGCTGGCTTCTTTCAGCAACGCGACAGCTACGCCACCGAGCGACAGCAGTTTTTTAAGTGGACTGCATCTCGATATCGCCATCGAGAGCGCGCCGAATATGCAATTCAGCACATCCTTGAGCCGTGACGTGGAGGCGGAGATCAATTTGCAACTGCGGGGCACACCGGATCACCCGATTCTGCTCGGAAATCTGGCGGCCAATCAGGGCGATATCCGGGTATTCGGCACACGCTACGGCATCAATCGGGGCGAAATCAGCTTTTTCAATTCGGTAAAGATCGAGCCTGTGCTGGACCTGGATCTGGAGACGCAGACTCGCGGGATCACCGTGGATATTACGATCGCGGGAACGCTGGGTAAGCTGAGTATCACGTACCGTTCGGATCCGCCGCTGCAGCCGAGAGACATCATCGCGCTGCTGACGGTGGGACGCGCACCGGATGCGTCGGGAAACACGAATCGGTCGCCGGCCACGAACGACACCAATACACTGCAAGCGGGAGCCAACTCCGTTTTGGGCGCCGCCGTGTCTCCGGTTTCGAACCGGCTATCGAGGCTGTTCGGTATTACGAACATCAAGATCGATCCGCTGGTGCAGGGGATTTCGAACACGCCGCAGGCGCGCTTAACACTGGAGCAGCAGATCTCGCGAGATATTACCGTGATGTACATCACAAATCTTTCCCAGACTTCCGAACAGATATTTCGCTTTGAATGGGCGCTCGACAGACAATTTTCGGTGGTTGCGGTGCGGGACGATAACGGCGAATTCGGGATCGACCTTCTATATAAAAAACGCTTCAAGTGATGCGATGAGGCTGCGCGCGGAAAAGAACAAGCTCAAAATCGAGCACAGTATCATTGACGGTTTACGTCCGGTCCTCGAGCGGCTGCTGCGCGCAAATCCCGAGATTCGTTCGGTAATTCCTGGAGTGATCCGGCAAGTGCGCGACGCACGAGGAGTCCCTACTATTCACGTGACGGTTCCGACGAAGAATGGCTGGAAAGCGATTGCTTTGAGCGCCGGCGCCCGGCAGGAACTGTTCATCAGCACGGCCCTCGAGAAGGACGATCTGGAACGCAGACTCCGCCAGGCGGGTGTGTAAAAAGAATGGCGTGCTAGATTATAGGTTTACGCGCTTAGCCCGTGCTGAGCCGGAGTGTGTCATGGCAAAAGTTTGTGAAATCTGTGGCAGGGGTCCGCAATTCGGACATAAGATCAGCCACGCCCATAATGTGTCGAAGCGGCGCTGGAATTTGAATCTCCAGAGCGTCCACGCCCTGATCAAAGGGGCAGGGAAGCGAGTTCGCGTTTGCACTTCGTGCATTCGCGACGGCAAAGTCCAAAAAGCTTCATTGGTTTAGCTTCAACCGCGCGTGCAATTCGATAAATTGCGCGAGCGTGAGCTGTTCGGCTCGCAATCCTGCTTCTGGTAAGCCATCGATTCCATCGCGGTAGAACGGCCGCAAATTGTTGCGCAATGTTTTCCGCTTGTGGGTGAAGCAGCGGCCCACAAAAAGCAAGAGATCGTCGAGATTTTGAGGCGGGACATTTTTGCGGCGGAAACGTACCGCGCCTGAATCGACCTTAGGAGGCGGCGCGAAGGCCTCCGGCGGCACTTTACGCAGAAGTTCTACCTCGCAGACGAGCTGTGCCGCCGCTGAAAGATACCCAAACGCACGTGTCCCGGAAGACGCCACCAATCTTTCCGCCACCTCCCACTGGACCAGGAACACAGCGGTTTCAAACCGCGCATCGAGGGCCAGGAATTTTTTTACGATCGGCGAAGTGATGTAGTAGGGCAGGTTGCCCGTAACAACCGCTTCACCCCACTGACTCAGATCGGTGGACAGCACGTCGGCTTCGTGAACATGAAGCTTGGGTTCAGCGGCAAACTTCGTTCGAAGACGGGAGGCCAGAGCGCTATCTATCTCGATGGCATGCAACTCAGCGGTGCGCGGCAGCAGGTGCCGGGTGAGCGTGCCACGGCCGGGACCGATTTCGATCGTGCGTGTCAGCTGTTCGCCACAGGCAGCGGCCAGGGGCTCCAGAATCGTGTCCCGAACCAGGAAGTGCTGCCCAAATTTTTGGGCCAAGATCCAGTGTAGCCTTGCGCTATCGTGCAAGAAGGAATGAGCCAGCTCGATCCAGCCGAAGCGCAATTAGAGACCATCCGGGAAGAGGTTCAGCAGCTTCGGGAGGAGCTGCGGGCCTCGGAACGACACCTCGCGCGCGTTCTGGAACTACTCGAGGGCCAGCAGACACAGATCGTGGCACAACAGGCCTCGATTGCGCGCCTCGATCGTAACTTTATGGACCTGACGACGGGGCGAGTATGGCGCACGCTGCGCGCCGCCGGCGAGATTGCGAAAAAAGTTCTTCCGGCGGGGCAGCGCGACGATTCTTTTAGCTCCGGGCAGAAAAATACTTACCTGGTTTGCGATGAACCGCGCCCGACCGACACGAGGCCCCGCAGTGGGATAATTACGGTGCGCGGCTGGTGTCTGGCACAAGGCGGAGTGGACGCCGTACGACTAGAAGGGTCGGGATTCGCGGCGATAGAAGTGAAGCCATCGATCCCGCGGCCGGACGTGAAGAAGTCGCACCCCAACCT
>Ga0157369_10003607_pt1 | contig 18397 bp, 16 predicted proteins | sample C25metaG_FD_113461 | JGI IMG/M metagenome (GOLD analysis project Ga0157369, IMG submission 113461) | Corn rhizosphere microbial communities from Kellogg Biological Station, Michigan, USA - C2-5 metaG | ecosystem: Host-associated > Plants > Roots > Rhizosphere > Soil | place: USA: Michigan... | reverse complement strand
TTCGAGCAATATCAACCAGTGGACTCTCCTGGTCGCCATGCTGCCGGTGGTCTTCTCGATGAGCCATGGCGCGCCGACTGCTATCGTCTTCGATGCCGACCAGGAGACCGAGCTTCTTCTGACCATCGGCCAGAGCGCCGTAGCGTTGGTGTTCCTGATCAACATGGAATTTGCGTGGTGGGAGGCGCTCGCTATGTTCGTTTTGTTCGCCATCCAGTTCGTGCTGCCCGCATTTTTCGGCGAGAGCATTCACATTTGGATCGCGGCTGTGTTTTTTGTGTGGACCGGCGCAAGTCTCCTTGCATTTGCTGCGGTCCGGCCGTCAAAAAACGCGCTCTCCAGCTTTATCTCCACTTGGCGTGCGCACATCGTTAAGTCGTAGGAGCCTACGCGTCTTTTCCGGCCTTACGAATTTTTGCCCGATGGCGCCTTCAGCTCTGCAATGCACGCCATTGCCCGATTAGTGCTTTACTGCGATTGCCGAGATTTCAATTTTGGCTCCGCCAATCAGACCTGCCACCTGCACAGTCGCGCGAGCCGGTTTCGGATCCGGCATCAGCTTCTTATAAATCTCGTTCATTTTCGCAACTTCATTGACGTCCGTTACATAGACCGTCACCGAAACGATGTCCGTCATCTGAAAGCCAGCCTCTTCAACGATCTTCTTAATCGCTGCGATGGTGTTGGCGGTCTGTACCGCGATGTCGGTGCCGGTTACTTTGCCGTGCGCATCGGGTCCTTGTTGACCGGCCACATAAAGCGTGTTTCCGGCCACTACTCCCTCGCTGAACGGCATGCCCTGTTTGAAGCCGATAGCTCGGTTCTGCGCGAGTGCGCTGCCTAGGGCAGCGGATATTGCCAGCGCGCTGAGTAAGAGCGGGCGCATGACGCATGGACATAGGTTCTTCATTGGGTTCCTACGGTCAATTGTGCAACACGCTGCACGGCCAGAGTCCGACGATTAATTGAAAAGGACGAGGTCAGCTAGGCGTTCCCTAAATTGATCAGCGCTACACCCACAATAATCGCGGCGAGGCCTCCGATTTTAGATCGCGTAAAGGGCTCCTTGAAAAACAGTCGTGCCCAGACAATCGCCCAGATATAGCCGATCGAAACCATCGGATACAACACCGTGAGTTGCCCTTGCGCCACGCCCATCATGTAAAACACAGAGGACAGCAGATAAAGAACAATGCCAGTGGCCAGCCAGTAATTGTTCAGAATGCGTTTGAGGCTACCCTGCATGTGCTCCGCTCCCAATTTCAGGAACACCGCCCCAAAGGAACCAACGAAAGATCCGAAGAGAACCAGAATGATCGAACTCAGTGGCGTCTTCATGGCTATTTCCTCAATCCCAAAACCGATACCCCGCCCACAATGAATACGATCCCCATAGTGCGAAAGAAGTTAAGGTGTTCATCCGGCAGAACAAACAGCGAAAGAATCGTAACCCACACATATGTCAAAGCGATGATCGGGTACAGTCGTGAAAGTTCGCGTCCCTTTAAAGCCAGGGCCATCAGGAAGGTGTTCACGCCATACATACAATAGCCGATGAACAGCTTCAAATTGGTCATCATGTCCAGGCTGAATTGAACGAAAAGTTCCGGCCTATGGAGCACTTGACCCAAGGTTAGGTGCAGGTGATGAGCGCCCAGCTGTGCAGTGCCCTGCTTCACAAGAATCTGCGCCAGAGCGCCGATAACGGTGCAGGAAAAGACCAACAAGAAAGAGCGTCTGGCCGCTGCTTTGGAATCGAACGCGACCTCGCTTGCTGTCGTGGAAATCAAGTTTTCATACTCGCCAAAACGTCTTAGAACTTAGTGTAAGACACGCCTTTCCTGCCGCAATAAAAGCGCACAACAGCGCAATAGCTGACGCGTCCGGGCTAAACTGCTACTGCATGCCGGAAATTGCCGGATCTCGTATTCAGAGATCTAAAAATGCGATCTATTGGATTGCCTCCCTTACCCTGGCGGGCGTTCTGCTCTATTATTCGCTGCGCGGCATTGAGTGGCGGCAAGTCTGGATCACTCTCAGCTCGGCCCGAGTGTTCTTTGTTTTCCTCGCTTTCACTCTAATGACCGGAGCCTTATTCTTGCGCTCGTACCGCTGGCGAGTCATCCTTTTGGCCGAGGGCAAAGTTAGCATACCGCTCGCTTTCTGGGCAACCGCGGCTGGTTATCTGGGTAACAACGTTCTGCCGGCGCGGGCCGGCGAAGTCATTCGCAGTCTGATGATCAGTAGCCGCACAGGGATGAGCAAGGCATTTGTTCTCACGACAGCACTCTCGGAACGTGTCGTAGACGCTATTGCGGTTATTACGATTAGCTCAGTAGTCCTGCTGACGCTGAAGGATCGCCCAGGCTGGTTAGCGAACGCTGCCAGACCGTTCGCGATTTTGGGGTTCTGCGGAGTGGCGGGTATCGTCCTCATTCCGGCGTTTGAAGTTTTCTGGTTTAAGTTCCTTGGGCTGCTGCCCTTGCCGCCCAAACTGCGGGCCCAGGTGGAGGGCATTCTGCGCAACGGCCTGCAAGGAATCCGGAGCTTCCACGATTACAGCCGCCTCGCGCGCTTCGTCCTGTTTACGGCCATTATCTGGAGCACGGATGCGATCACTACGATGGTTCTCGCACAGTCCATGCACGTACAGATCACGCTTCCGATGGCGTTTCTGCTTACTGCGGGCCTCGCTCTCGGCAGCGCGTTACCGTCGACGCCCGGCTATGTAGGAATCTACCAATTCGTTGCCGTCAGTGTCCTGACGCCCTTTGGCCTCAGCCGTACCGCGGCCATTGCCTACATCCTGATGTTCCAGGCGCTGAACTACGTCATCGTGCTGTCTTGGGGCGGCATCGGCTTTGCAAAGCAACGAAGGCCGACCGCGACGCTTGCGGTTCTTTAATGGCCTACCGGGTTAAACTTGGACAGTGTCAGCGCCGCTTGTGCCCTCGCCGCTCGACTATATCGGTCCGCGCCGCTTCGCCTTCTATCCGGCCATCAAGAATGCGGATCCGAACGAGTGGGTTCTAGGCACCGCCTCCCGCTCGGAAGTACAAGTGATTAATGCCAAAACGGGAGGCGAAATCTGGGTTCCACGCCAGCACATCGGGGCCGTCTCCGATGCCGGCAGCGCGCTGCTGACGGTCGGCCTGCGCAAACCACTCGATCTTCGTTCCGGTTCTCTCGAGCCACTGGTAAAACGGGTAATCGAAATGCCACACGGAGATTCAGATCCGTTCGCTGGCTGCCGGAACCCTTCGCCTCATCCCGCCCCAGTGATCGCGATTCGCCTGGACGATAGCCGCAAGTCGGCCGCGAGTAAGGCGATCGTGGGCCTCGCCATCGGCTCCTTGCTGGCCTGTCTGCTCGCCAGTTTGATCGCAACGGCCGCTCGACTCTAGACTCAATGCGGCGCCATCTATCCGTATTGCTCTTCGCGGCCATCTCGGTGCTTGCCGCCATCTGCCTTGGCGTGATCGCCGGCCATCGGGGCGAACCGGTGAACAGTCTTTGGCTTGTCGCTGCCGCTGCGTCTTTTTTCATCCTCGGTTTCCGTTTCTACGCCAAGTTCATCGCCGCCAAAGTCATGGCGCTCGACGACCGCCGCGCGACTCCGGCCGAATGTCTGCGTGATGGCCACGATTTTGAGCCAACAAATAAATGGATTCTCTTCGGCCACCATTTTGCCGCTATTGCCGGACCTGGCCCGCTGGTCGGTCCGACCCTCGCCGCTCAATTCGGCTACTTGCCGGGCATGCTTTGGATTTTGTTCGGGTGCGTCCTTGCCGGCGCGGTACAGGACTTTGTAATTCTCTTTTGTTCCATGCGCCGCGATGGCAAGACGCTCGGCCAAATGGCGCGCGAAGAGATCGGAAAGGTGGGCGGCATGATATCCCTCGTCACGGTGCTGCTCATCATGATCGTCCTGCTGGCTGTGGTCGCACTGGTAGTTGTCAACGCGTTGCGCGGCAGTCCCTGGGGAACGTTCACGATCGCGATGACGATGCCGGTTGCGCTGCTGATGGGACTCTACCTGCGCTTTATTCGCCCCGGCAAGGTGCTCGAGTGCTCGGTCGCTGGTTTCGTACTGGTCCTCGCGACGATCTATGGCGGCAAACTTGTCGCTGCGTCCCCGGTATGGGCGCCCTGGTTTACCTGGAGCGCGCTGGCGCTCGCCGGTGCCATCGTTGTCTATGGCTTTCTCGCGAGTACGTTGCCCGTTTGGCTTCTGCTCGCCCCGCGTGACTATCTCAGCACGTTCGTGAAGCTCGGCGTGATCTTCCTTCTCGCTTTCGGTATTTTGTTTACTCACCCGCGCCTGGCGTTACCTCCGCTAACCCAATTCGCCGATGGCAACGGGCCCATATTTGCCGGTAAAATTTTTCCGTTCTGCTTCATTACCATCGCTTGTGGTGCGATCTCAGGTTTTCACGCGCTGATTTCATCCGGCACGACGCCCAAGCTAATCGCCAGGGAGTGGCACGCGTGGCCCATCGGCTATGGCTCCATGCTGCTCGAAGGGTTCGTGGGGGTCATGGCCTTGGTGGCCGCGGCATCGCTCGACCCCGGCGTATTCTTTGCGGTCAATTCACCCGCTGGGGTTGTAGGCACAACACCGCAAGCCGCCGTTGCGACGATTTCTTCCTGGCACTTCCCCGTGACCGCCACCGCGATGGCGCAACTAGCCCACAGCGTCGGCGAAACCAGCCTCTTCGGCCGTACCGGCGGCGCGCCATCGCTCGCCCTCGGCATGGCGCAGATTTTCAGCGGCGTACTAAGCAGAACCGGGCTCGGGGATAGTCTACTGAGCTTCTGGTATCACTTCGCCATCATGTTCGAAGCGCTCTTTATCCTCACCATCATTGATGCCGGCACTCGGGTGGGCCGCTTCATGCTGCAGGATCTTCTCGGCCACATACATAAACCTTGGGGAAGAATCGCCTGGATGCCCGGCGCGACCGCTGCGAGCGCGCTCGTAGTGGCAGCCTGGGGCTATTTCCTTTATCAGGGCGTGATCGATCCGCTAGGCGGAATCAACTCGCTGTGGCCGCTCTTTGGTATCTCGAATCAATTGCTCAGCATCATCGCCTTATGCGTTGCGACTACGGTGATTCTCAAGATGCATCGGGCCCGCTATATGTGGATCACGCTTGGGCCGCTTCTCTGGCTGGCCGCCGTGACCTTTACCGCTGGTTTCCAAAAGATATTCGCCGAAGATCCGCGGCTGGGTTTTCTATCACATGCCGACACGCTTGAAAATGCTCTGACTGCCGGTGGCGTTGCAGCTGCCCGGGTTGCCGAAACGCGTGCCGTGATCTTCAACGAACGTCTCGATGCCGTTGTATGCGCCGTATTCCTCGTGCTGGTTGCGACAATCGTTCTCGATTCGGCGCGTGTCTGGTCCGGTTTGTTGCGCGGCACCCGCGCCCCAATCAGCTCGGAATCGCCCTTCATTCCATCCCGTCTCGAAGCGGAGGGTGTATGAGCTGGATAAAGCACCTTCTCTCCTTCGCACTCTCCCTGGCCCGCGAATTGTCCGATGAACGCGCCTATTCGCGTTATCTCGAAACAACCGGCCATACGGCCTCGGCCGCCGAGTGGAAGCGATTCACCGAACGCCGCTATCGCGCCAAGTATCAAAACGCAAAGTGTTGTTAGTGGCGAAACCGTCCGTCCGCGAGCTGAGCGGCGTTTTCCTCCGCATCGGAAACTTCACCTTCGGCGGAGGAAGCGCAACGACAGCGGCCCTGCAGCGCGAGATAGTCGAACGCCGCCGCTGGTACGACACACTCCAGTTCGGACTGTGTTACGCCCTCGCGCGGGTCACCCCTGGAACGAACCTGTTCGCCTTTTCGGCCGCATCGGGATGGCTGCTGCGGGGCTGGCAAGGCGCGCTGGCCGCGCTCCTCGTCGTCTCTATTCCGAGCTGTGTGTTGGTCTGCGTCGTAACTGTCGGGTTTGATTCCTGGTCTCGCAATCGTTTCTTTGAGGCAGCTATCGCCGGCGCTCTCGCCGCGTCTGTAGGCGCTCTCCTGGCAAGTTTTTGGTTACTGGTCCGCCCATATCTCGATCGCCCTTATATTTTTCAGACGATGCTCATTCTGGCGGGCTCCATTGCGTTGTCTTTCCTCGCGGGCTGGTCGCCAATAGTCGTTCTTCTTTTGGCCGGAATAGCAGGATTCTTCTGGAAAGAGCCGACTAAATGAACTTCCTTGTCATTTATCTCTTGCTCTTGAAGGCGACTCTCAGCTCATTCAGTGGGCTTGCGGCTTTGCCTATCGTGCGCAATGATTTTGTCGTCAAGCGCCATCTCCTCACCGACCATCAACTCAATACTGCCCTGGTCGTAGGACGAAGCACCCCCGGCCCCAAGGGACTCTATTTAGTGGCCGTCGGTTATTTCGTCGCGGGCGTCCCCGGAGCGATTGCCGGTTGGCTTGCTGTGGTTACGCCGGCCGTCCTGGTGATTCCTTTGTTGCTATTTGCGCGGCGAAAGATCGACGATCCACGTGTCAAGCGCGCCTTGCGCGCCATTGTGGTCGCGAGCGCCGGTGTGAGCCTGTCCGCCACTCTTCCCTTGAGCATCGACGCGCTGCGTAATGCGCCTCTTTGCGTGATTGCCGCTCTCAGTCTCGTGCTGCTCATCTTCACAACTTGGGACACATTGTGGGTGATGCTTGGCGCGGCTCTGACCTCGCTCGCGCTGGTACTCGCCGGTTGGATGTCGCTACCGGTCTAAGCCGCGTTCTCGATCATTGCTCGCAAGACGCGCTCGGCTTCATCCGTTTGGCCCTCGCGCAGCTTGTCCAGAATGTCCGAATCCACGATCCGATACCAAAGCGCTCGGCGCGTACTGAAATCGGCAACGCGCGCTCCAAGTTCAGCCCGCACATCCTTCAACATCCGCAACAATTCGGCGTATTCCGATCCAAGTTCCCGTTCCATCCGTTCGCGCAATCGAACCGCTAGCGCGGGAGCGACACCATTGGTAGAAATCGCAACTGTCAAATCGCCTTGCCGATGTACCGACCCGAAACTGAACCGGCAATGCTTGGGATCGTCCGCCGCATTTACCAGCACCTGTCGTTCTTCGGCCAATCTGAAAATCTCCGCATTATCTGCGCAGTCCACGATGGCAAGGAAACAGCCATCCAGATCCAGCTCGGCGAAATTACGCCGCTCCCAGGAAACTTGGCCCGCCGCCGCCAGCGCCTGGATCGCCGGTTCGGCACGCGGATTCACATAACTGACCCTCGCTTCCGCATCCACCAAGCCTTGCACCTTACCCGCGATTTCATGTCCTTCGCCAATCACGAGGCACTTTTTGCCCGACAAATCCAGAAATATCGGATACCGGAAGTTCATTTCCTACCATCATCCTTTTATCCTGGAGATGTTGCCAGTACCCCGTCTCTTCCTCATCGATAGTTTTGGCTTTATCTTCCGCGCCTATCACGCCCGCGCGCGTAGCGGCGCGCCTCCCATGCGCACCAGCAGCGGCCTCTCGACCGAAGCCGTTTTCATATTCCACAACATGGTACGCAAGCTGATAACAAGCTTCAAGCCGGATTACATCGCCGCCGTCTTTGAAAGCAGCGAGCCTACATTCCGTTCGGAAGCCTTCGCCGAGTACAAAGCCAATCGCACGGAGATGCCGCAGGATCTGGGCCAGCAGATCCCCTACATCCGCCGCTTGCTCGAAGCCATGCAGATGCCGATTCTCCAGTTTCCGGCGTACGAGGCCGACGATGTCATCGGCGCCATAGCTTGCCGGGAACCCAAGAAACCCCTGGAGGTGGTCATCGTTTCGAGCGACAAAGACATGCTGCAACTCGTCAACCAGCGCGTCTTCATGCTCAATCCCATGAAAGATGACGAATGGTACGACGAAGCGAAGACTGAGCAATTCATGGGAGTCAAGCCTTCACAAATCGCCGATCTGCTTGCGCTGAAAGGCGATTCGATCGACAATATTCCCGGCGCACCTGGCATTGGGGATAAGGGCGCGCGCGAGCTCATCGCCCGTTTCGGTTCAGTCGAATCGCTGCTCGACCGCGCTTCCGAAGTCGAGCGCAAGATGTATCGCGAGAGCTTACTCAATAACCGCAAGCAAATAGAGCTCAGCAAGCACCTTGCGACCATCCACACGCAAGTCCCAATCGAATGGGACCTCGAATCGCTGCGCACGCAACCGTTCAACAATTCCGTCCTGAAAGCTCTCTACAAAGAGCTCGAGTTTTTCAGCTTATTGAAAGACCTTCCGGCCGAAGACGATAGCGCTACCCGAGACTACGCTGCCCTGTCCGACGCCGCTGCCGTCAATGAATGGCTGGCAGCACGTTCCGCTGCTGCGCCGCTGGCGGTTGCCCTCGATCTCACCAATTCGTTTGCGGGTCTTGCTTATCACGCGGGGATTGGCCGCGCCATGCCGCTCTCGCTCCTCGAATCGCTGCGTCCAGTGCTCGAATCGGACGCCATTCCCAAAATCGTTCACGACTACAAAGCGTTCCTCCTGGCCGCTGCTTCGCTCGGCATCGAGCCAAAGAATGTAGCGGAAGATGTGATGCTCTACGCGTTCCTGCTGAGCGCAGACCCGGGCGGCTGTTCGCCCGAAGCGCTGGCCGAGCGATTCCTTGACCGCAAACTGAACGCCGCCGCCGAGCAGCAGGCGGAGGCAACGCTGGCGATTGCGGAAATGCTGCGGCCGCAGCTCGCCCCGCAAGAACTCGACCGTGTCTACCGCGAGATCGATTTGCCGCTTGCTCCGGTACTCGCACACATGGAAAGAACCGGCATTCGTATCGATTCAGCAGTCCTGTCCGAATTGTCCACGCGCCTCTCCGAGCGCATTGAAACCTTCGCGCAAAAGGTTTACGACCTCGCCGGCCACCCCTTCAACATCAATTCGCCCCAGCAGTTGGGCAAGGTGCTGTTCGAAGAAATGAATTTGCCGTCGCCGGTAAAGTATGGCAAAGGTAAGGTCGTCTCGACGGCCGCCGACGTGCTCGAAGGTCTCGCCGCCGGCTATCCTGTCGCCCAGCACGTTCTCGACTATCGCCAGCTAACCAAGCTGAAGGGCACCTACATCGACGCGCTTCCCCTTCTCATACGCCGCGAAACAGGGCGCCTGCACACGACATTCAATCAAGCCGGCGCCGCCACTGGGCGCCTCTCTTCCTCAAATCCTAATCTGCAGAACATTCCCATCCGTACCGAAGAGGGACGCGAAATTCGGTCCGCTTTCGTGCCTGAGCCGGGCTGGCATTTAGTGGTCGCCGACTATTCCCAAATCGAGCTCCGCCTGCTCGCGCACATGTCCGGAGATAAGTTACTTACCGAAGCTTTCATCCACGGCGAGGACATTCACGTTCGCACTGCGGCTGAAGTATTCAATGTGGACCCGCTCATGGTGACGCCCGACATGCGCCGTTCCGCCAAGACGGTCAACTTCGGAATTGTGTACGGCCAGACGCCTTTTGGTCTGGCACAGCAATTGACGATTGGCCGTAAGGAAGCTGAGATGTACATCGACCGCTATTTCGAGCGTTATGCGGGTGTTTGGGAATTCAAGGAAAAGACCATCGCGGAAGTCCGCCAGACCGGCGTTGCGAAGACACTGCTCGGCCGCCGCCGGCCGATTCCGGACATGCACAGCCGGAACCCTTCCGCTCGCTCCTTTGCCGAGCGCACGGCCGTTAATACACCTTTGCAAGGTACTGCTGCCGATCTCATCAAACTTGCCATGATACGTATCTCGCGCCTGATCGAAGAAAGGAAAATGCAATCGCGCATGCTTCTCCAGGTTCACGACGAGCTGGTCTTCGAAGCTCCGTCAGAAGAAAAAGACGATCTGCAAGAATTAGTGAAAACCGAAATGGAATCCGTATATCGACTTTCCGTTCCACTCGCCGTGGACACCGGCAGCGGCCCGAATTGGAGGGACGCGAAATGACGCATCGCATTGCTCTCCGTGGTCCTGTTCTGTTCTCGATTCTTTTCGCCCTGGCAGCATGCGGCGGCAGTGCGCCCGCGGTCAAGGAACCGGCTGCTCCGGCCGAATACAAAGTTAAGCTCGCCACCACCAAGGGCGATGTCGTAATCCTGGTTCATCGCGACTGGGCGCCTCTAGGGGCCGATCATTTCTACAACCTGGTGAAGCGCGGCTACTACGACAACAACGCGTTCTTTCGGGCGCTCAAGGGCTACATCGTGCAGTGGGGCATCAATGGCGATCCGAAGGTTTATGCCCGGTGGGACAAAGTCAAGATTAAAGACGATCCGCCCAAGGTTCCGAACAAAACCGGCACCGTCGTGTTCGCCACTCCCAGCGAGCCGAATCAGCGCACAACTCACATCTTCATCAACATCCACGACAACGAAAACCTCGATTCAAGCGGCTTCGTCCCGTTCGGAGAAGTGATCCTCGGCCTCGACAACGTCATGAACGTCTATATGGACTACGGCGAAGGAGCTCCGGACGGCCAGGGACCGAGCCAGGATGAAGCTGCCCATGGTGGCAACTCTTACCTCAAAAAGAATTTTCCGAAGCTAGATTACATCCTCAAAGCTACTATTATCCCCTAGCGAGTCGTTAGTTCCAGATCACCTTTATCCCTCGATAACGACTGAAGTGTTTGTCACCTCCGATGATGGGAAGTTCTTGAGCCACGGCTACCGCGATCAGCATCCGGTCAAACGGATCTCGATGGTCTGCAAACCACGGCAAAGAAAACAGGGCTTGTACGTGCCTTTCTTTGTACGCCAGTAAGGTGAAGCGCAAATCTGCCATTCCCTTAGCGACGTGCTCGAATGAGAAATTCAATTTGCCGATTGCCGTCTTGATCGCAATTTCCGACAGCGATACCGTGCTGAGCAGAAAATCCTGCTTGGGATCTCGTAGCAGATTGCGCACCCGTCTGGGCAATGCATCGAGACCATCCGCGAAGGCGCGGACGAATGTCATGGTATCGACAAGATACGTCACTAGGCATCGCCCCTTAAGAATGCTTCGAGTTCTTCCTGCGTCTCGATTGCCTTGTCCCAATTGGGATCGATGACGAGATTCAGCCCTTTTCCGGTCCCAAACTTACGAGCCGGCTTTGTGGCCTCCGCTGAAGGTACAAGATCCGCCACTGGTTTCCGGTAACGCGAAATCGTAACTTGCTCGCCTCTCTCTACCGCTTTTAATAGCTCCGATAAATTCGCTTTTGCGTAAGCCGCCGTTACCTTCATGTACAACATTGTAGTACATCTTAAGCCGCGTCTTCCGGATGCGAAACTGGAGATTAAGCCAATGACTGGAAACGATATCCGCGCGAAGTTCCTGAATTACTTCGCGGGCCAGGGCCATCGTGTCGTCCGCAGTTCCTCGCTCGTGCCGGCCGACGATCCCACACTGTTGTTTGCCAATGCCGGCATGAACCAGTTCAAGGATGTCTTCCTTGGCCTGGAAAAACGCGACTACAGCCGCGCCACCACGGCGCAGAAATGCGTCCGTGCCGGAGGTAAGCACAACGACCTCGAAAATGTCGGCTACACCCGCCGCCATCACACGTTTTTCGAAATGCTCGGCAATTTTTCGTTCGGCGACTACTTCAAGCAGGACGCTATCGCTTTTGCCTGGGAGTTGATCACGAGCCCGAACTGGTACGGCATGCCGAAAGACAAGCTCTATGTGACGATTTTTCGTGAAGACGATCAGGCCGAAGAACTTTGGCGGAAAGTAGCGAATTTTCCCAAAGAGCGCATTTTCCGCCTGGACGAAAAAGACAATTTCTGGCAGATGGGCGAGACCGGACCTTGCGGTCCCTGCTCCGAGATTCACTTCGACATGGGGCCCGAAGCATCAGCGAAAGGCCACGAACACGAAGTTTTCCCGTCCGACGCCGGTGGCCGCTTTGTTGAAATATGGAATCTGGTCTTTATGCAGTTCGATCGTTCCGAAGACGGCACATTGACTCCCCTACCGCGTCCTTCGATCGATACCGGCATGGGCCTCGAACGCGTCGCTGCCGTTCTTCAGGGCAAGCTTTCAAACTACGATACGGATCTGCTCGAGCCCATTGTCAAGCGTGCCGGCGAACTGCTGCATTCTCAATCAGGCACGGCGCTCCGCATCAATGCGGATCACGCGCGCTCCACCGCATTTTTGATTCACGACGGTGTTGTGCCTTCTAATGAAGGCCGCGGCTACGTATTGCGTAAGATCATGCGCCGCGCCTTGCGGAACGGGCGTCTCGCCGGCGCCAACGAGCCATATTTCTATAAGCTCACCGGCTTTGTTGGGGAATTGATGAAGCCTGCCTACCCCGAGCTGGAAGAAAGCGCCGAGCGGGTGGCTCGCATCGTTCGCGATGAGGAACACCGCTACGCCACCACATTCCAAGTTGCCGAGCGCTTTTTCCAGGACGAAGCGAAGTCCGCGGTAAACGGGGTCTTGCCTGGTGCCGCTGCGTTCAAACTGTACGACCGATACGGTCTGGCGCTTGACGAACAGGAAGAAATGGCGCGCGAATTCGGCCTGACCATTGATCGCGAGATTTTTTCCGTCGAGATGGAAAAACAGCGCGCCCGCGCCCGCGCAAGCTGGAAAGGCGCCGACAAGGTGCAGATTGCCGACGTTTACAAAGAGCTCCCGTCTTCCGAATTCATCGGCCGCGAAACTCTGGAATCGTCGGTTGAAATCGCCCAGCTTATCGGTGACAACGAAGTTGCATTCACGAAGACCCCGTTCTATGCCGAATCGGGCGGCCAAGTAGGTGATACCGGCCTGCTTCTCGATCCTGAAACGCGCGAGCGAGTAGCCGTAGTTGAGGGCACGTATAAGCCCGTCCCCTCTGCCATCGTTCACAAGATTCGTGCTGCCAGGCCCATCCATGAGGGCGAGAACTTAGTCGCCGTCGTTGATCGCCCGCTTCGTGCGGCGACGATGCGGAATCATACTGCCACCCATCTGCTCCACGCCGCCCTGCGGCAAATTCTGGGCACCCATGTCCGGCAGGAAGGTAGCGTTGTCGAACCCGGCCGTTTGCGCTTTGATTTCCGCCATTACACCGCGATGACCGAAAGCGAGCTGGCGGATGTGGAGCGCCTGGTCAATCAGCAAATTCTGGCGAACACCGAAGTAATTACCGACGTGATGGATCTCGACCAGGCCCTCGCCACTGGTGCTATGGCGCTTTTTGGCGAAAAATATGGCGAAAACGTGCGCGTCGTCAACATTCCCGGCTTCAGCCGCGAGCTCTGCGGTGGAACCCATGTCGGTCGCACCGGCGACATCGGCCTCCTGAAGATTGTCTACGAGGGCAGCATTTCCGCTGGGGTGCGGCGCATTGAAGCGGTTACCGGCGAAGGCGCGCTCGAGCGCTTTCAATCCGCCAGCGCCCAGCTTGCGCGAGCCGGCCAGCTTCTTCACACCTCGGAGGCCGCCGTCCTCGAACATATGGAGAAGCTGCTCGAGCAGCAAAAAGCCTCCGAACGCCAGCTGGATGCACTCAAAACCCAACTGGCGCACCGGCAGATCGAAAATCTCGAAGGACGCCGAATCAACGGGGCTACGGTTATTGCCGAAAGGGTTGAGGGTTTGGACGCTAAGCAGCTTCGCACCGTCGCCGACACTCTACGCAACAAGTGGGGAAGCGCTGTCATCGTCATCGCGTCCGTAAACGATTCGAATGTCTCGATCATTTCGGCTGTGAGCAAAGATCTCACGGCAAAAGTGCAGGCCGGCAAATTGGTTGGCGAAGTCGCTAAAGCAGTAGGCGGGAAAGGCGGTGGACGTCCCGACATGGCCGAAGGGGCGGGGAAGAATCCCGCGGCGCTCTCCTCGGCGCTTGCCAGCGTCTACCAGCAAGTAGGAGCGCTGCTCTAGTTGGAACATTTCGACGTGGCCATCGTGGGTGCGGGCCCTACGGGTCTTGCCTGCGGCATCGAGTTACAAAAACGTGGTCTGAAACCCGTGTTGTTCGATAAGGGCTGCGTCGTCAACTCGATCTATCATTACCCCATCAACCTCGTCTTTTTCACCACGCCCGAGCTACTCGAAATCGGAGATATTCCGATGACCTCGCTCAACGAGAAGCCCGGTCGCACCGAAGCTCTGAAATATTACCGGCGCGTCGCCGATCTCTATAAGCTGAATATTCACCAATATGAGCGCGTTCTCGGTTTCGACGGCGAGGATAATGCCTTCACCGTGCGCACCGACATCGGCTGCTACGGCGCTCGTAAAATCATTCTGGCGAGCGGTTACTACGATATCCCGAACCGGCTTAATGTTCCAGGCGAAGATCTCGAGAAGGTCATTCACTATTACCGCGAGGCACACCCCTATTACGATCAGGACGTGTTGATCGTGGGAGCCAAGAATTCAGCTGCGATTTCGGCGCTGGAGCTCTTTTGGACCGGCGCCCGCGTCACCATGGTCGTCCGTGGTGCCGGCATTTCTCATAACGTCAAGTATTGGATCAAGCCCAACATCGAAAACCGTATCAAGAACGGCGAAATTCAGGCGCATTTTCATAGCCGCGTCAAAGAAATTCGGCCTGAAGACGTCGTGCTCGAGACCCCCAGGGGCGAAGTAATCGTGAAGAACGATTTTGTTTTCGCCATGACCGGCTACCGGCCCGATTTCGAATTCATGGCGGAGCACGGCATCCATCTGGACCCAGCAACGTTTAAGCCCATCACCGACGCCGCAACTCTCGAAAGCGAACGTCGGGGCGTATATCTCGCCGGAGTGATTGTCGCCGGTATGCACACGAACGAAATCTTCATCGAGAACGGCCGCTTCCACGGAAAACTAATTGCACAAGCCATTACAAAAGAAAAAGCCGGTTAATTAAACCGGCTCAGGGAATTTGGTTGGGTGGGCTTTGAGTGGATTTTTGAAGATTTTACGGGTTGGGTGTTTCAGAAGCGGGGTGTCGGTTGTGGAGCAACCATCGTTCCCTGAGCCAATTTCTTTTATTGTTCGGCTCACAATAGGCATCTCCATTGCCAAACACCGCCGCTGCGCATTTTCAATAATTTAACGTGCTTTGGGGTCGAAGCGCAGCGAATTTTTTACCGACCACGTCATTTCCTCCATGTCATGGCAGCGTCGGAAGCGTCGTCGGCAGGGTGGATTGCCTGCTCAGCCGACCCGACTGTGCTTCTTCGACGGAAATATTGTTCGACTTCAGCGTGGTGCCGAGCGTCTGATCGAGAGCGACCCGCGCGTTACTGAAAGCGACCAGGGCGGCGACCTCGGTCGATTGTGCGGTCGCGAAATCCCGTTGCTGCTGCACCACCAGGAACGACGTGGATGCCCCGAGCGCGAATTTCTTTTGCTCGGCGTCGAGCAGCTGCTGCTGCAGGATGCGATTCCGTACGGCAGCCTGGTAGCGCGAGCGTGCCTGTTGCAACGCGATCGACTGATTGGACACGTCGACCGCAACCTGGTTCACGGTCCGCTGATTTTCCAACTCAGTCTGGCGAAGTCCCAACTGCTCGATGCCATAATCCGCCTGAGCAACCCGGTTCCGCAGTTTAGGCGTGATAAAGCCGGCTATCCGTTCGCTCGGGTAATTACGCCGGATCATCTGCCCCAGCGCTGTGCTCAGGCCACCGACCAAAGCCTCTGGAGCAGTGGAACAGAGTTGTCCGGGCGCCCCGACGCCCGATGGGCAGGGGAAAATTCCGGTTGGAAGGGACTCTCCGGGCGGAATGATTCCAGATGCACCCCGGAGCGGCACAATTTGGGGCGTTCCGGCCGTCCCGTTGTTGGTTGCTCCGACGATTACACCCGCCTGCGGCAAAACACCGTTCTTTGTGCCTAGCGCCGCCGTTCGAGCGTTGATGACATTCAGCCTGTCCACTTCGAGATCCGCGCGATTCGCCATGGCAGTCGTGATCAGATCTTTCATCGGAGGAATATCATCCTTCTCCGGTACGTCAATTCGATCCAGCGGAATGATTTCGACGTCACGCAAACGCGGATCCGCCAAACCGTTCCGGCTGATAGCATTCTTCAGCGACACTTGTCCTTGCTCGAGCGTTGTTTGTGAAATGACCAAATCCTGCTGCGAGGTCGCGACCTGCGCTTCCGCCGTGGTCACGTCCAGGGGGGCCATCGTGCCGATTTGCACTTGCTTCTTGTTGTCTTCAAAAAATTTCTGCGCAACATCCAGTGCACTCTGTTTTGCTTTGACGTCCTGGTAGTCGGCGACCAAGCCATAGTAAAGGTTCAGGATGTTGACTACTACGCCGATGACCTGGGTTTGAAAACTTAAATCACTGATGTGCAGGTTCGCTTTAGCGACGGTAATGTTCCGGTTATTCACGGCGCGTCCGAATCCTTGCAGCAAATTCTGCTGAACCGAAAGCTGCAGCGCGACAATATTCGACGGATTCAGCATCTCGACCGGGGAATTCTCGTCCAAATAGGAGTTGCTGAATGCCAGGCTCACTGTACCGCCCATGGAATAGCCTGTGCGGATGGATTCATTGTAGTTGCGTTTGCTGGAAATCAGGTTTTCCACCTGGCTTTGTGTCGTGTTCGCCTGCGGTGCCGATAGATGAGAAAAAACTTGCGTACTCTGGACAACCGGGTCCAGAGTCGGGGTAACCGGACCAACCTGCGTAATAGTCGTGTTCCCTCCGTTGCCTGCGCCGCCGTTGCCGCCAATATTGATACCTGCCGCTGCCTGAGTTCCGGCAACGCCCTGGCCGCTGGTGACGGTGCTTACCTGCGACGCTCCACTGGGAACGCCAGGCAATGGGCCGCCTGCTTCCGTGCGTTTGAGGCTGGATGCCTCGAGCAACGGATTATAGCGATCGGTTTCGATATCGAGATTGTTCTCGAGCGCCAGTGCAATCGCATCCTGGGCTGTGAGATAAAGCTTGCCGGCGCGAATCAGCTCCTGCATGCGCATGCTGTTGCCAGATCGCACGGGAGGGATGGTTGGCGCGGAGTAGGGGCGAATGAAAATATTGTGAGCCGGGGCTTCAGGCGCAATAGAAGCCTGTTGCTGGGCCCAGCCAAGCGGCCCTGCCAGGATTCCGCAAAGTCCAACGGCTGTGAGCTTCTGGCGCATCGTTATTGTTGCCTCGGTTGTGGAAGTCCAGATTCGGCGGGAGCCGGCAGATTGGCGGGAAGCCCGGACTGGCGCGCGACCGTTCCGGAGAGCGCTTCGTCTATCGAGATGTCGTTGACCTCGAGCGTCCGTCCCATATTCTGATCGAACGCGACACGCGCATGGCTGTAGTTGGCGAGTGCCTGTTGTTCGGCGCTCTGCGCGGCGGCGAGCGCCTGCTGGTCAGTCACCACTTGAAAAACCGTGGATGCGCCCAGCGTGTATTTCTTTTGGTCGGCGTCGAGAGTCTGCCGCTGCAGAATGCGCGCCTTGACGGCGGAATCGTAGCGTACCCTCGCCTGCCGCAACCCGATGACCGCGTTCTGCACATCCACGCGTATTTGATTTACTGCCTTTTGCAATCCGAGCTCACTCTGCCGCAATTGAAGCGCGGTCGTTACGTAATCGGATTGCGCGGCGCGATTCCGCAGCGGAATATTGAGTGACAAGCCCGCCGAATAGCTTGGATAGTTGCGGCGGACAATCTGCGCCAGCATATTGCCATAGCCTCCGGTGAGATAAGGAAGCGTCACCTCGCCATCGCCCAGATAATTGGGCTGTCCGCTCAAACCGTTATTGGTTAATTCCGCGAAGACCTGCAAGGTAGGCTTGAGACCGTTCTTAATGCCTTTCAACTGCGCCTTGCTGCTGGCAATATTAATGTCGTTCTCCGCGATCTCCACCCGTTTTTTGAGTGCTTCCGGCACCAATTCCTCCACCGGTGGGATGTCTTCTTTTGCCGGGACAGTAACTTTATCCAGTGGAATTACATGGACCAGTGCCAAGGTCGGACTTGCCACGCCGTTACGGCTCAGAGCATTTTTGAGGACCGTTTCTTGCTGGAGGAGATTCGTCTGCGCCACTAGAAGATCCTGCTGGCTCGCATAGACCTGAGATTCCGCGCGCGTCACTTCTATCGGCGCGAGCGTCCCGATCTGTACTTGCTTCTTGTTGTCGTCAAACAACTGCTGTGCGGTAGCGAGTTCATCCTTCCTGGCTTTCAGGTCCTCATTGAAGCTCACCAGGTCCCAATAGAGATTCAGAACCGCGGAAACGGTTGTGATTACTTGTAGCTTGAAGTCCAGGTCCGAAACTTTTTCCTGATTCTTGGCCACGATGATATTACGTCCCAGCACCGATTTGCCGAAACCATTGAGCAGGTTCTGCGAGATTTGCAGATCAAGGTCGCCTTGCGAATAGGGGTTGAGGTTATAGGCAAGGCTGTTGAATTTCTGGTGGCTGCTCGAAAAAGTCAACTGCGCGAATGTGCCCCACTCATT
>Ga0157369_10003606_pt1 | contig 18398 bp, 17 predicted proteins | sample C25metaG_FD_113461 | JGI IMG/M metagenome (GOLD analysis project Ga0157369, IMG submission 113461) | Corn rhizosphere microbial communities from Kellogg Biological Station, Michigan, USA - C2-5 metaG | ecosystem: Host-associated > Plants > Roots > Rhizosphere > Soil | place: USA: Michigan... | reverse complement strand
GCTTGCATCGGCGCGCCAGGCCAGTCACGCGATCGAAGAGCTGCGCGACCAGTTCGGCCAGATCGTCGAGCAGGGCACGTTGCAGCTCAGCGACGAAATCCGCCACGGTATCGAAGAAATGGGTCAGCGCGCGGCCGAGGGCATCCAGACCGTGAAGAATCTTGCCCAGCAAGGCTTGCCGCACAACGGACACGGGCAGCGCCGGCAGCCGCAGCACGAAGCAGCGAACGAGTCTGGAACCGAGCAGGTATCGGCAGCGCAGCGCAAACAGCGGAAAACGACGAAGCGCCGCTGATTCGATTCCCGGGCCTTCCGTCCGCGACGTCAGCCCCGCTTGGGGCTGAGCGCGGTATTCGAAGTCAATCGCCTTCGCGCAGTCGGCGCATCGCCAGCCGCAACGCCGCGAACTGGCGCGAGACGTTCGTGCAGGCGTCACAATACATCAGATGCAGACGCAGGCGCGCACGCTGGCCGAACGAGAGCCGCTCGTCCTGGCGTTGTGAGAGCAGGCGCGAAGCCTGCTGGCAGGAAACGCGGAACATGCGATGTCTAGCGAGGCTGAGCATGTCCGAAACCACCGCGCTCCAGACACGTTCTCAGCATCATGCGCGCCCGATAAAGTTGCACCCAGACATTGGACGTAGTCAGGTCCAAATCCTTACAGATGTCCTTGGTGTCGGTGCCGAACACTTCGCGCAAAACAAATACCTGGCCGATGCGCTTGGGCAGCGTGTCGACGCATCGCTGCACGGCGGCAAGGAATCCGTCCTGTTGGCACAACTCGGCCGGGTCGCGCACTTCGCTGGGCATTTGCAAGTAATGACCGGACGCATCGAACAGGCGCTCGATTGCGCCTTCACCGTCGTCGCCCGGCAACTCGAGTGGTTGTTCGCGCCATTGCTTGCGCAGCAAGTCGATGATGCGATTCTTCAGGATCGCCGTGAGCCAGGTGCGCAGCGAACTGCCGCCACGGAACGACGCGCGTTTTTCATAAGCCTGTGTCAACACGTCGGAGACACAGTCCTCGGCCAGGTGCTCGTCGCGCAACTGCAGGCGCGCCACTTTCATCAGATACAGCCGGTGCTCGGCCAGCATCTGGAAATCCAGCGTCGAATCGACAGCGTCGGTTGCCATGGGTTCCCCGGTCGGCGGCGCGGCATCGCCGCGCCAGGGATATTCTAGCAAACCCGTGTGTTCATGCCGGCCACACGGCGATGTCGAGTGGCTCGCCGACACCGCCAACAGCGCACGCCCGCCGAACTTCGAAAGCGGACGAGTAGGCGCGTGAACTCTGCTGCCGCGCGAGTTCGATGAGGCTGGCCTGCGCACAGGCGGCGGCGTTCTCCGCCTTGTTGTGCTTCTCGAGTTTGGCCGCCAGATTCACGGTCTCGCCGATCACCGTGTATTCCAAACGCTGATCGACACCGATGATGCCGAACACGAGCGGGCCGTGCGCGACGCCGATGCCGATGCCGAGCGCGGGCAGGCTGCGGCGGCGGCGGTCGTCCGCCCACGCGCGCGATGCGGCAAGCACCGCGTCGATGCACTGCAACGCATCGGCGGCATAGGTATCGGACGCGTTCACCGCGCCGAAGCTGGCCAGAATGCCGTCGCCCATGAATTTGTCGATATTGCCGCCGTGAGCACGCACGACCGGCAGCACGACGTTCTGATATTCGCCGATCAGCGCGATGAGTTCGTTCGATGCCAGCGTAGCCGATGCTTTTGTGAAGCCACGCAGGTCGGTGAACATGATCGCCGCGTTGCGCGACACACTTTGCCCGGCCATCGGCGGCAGGTCGGTCGCGGTAATCTGATCGGCGACCTCGGTATCGAAGAATCGCGACAACGCATCGGCCGACTGACTCGCCTGCACGGCGCGCGCGAGGGTCAGGCGCGCGCGTGCGAGTGCCGTGGCAAGCAGCGCGGTCACGATCAGGACGGCGGCAACACGGATCGATTCATCGCTCGCGCTGAATCGGCCGGTCGTTGCGGAAACGACGAAGTCCATCGTCGCGCCGCCGGGGCCCGCTTGGCGTGCCGCGAACCAGGCCAGCAACGTCCAGCCTGCCGCCGCGGTCAGCCCGGACAACCAGACCCAGATTGACTCGAAACGCAACGCGCGCAGCGCGATCAGCACAAAGATGGCGGCAAACAACGCGTTTTTCAGCGCGATCGCCAAGGTTGTCTCGTACTGCGGCGCAAATCCCCAAAGCAGAGCGAGCAGCACGCTCATCTCGGCGATGACCGACGCTGCGAGTACCGGATGCGTTAGCTGATCGGACCAGGCGAACCACCCGCGCAGGCTGATCAGCAGCAAGAGTGCGAACAGGCCGAGCGGCAGCGCCGCGATCGGCGCGTCGGGGCTGAAGCCGCGGGGTGTGATGGCATAGGCCATCGCTGCGAGCACGATCACGGCGACCTGCGCGCCGCCTACCCAGACTTCCGACTCGCGTTGGCTGCGCGCGATTTCCTCGCGCACGCGCGCCGGCGGCTGCATGCGCACGCGTGCGCGCAGGCGCGAAACCCAGGCAGTCACGGCACGCGTTCGTCCATGTGGGCGCCGGCCAGGCGCAGGCAGGTGCCTTTCGGCACGGCGATCCATTCGCGCGTGTCGCGATCGGTGCCGGATTGTTTCGCGCACGAATGCACCGCGTTGGCACAATCATTGGCGCCGGCGCGCGTAACGCCGTAACAGCGTTCGCGCTCCACGTTCGCCTGCGCGCCGTGGCGCATGCTTGCCGCCACCGCGCCGACCATTGCACCGGCAATTGCCAGCATCATTCCCGCGTTGATCGCATCGCGCGTTTTCATCTTCGCCTCGTCATGCCATCGCCAGTTCGCGTTCGCGCGTCCGCGAGGCCACCGGCTGCAGGTAATCGTACAGCACGCGCCCGTACGGCAGACTCAAGTCGGCGACGAAATGCCGGCCTTCGACGATGCGTCGCACCGGCAAATCGGCCACGGGCGCGTTCGCGTGCGGGATCAGATGCAGACGCGCAGGACTCAGCCAGCCGCCTTTGATCGTGATGTCGCACAGGTTGTACGCGACGAGTTGCGCGATCGCGTGCGTGCCATCGACGTGCGGGATCAGCTTCAGATTCACCTGCGTCCTGGCGAGCTTGTGCTCGAGTGCATGGAAATCGCAGCGCTGCGGCTGATCCGGACAATAGCGCAAGGTCTGGTGCTTGTATGCCATCGTCGCGATCGCGACCGGCTGTCCGGAAAATTCGAGCCGGCCGGTCAGAGTGCCGTTGGCGACGCCAAGCTTCGGCGTTGCGAGCTTCTTCGGGAAACCCCAGATCTCGCGGCCGCCGGCGATCGGTGGATCGCAATCCAGATACATCTGCGCCGTGAAGTTGACGGGTTCGTCGCCGAACTTCGCCGGGATCACGATGCCGCTCTCCGTGTAGTCGCCGAAGCCGCTGGAATCGGGCATGCGGATGAATTCATACAGCACGGTGTCCGAGCCGTCGGGCTCGAGCGGCTCGGGCAAAGCCGCGCGAATCGCGTCCGGGTCGGATTCATAGGTGATGATGAAATACTCGCGGTTGACGAAGCGGTACGGCCCGCGCGGATAGCTCGGGCTGGCGACCGGCATCGAGGCGCTGGCAAGGATTTGTTCGCGGTTCATGGGGTTCTCCTCATCAAAGAAATTCGGCTTCGAGGTCCACCGTCGAGCGCACGCCGACATTGGCGTAGTTCGCGCGCAACCAGCGCTCGGTGACGCTGCGTCCGCTGTCCTTGAGCCGGCACAGGAATTCCCAGTCCGGGCTGAGCTTGGAGGCGACCGAATGCGCGGCCATCGCCTCGTCATCACGGATCGAGTGGATCAGCATCTGCTTCATTTCCGAACCACTGATTTTGCCTTCGTCGATCAAGCGCGTGACGAACGCCACCGCGCGCATCTCGCGCATCAACGACGAGTTGAAGCTGATCTCATTGATGCGATTGAGTATCTCCGGCGCGGTTTTCGGCACACCGTGGCGCACGATCGGATTGATGTGCACGAGCACGACATCGCGGCTTTGCGAACCGTAGATCAGCGGGAAGATCGCCGGATTGCCGATGTAGCCGCCGTCCCGTTAATGAGCGCCGTCGATTTCGATGGTCTGGAACAGGAACGGCAGACAGGCGGAGGCGAGCACTGCATCGGCGGTGATTTCGCCGCGATTGAAGATGCGTACCTTGCCGGTTTCCACATTGGTCGCGCAAAGATGCACATGTACGCCTTGCGTACCACGCAGCTTTTCGAAATCGACGTGCTTTTCGAGCACCTGGCGCAACGGATTGAAATTGAATGGATTGAGCTGATACGGCGAGAACAGCCGCGTCATCGCATCGAACATCCAGTAGAACGGCGACTGCTCGATCGGCATCGCGCGGCCGAATATGTCGCGCATCGGTTTCACCGGACTGTACTGCTGGCCGGCATCGGCAATCGCTTTCCAGAACGCAGCGAGGCGTTCGCGTGCGTGTTCGCGGTCGCCGTCGGTCAGCGCGTCTGCGAGTACGACCGCGTTCATCGCTCCGGCGCTCGTGGCGCTGATCGCCTCGATCTCGATGCGCCGGTCTTCGAGAATCGAGTCGATCGCGCCCCAGGCAAACGCGCCGTGCGCGCCGCCGCCCTGCAAGGCCAGGTTTATCGACTTGGCCGATGATTTCTTCTGCGTGGCCATGTCAGTGCGCCGTCCAGCCGCCGTCGACCGGAATGATCGTGCCGGTCGTCGACGCCGCGGCATCGCTGGCCAGGTACAGCGCAAGCGCGGCAACCTGCTCGACGCTGACGAATTGCTTGGTCGGCTGTGCCGCGAGCAGCACATCGCGGATTACCGCCGCTTCGCTGATCCCGCGCGCTTTCGCCGTGTCGGGAATTTGTTTTTCCACGAGCGGCGTGAGCACGTAGCCAGGGCAGATCGCGTTCGCGGTGACGCCGTATTCGGCGGCTTCGAGCGCGACCGTCTTCGTGAGCCCGGCAATGCCGTGCTTCGCGGCGACATAGGCGCTCTTGAACGGCGAGGCGACCAATGCGTGCGCGGAGGCAACGTTGATGATGCGGCCGAATGTGCGCGCCTTCATCTGGGGCAGCGCGAGGCGGATCGTGTGGAAGGCGGCGGAAAGGTTGATCGCGAGAATCGCATCCCATTTGGCCAGCGGGAATTCATCGATCGGGGCGACGTGCTGGATGCCCGCGTTGTTGACGAGCACGTCGACGCTGCCGAATTCGGCGAGCGCCGTTCGCATCATCGTCTCGATCGCTTCCGGCTTGCTCATGTCGGCGCCGTCGTAGCGCGCTTTGACGCCGAACTCGCGTTCGAGGGCGGCGCGCAGCTGCTCGATTTCCGCAGCGTCGCCGAAACCGTTGAGGATGACATTGGCGCCTTCGCGCGCAAAGGCGCGCGCGATGCCCAGTCCGATGCCGCTCGTGGAGCCCGTGATCAGTGCCGTCTTGTGCTCGAATTGCATTGTGGATTCCTTGTGATTTGAATTTGGCTAGGCGCGGGCACGATCGGTTTGCAGCAGTTCGTGACTGCGCGTGAAACGGAAATGCGTGATGTCGGGCGGAAAGAACATGCCCCAGCTCCACTCGACGAAGATGCGCAGCTTGCGGCCGAACGTGGGCATCTGGCTCAGGTAATACCCCCGCCACAGCAGCCAGGCCGGCAAGCCGCGCAGTTTCACGCCGAAGATTTGCGCAACGCCTTTCAGGTGACCGACCGTTGCCATCATGCCGCGCGATCGATAAGCGAATGGCTGCGTGGGCTTGCCGGTGCAACGCGCGATGAGATTGCGTGCAAGGTGCTTGGCTTCGGCCACGGCAAACTGTGCCGTCGGTGGCGCGTAGCCGTCGCTGCCGTTCTTGATCAGCGCGCAATCTCCGATCGCCCAGACGCCATCGGCATTCGCCACCGACAGATCCGCATTGGCGACGATGCGCCCACGCTCCGTCGCCAGCTGCTGCAGCCGCGCGGTCAGCGCGTTGGGCAACGTGCCGATCGTGCAGATCGTCGTCGCCGCACTGAGAACGCGACCATTGTCCAGCTGCACGCTTTGCGCGCCGACGGCCGAAGCGCCCGTCATGGTCAGCACATCGATGCCGCGCGTCTTTAGCGATGCCTGCGCGGCGTCGCCGAGCGATTGCGGCAGTTCCATGAGCAAGCGCTCGACGTTCTGCAGCAGCGTGACTTTGAGCTCGTCCGCACTGACGCGCGGGTAATAGCGGCGAATTTCGCGCAAAGCGTCGGCAATCGCGCCGGCGACCTCCACGCCGGAGAAGCCGCCACCGACGACGACGAAATGGCCAAGGCAACAGCGCAGTTGCGGGTCCGTTTCCAGTTCGATCTGCGCCAGCCGGCGCAGCACGAGGTTGCGGATGTGCATGGCATCGCCGACGGTCTTGAGCACGACGGCGTGCTCGGCCATGCCGGCGATCAGGTCCACGCGTGCACGGTTGCCGAACGCGAGCACGAGATGGTCGTAGTCGAGTTCGAGGTTGCCCTTGAGCGTGTCGCAGTTCAGGCGTTTGTTGGCGAAATCGATACCTTCGACCGTGCCCATGACAAAACGCGCGCGGCCGACCGTCTCGCGCAGCGGCGCGATCACGTGCTCCGGGAACACGGTTGCGCCGACCACTTCCGCAAGCATCGGATTGAAGGTGGTGTAACTCTCCTCGGAAACGAGCGTGATGTCGGCGAACTTCGCGCGCTTTTGCAGCAGCCGCGCAAGCTTGGCGCCGGCGAAACCGCCGCCCACGATGGTGACGCGTGGTCGTTGCTTTGCCATGAGTGTTCCTTCGGTTGTCCAGTCCGCGGATTGGACGCAACGATCCAGGTTTCCTTACACGTCTTCTGAAAAGAGTCGCGGATCCAGATTGTTTTGTAAGGTTAGCGGTGAAGACTCGTCCAACGATGTCCGGCGCCGGCGCGAAAACGCGTATATAACGAACATGCAAAACCACAGATCCAAAGCGTCGCAACCGCTTTCCGGCGTCGGCATCGGTCTGCGCACGCCGCATTACCGCGAACTGCTGGCGCGTCCGCGTTGCATCGGTTGGCTGGAAGCGCACAGCGAGAATTACTTTGGCGACGGCGGCTACGACCTGCACGTGTTGACGCGGCTGCGCGAGCGCTATCCGATCAGCCTGCACGGCGTCGGGCTCGCACTTGGCTCCGCGGCCGGATATTCGATGGAACACCTGCGTCGGCTGGCGGCGCTGGTGCGGCGAATCGAACCGGCACTCGTGTCCGAACATCTTTGCTGGGGCGCGGTCGAGGGTGGACACTTCAATGATCTGCTGCCGCTGCCTTTGACACGTGCGGCGCTCACTCTGATGTGCGCGCGCGTCATGCAAATGCAGGACGTGCTGCAGCGGCGCGTGTTGATAGAAAATATTTCCAGTTACGTGCGCTTCGCCGGTGACGAATACGGCGAATCCGCGTTCCTCAACGAGCTCGCCGCGCGCACGGGCTGCGGCATTCTGGTCGACGTCAACAATCTCTACGTAAATCAGTGCAATCACGGCGTCGATGCGGCCGCGCAGATTGAGGCAATCGCGCCGGATCATGTCGGTGAAATTCACTTGGCCGGGCACCTCGTCACGGAATTGGCGGTGATCGATCATCACGGCGATCGCGTTTCGGACACGGTCTGGTCGTTGTACGAGCTGGCACTGCAGCATTTCGGGGCCGTGCCGACATTGATCGAGTGGGATACCGACGTGCCGGCGCTCGACGTGCTGCTCGACGAGGCCCGTAGCGCGCGCAATCGTCACGATGCGCTCGCGTGTGGGGCGACCTGTGTCGCTTGAGCGCCTGCAAGCCGATTTTGCCGCCGCGCTCTGGGACGCCGATGCGGCATCGTCGCTGCTGCCCGCGCTTGATCCAGGCGATGTGCGTTCAGCGCATCGCCTCGGGCTTTATCGCGGCAACCTCCATGGCGCGTGGAATTCGGCGCTTGCCAATGCGTATCCGGTCGTACGCGAGCTCGTCGGCGAAGGGTTCTTTGCAGCGCTCGCGCGCGCGTACGGACGCGCGCACCCGAGCGCAAGCGGTGATCTCAATGAATTCGGCATGCAGTTCTCCGCGTTCGTACACGCGTACGCGCGCACGCAGGCGCTGCCATATCTGAGTGATGTCGCGGCGCTCGAGTGGCGCGTGCATCGCGCGCATTACGCCGCCGACGCGCCGTTGCTCGCGCGCGAGCGCATGGCGGTCATCTCGCCGCACGATCTGCTCGTCGCACGATTCGGCCTGCACCCGGCCTGCACATGGCTGCAATCGCCTTATCCGATTGCGACAATCTGGCGTGCGCATCAGTCCGATGCGGACGTGGCGTTGCCGCTGACTCTCGATCGAGCGGAATGCGCGCTCGTGGTGCGGCCGCAGTGGCGGGCTGAGGTCGTCGAATCCAGCACGGCGGAAATTGCCGCGCTTGCGCAGTTGCGCGCGGGCGGCGCGATGGATGATGCAATCGGTGCGGCTTTCGATGCGGACGCGAAATTTGATTTCGCCAGAACACTGGTGCGCTGGCTTGATCTATCCGTGCTCACCGAAATCCGCTGAGCCGGACGAAAAAGGCTGATTCGGCCGCGTTGCGGCTAAAATACGTGCATTCGCGACCGGGGATGCACGCATGAATGAAGTCCTGTTCCATATCCATCATCTTGGCGTCACGCCTTGGAAGCTGATCGGTTACGTCGGTACGTTCCTGTTCACGGCGCGCTGGTTCGTGCAGCTCTACGCGACCAAAAGGCTCAAGCGCGTGACGGTGCCGATGGCGTTCTGGTATCTATCGATCGCCGGCAGTGTGATGACGCTGGCGTATTTCATCTGGGGCAAGAACGATTCCGTCGGCATCATGCAGAACGCGTTCCCGATGTTCGTCTCGGCCTACAACGTCATCATTCACCTGCGCCATCACAAGCCGGAAGTGATCGAGCCGGGGAGTGCGGAGGAGACTTGACACGGGCTGTCATTGCCGCGCAGGCGGGGGCGCTTTTCAACTTCGCTGATGTGAAGCTCTTCCGGGCTCCGCTGCGCGGTCCCGCAATGACGAGCTTTATCACTCGGGATCGTAGTCCAGATTCGGCGCCAGCCAGCGCTCCGCTTCGGCGAGCGTCCAGCCCTTGCGCTTCGCGTAGTCTTCAACCTGTTCCTTGCTCACGCGCCCGACGACGAAGTATTGGCTTTCGGGGTGGCTGAAGTACCAGCCCGACACCGCCGCAGTCGGATACATCGCGTAGCTTTCGGTCAGCTCGATGCCGGTGTTTTTCGTCGCATCGAGCAGCGCGAACAGCGTGCCTTTCTCCGTGTGGTCGGGGCACGCGGGATAGCCGGGGGCAGGGCGGATGCCGCGGTACTTCTCTTTGATCAAGTCTTCGTTGCGCCAGCTCTCGTCTGCCGCATAACCCCAGAATTCCTTGCGCACACGCTCGTGCAGCGTTTCAGCGAACGCTTCGGCAAGACGGTCGGCGAGGGCCTTGAGCAGGATCGACGAATAGTCGTCGTGATCGCGCTCGAATTCGGCGAGTCTGGTTTCAATGCCGATGCCGGCGGTCACGGCAAAACCGCCGATCCAGTCGCGCATGCCGGCGTCTTTCGGCGCAATGAAGTCGGCGAGGCAGAAATCCGGGCGGCCGGGCGGCTTGTCGACCTGCTGACGCAGGAATCGCAACATCGCAGGCTTGGCTTCGAGGGCAACTTCGACGTCATCACCGACGCGCGCTGCGGGCCACAATCCAATCACAGCTTTTGCCGTCAGCCACTTCTCGTCGACAATGCGCTTGAGCATGTCCTGCGCATCGTCGAACAACTCGCGCGCCTGCTTGCCGACCACGGCGTCGTCGAAGATCTGCGGATAGTGGCCGGACAGTTCCCAGGTGTTGAAGAACGGCGTCCAGTCGATGTGGGCGACGAGTTCGGCAAGTGAATAATCGTCGAAGACCGTGATGCCCGGTTTGTTCGGCTGCGGCGGGACATACGCGTCCCAGCCGCCGTTGAAGGCTTGCTCACGCGCATGTGTCAGCGACACCAGGCGTTTCGCCGGCCCGCGATCCTTGTGACGCTCGCGGATGTCCGCGTATTCGGCGCGCACCTTGGCAAGGAACTCGTCGACGAGCTCCCTGCTGATCAACGATTGCGCCACGCCGACCGCGCGCGAAGCATCCTTCACCCAGACGGTCGGCGACTTGTAGTGCGGCTCGATTTTCAGCGCGGTGTGCGCGCGCGACGTCGTCGCGCCGCCAATCAGCAGCGGTACCTGAAAATCCTGGCGTTGCATTTCGCGGGCGAAATGGCTCATTTCCTCGAGCGAGGGCGTGATCAGGCCGGATAGCCCGATCATGTCCGCATGCTCGGTCTTGGCCGCATCGAGAATCTTCTGTGCCGGCACCATGACGCCGAGATCGACGACGTCGAAGTTGTTGCAGCGCAGGACTACGCCGACGATATTCTTGCCGATGTCGTGCACGTCGCCTTTCACGGTGGCGAGCACGATCTTGCCGTTGGACTTGTGCACCTCGCCGGTGCGCAGCTTTTCTTCCTCGATGAAGGGGATGAGGTAAGCGACGGCTTTTTTCATCACGCGCGCCGATTTCACCACTTGCGGCAGGAACATCTTGCCGGCACCGAACAGATCGCCGACGACGTTCATGCCATCCATCAACGGGCCTTCGATGACGTCGAGAGGACGCGTCGACAGCTGGCGCGCTTCTTCGGTGTCGGCTTCGACGTATTGATCGATGCCGTGCACGAGCGCATGACTCAGGCGCGCACGCACCGGCAGTTCGCGCCAGGCGTGGGATTCGACCGCCGCTTCGCCTTTCTTGCCTTTGTAGCGTTCGGCGATCTCGAGCAGGCGCTCGGTGCCGTCAGAGCGGCGATTGAGCACCACATCCTCGACGCGCTCGCGCAATTCCGGGTCGAGGTCATCGTAAATCGGCAGCGCGCCGGCATTGACGATGCCCATGTCCATGCCGGCCTTGATCGCGTGATACAGGAACACCGCATGGATCGCCTGGCGCACCGTTTCGTTGCCGCGGAACGAGAACGACACGTTCGACACGCCACCCGACACATGGCAGTGTGGCAGCGTCGCCTTGATCTCGCGCGTGGCTTCGATGAAATCGACCGCGTAGTTGTTGTGTTCCTCGATGCCGGTCGCAATCGCGAAGATATTCGGATCGAAGATGATGTCTTCGGGCGCCAAGCCAACCTGTTCGGTGAGAATCTTGTAGGCGCGCGTGCAGATTTCCACTTTGCGCGTCCGCGTATCGGCCTGACCGGTTTCGTCGAACGCCATCACCACGACCGCGGCGCCGTAGTTCAGCACCTTGCGTGCGTGCTCGACGAAAATCTCCTCGCCTTCCTTGAGCGAAATCGAATTGACCACGCCCTTGCCTTGCAGACAGCGCAGGCCGGCTTCGATCACCGTCCACTTCGATGAATCGACCATCACCGGCACGCGCGCGATGTCCGGCTCGGCGGCGATCAAATTGAGAAAGCGCGTCATCGCCTGTTCGGAATCGATCAGGCCCTCGTCCATGTTGACGTCGAGGATCTGCGCGCCGTTGGCGACCTGCTGGCGCGCGACTTCAACGGCTTCCTCATAACGATCGTCCTTGATCAGCTTCTTGAATGCCGCCGAGCCGGTGACGTTGGTGCGTTCGCCGATGTTGACGAACAGCAGCTCCGGCGTGATGACCAGCGGTTCGAGGCCGGACAGGCGGGTGTAGCGAGGGAGGTCGGTCATGGGTTTTTTCTTTTGACGAATTAAGCAGCATTTTCGTCGGCTATGCGCAACTCACGTGGCTTCACGTTGCGCACAACCTCCGTGATCGCTCGGATATGCGCCGGTGTCGTGCCGCAGCAGCCGCCGACGAAGTTCACCAGACCGCTGCGCGCGAATTCGCCGATCACGGCCGCCATCTGTTCCGGTGTCTCGTCGTATTCGCCGAACGCATTCGGCAGTCCGGCGTTCGGATGCGCACTGATTCGGCAATCGGCAACTTGCGCGAGCGCGTCGACGTACGCGCGCAATTCCGTGGCGCCGAGCGCGCAATTGAGACCGATCGACAGCGGCTGCGCGTGGCGCATCGAGTAGTAGAACGCCTCGGCTGTTTGCCCGGACAGCGTGCGCCCGGACATGTCGGTGATCGTGCCGGAGATCATGATCGGCACGCGCGCGCCGCGGCGCGCGAATTCCTGCGCGATCGAAAACAATGCGGCTTTCGCGTTCAGCGTGTCGAAAATCGTCTCGACCATCAGCACGTCGGCGCCGCCATCGAGCAATCCTTTCGCTGCTTCGCGATAGGCAGTGTCGAGTTCCTCGAACGTGACGTTGCGGAACCCCGGGTTGTTCACGTCCGGCGAAATCGACGCCGTGCGGCTGGTCGGGCCGAGCACACCGATGACGAAGCGTGGCCGCGCGGGATTTTTCGCTTCAGCCGCGTCGCAACATTCGCGCGCGAGGCGAGCGCCTTCACGGTTCAATTCGTAGGCCAGGTGTTCGAGGTGATAGTCGGCCTGACTGATCGTGGTCGAATTGAACGTGTTGGTCTCGAGCAAGTCGGCGCCGGCGTCGAGATACGCCGTGTGCACGGCCTTGATGATGTCCGGCTGCGTGAGCGAGAGCAGGTCGTTGTTGCCTTTGAGGTCGCAGCCGGCGCCGTGATGGGCGTGGGCATCGCGTCCGTCGCAGAAGCGCGTTCCGCGGTAACCACCCTCGTCGAGCTTGTAGCTCTGCAGCATCGTGCCCATCGCGCCATCGATGATGAGAATGCGTTGCGTAGCGGCGTCGAGCAGTGCTTGCGTACGCAGCGGATTGATCCAGGGTAATTCGGTTTTCATGGTGGACTCCAGTTTCCAGTCCCGCCATTCCCGCGACGGCGGGAATCCAGTTCTTCTACTTTCAGGGCAGGAACCGGATTCCGGACTGCGGCTGTGCCACATCCGGGATGACGAGCAGACCTATTTCTTTTTCGCAAGCAAACTCAGCACTTCAAAATGCGGCGGCCGCCGCTCGCGCGTAATGCGCTCGCAAGTGACGACTTTCAATCCGGCTTTCTCCGCGAAGCCGCGCAGCTCTTCGACGCGGAAACCGAGATTGCGGTGATCGAACGGCTCCACGGCCGCGCGATGCGCGTGCTTGCCGAGCGTGGTCGCGAGCAAGCGCCCGCCGGGTTTGAGCACGCGCGCGGCTTCGGCAATCACCTTGGCCGGCTGTTCGCTATAAGTGAGGGCATGCATCAAAAGAACCAGGTCGAAATGCCGGTCGCCGAGATCGAGCGCGTGCATGTCGCCGAGGCGAACTTCGACGTTGCGGAAAGGTCTCAACCGCGTGCGTGCGGCGGCGACCACGCGCTCGCTCGCGTCGAGGCAGACGATTCCGTGCGCGTGCGGCGCGAGCAATTCGGCGAGCACGCCGTCGCCGGAAGCGACGTCGAGCACGTCGCCGACTTCGACGAGCCCGGTCAGCGCGCGCGCGAGTGCTTCCCAAGTGCGGCCCGGCGAGTAGTGGCGTTCCATGTCCCCGGCGACGCTGTCGGCCCAGCCTTCGGCACGCGCGCGCTGCGCGAGAATCGTCGGCAGCCGGCGCAGGTCGGCGGCGATCAGCGTATCGTTGAGGCTTGCGCGCAGCGATTCGAGCAAGCCGGCCCGCTTCGCATCGAGCTCGGTGTTGCAGCGATAATAGGCTGATACACCGGCGCGGCGGTCGCGCACGAGGCCGGCGTCCTTGAGCTTGGCCAGATGCGTGGACACGCGCGGTTGCGCCAGGCGCAGCACGCCGGACAGCTCGGCGACGGTCAGCTCTTCGCGTTCCAGCAGCGCGAGCAGGCGCAGCCGCGTCGAGTCGGACAACAATCGCAGCAGGGCCGATGTCGTGGCCAGATCCAAACTGATGTATCCTTTCATCTTGATTGAAAGATAGATGGCTAAATTAGCAGTGCGCAGGCGCAGCGTCAATCGATTTGTGGCCGTGTGGATGGTTTTCGCGCTGGCCATTTTCTCGTGCGCGCGCGCCGACGTGGACGAGTCCACGCTCGCGAAGTACTGGACGTCCGATTCTGCGCATGTGCCGTACCGCGCGCTGGTGACACCCGGCCGTGAACACGGCGAGCGGTTGCCGCTCATTGTGTTTCTGCACGGCGCCTGGCAGGACGGCAATGACAACGAATCGCAGCTGGCCGGCTACGGCAACGGTTCGCTCGAACTTGTCGACGACGCGCTCGACGGCAACATCCCGCTCGTCTACGTCGCACCGCAGGTGGATGAGGAATACTGGCCGCCCGAGCGCGTCGCCGCGGTCGTGCGCGACGCGCTGCAGCGTTTTCCGCAGATCGATCCGAAGCGCATCTATCTCACGGGCATTTCCGACGGCGGCACCGGCGTGTGGGACGCGCTCAAGGCATGGCCGGCGTGTTTTGCCGCCGGCGTACCGATGTCGGGGATGACCGAAGTCGCCGGACTCGCCTCGATCCGCGACGTCCCGCAATGGATCTTCCATGGCGCCAAGGACAACGATACCGATGTGGAAACCGGCTACAACGGCGCGATGGTCGGTTCGCGCGCGGTCGTGCGCAGCTTGCGCGCAATGGGCGGCAAGCCGAACTACACCGAATATCCGCAAGGCATGCATCCGATCTGGCACCAGGCTTACGCCACCGACGAATTGCTGCCATGGCTGCTGAGCCAGCGCCTGCGTCACGCGCCGTGCGACTTTGCGAATTTGCCGCCGCCGGGCACCGAGAGAGCGGCGGCGCGCTCGAGAAAACGGTAAAATCGCGCGTTCGCCATCGGGGAATCGTCATGGATTTTGGTTTCAGCGAAGAACAGTTGCAGATCCAGGCCATCGCGCGCGATTTCGCGCAAAAGCGCATCGCTCCGGTCGCGGCGGAATTCGACGCCAAAGGCGAGTTTCCGCTCGACAACATTCGCGAGATGGGCCAACTGGGCTTGATGGGCATCGAAGTTCCGGCCGAATACGGCGGCGCCGGCATGGATTCGATCGCCTACGTGCTGGCGATGATCGAGATTGCCGCCGCCGACTGCGCGCATTCGACGATCATGTCGGTGAACAACACGCTGTACTGCAACGGTTTGCTCAAGTTCGGCACCGAAGAGCAAAAACACAAATATGTCACTCCGATCGCGAATGGTTCGGCGATTGGCGCGTTCGCGCTGACCGAGCCGCAGTCCGGTTCCGATGCGACCGCGATGCGTTGTCGCGCTACTCGGCAGGCGGACGGCAGCTTTGTCATCAACGGCAAGAAGAGCTGGATCACGTCCGGGCCCGTCGCCAAGTACATCTTGCTGTTCGCGATGAGCGATCCTGAAAAACACGCTCGCGGCATCACCGCGTTCATGATCGATACCGAGCGCGCGGGGTTTCATCGTGGCAAAACCGAGCCCAAGCTCGGCATCCGCGCCTCCGCCACGTGCGAGATCGAATTCACCGATTACCACGTGGCGGCCGAGGACGTGATCGGCGAAGTCGGCCACGGCTTCAAGATCGCGATGGGCGTGCTCGACGCCGGGCGCATCGGCATCGCCTCGCAAGCCGTGGGCCTTGCGCGCGCCGCGTACGAAGCCACGCTCGTTTACTCGCGCGACCGCAAGGCATTCGGCCAGTCGATCGGTTCGTTCCAGATGATCCAGCAGAAAATCGCCGACATGAAATGCCGGCTCGATGCGGCGCAGGTGCTCACGTTGCGCGCGGCGTGGACCAAGCAGCAGGGCGGGCGTTTCTCCACCGAGGCGGCGGTCGCCAAGCTCACGGCCTCGGAAAATGCCATGTGGATCACGCACCAGGCCGTGCAGATCCACGGCGGCATGGGCTATTCGAAGGAAATGCCGCTCGAGCGATATTTCCGCGATGCCAAGATCACCGAAATCTACGAAGGCACGAGCGAGATCCAGCGCATGGTGATCGCGCGCAACGAAACGGGTCTGCGATAGCTGGTGCGCCACGCTCGAGCGCGTTGCTGCGCAACGTTCGCTCGAACGCTCTCCGCGATGCCAAGATCACCGAAATCTACGAAGGCACGAGCGAGATCCAGCGCATGGTGATCGCGCGCAACGAAACCGGACTGCGTTGACGCGAAACTTCAGTCCGGCGTAGCGTTGAGTGCGCTCGCCGCCGCGACGCGGTTGCGTCCGGCTTTCTTGGCCGCATACAAAGCCGTGTCCGCGCGGCGCAACAGGTCCTCGCGCCGGGTGGCATCCAGCGGGAACATCGCCGAACCGATCGATACGGTGACGTGTTCGAGTTGCTGCTGGTGGTACGCCACGCTCATCTCGGCGACGCGGGCGCGGATTCCTTCCGCACAGCGCTGTGTCGCTTGCGCGTCGGCTTCGAGCAGGACGACGGTGAATTCCTCGCCGCCGTAGCGGCAGACGATGTCTTCCGCACGCACCGAGTTCATGAGGACTTCGGCGAACTGGGCGAGCAGCGCGTCGCCCGCTTCGTGGCCGTAGGTGTCGTTGAAGCGCTTGAAATGGTCGATGTCGAGCATCAACACGGCCAAGGGCTGATTGCGGCGCGCGGCGCGCATGGCTTCGCGTTCCAGCGAGACCTCGAGATAGCGTCGGTTGAACAGTCCGGTCAGCGGATCGCGGACCGATTGCGTGCGCAAGGTTTCCTGCAGGCGCAGGTTCGCTATCGCGAGCGCGATCTGCTCGCCGGCGGAGATTGCCACGCGCCGCTCGCTCGCATCGGGCGCGCGCTCGGCGTCGAACGTCAGCACGCCGATGATTTCGCCGTGAGCGGCCAGCGGGATGCACAGATAGCCGGCGTTCGGATGGTCCGGATTCGGCCAGTGCATGTGTTTGCAGACAAAACCTGCATTCGTCCCGGCGAGCGGGTAGGCCTGGCCACGGCGCAATGCCCAGCAGTCTTCGGGCGCGAAGATCGATTCGGCGTCCAGGCCATGGATTCCCCAATGCGCCGCGTTGGCCGCCAGGTTCTGCGAGGGATTGATCAAGGCAAGCCGGCCACCTAAGGCGGGCAACATGTCGGCGAGCGCCGCGCCGAGTCCGGCGCGCACTTCGCCGATCGAGCGGCAGCTTTGCAACATTTCGCCGAAATGGCTGAGCTTCGTCATGCTTTCGCCGATCGCGGTCGCCGACGCCAACGCCTGTGCAAGCTTTGCATTGGCAGCGCGCAGCTCGGCCCGCGCCCTGGCGCTGCGCGCATGGGCGGCGAGCACAATCCAGTAAGTCGCCGCGAGGAACAGCAGGCTCAGCACGATTGCCGCCGAGGTCAACAGGCGCGTGAGCGTCGCCGTATTTTCCGTGGTCATGCGGCGCTGGAGCAGCAGACCATCCTCTTCGTCCAGCATGAAACCTGCGAGTTCGCGCATGCCGCTCATGCCGATCGTCTGCAGGCTTTCCGGTACCTTTCCGGTGGCGTGGCGTTGCTCAACGAGCTGCCGCTCCAGTTCGGACTGGTGCAGGATGCCGGCGGTCAGCGCTGCGGCTCGCGCAGCCTGGGCGGGGTTGTCCCCGACCAGTTCGCGCAGCGCGGAGAGATCGTTTTCCATTTGCGGCAGCTGCGTATCCAAGCGCGCGCGCCGCGCTTCGTCACCGAACGTGGCGTAGCCGATCGCATCCGTCTGCAGCGTGCCGAGGCGCGCAACGACCGCCTGGATCTGGGCCTCGACCTTGTAGGTATGCGAAACCCATTCGTTGTCGATCGCGTATTGGTTGGCCGATCGCCAGACCTGCCAGCAGACGATCAGCAGGATTGCCGCGACCACCAGATACAGCGCGGACAAACCGGCGGTGAAACTGATACGGGCCGGAAGACGCATCCGATTTCGCGGCTGCTCGTCCATCCAGCGATGATGCAACACCGAGCGCGAAAAAGACATGCTGTCGTGCAGCAAGGATCGGCATAAATAGCCGGAGCACAAGGATTTTCCGCGATTTCCTGCAAGCGCTCATATGGTCATCGGCTGGGTCTGGCGTTATCCTATGCGGCCCGAAAACGCGCGATCCGAGCGGCCCGCGCCAAAAGCGTTGGTCCGCACGCGGTGTGTCGCGAACTCACCCTTCCAAAACAACGTTGCGGATCGCACCAATATGAACGCCCAAACCATTCCGGCGCCGAGCGCTGCCGATTCCATTTTGCAGCAGATCACGCAACGCCTCGGCCCCACGCCGAACGCGCAGACGTTCGCCACGCATTTCCTGCGGCGTATCAGCGCCGACGATCTCGCCGCGCGCAGTGTCGACGACTGGGCCGGCATGATCCGCGGACTGCTGGAGTTCGTCGGCGTGCGCAAGCCCGGCGTGCCGAACGTGCGCGTGTTCAACCCGCTGCGCGAGCAGGACGGTTACGACACCACGCACACCGCCGTCGATATCATGACCGACGACATGTCGTTCCTCGTCGATTCGGTC
>Ga0157369_10003604_pt1 | contig 18401 bp, 18 predicted proteins | sample C25metaG_FD_113461 | JGI IMG/M metagenome (GOLD analysis project Ga0157369, IMG submission 113461) | Corn rhizosphere microbial communities from Kellogg Biological Station, Michigan, USA - C2-5 metaG | ecosystem: Host-associated > Plants > Roots > Rhizosphere > Soil | place: USA: Michigan... | reverse complement strand
GTTTAATTGGAGGAAGGCTGACAACTGGTTTTGCATCAAAGGATAAAAAGTTCACAGGATTGATCTCAGGACGTTACAGAAATACGAATCTTGTTCTTAATACTTTGAATGAAGACACAGATTTCAACCCGAGATATATGGATGTTCAGACTTACCTGAATTATCAGTTTAATGAAAAATGGTCATTGTCATTCTTAGGTTATTATGCAAAAAACGATTATCAGATGTATCCGAAGCAGAAAGAAGTGGATTTCGGAAGTCTCTTGCAGCCTTTGAAACTGACGGTTTTCTACAACGGACAGGAAGATGACCAGTACAAAAATATGATGGGAACGGTAAGTGTTAACTTCAAACCAAGTAAAAAATGGCATTTCTCACTCGATAATTTTGCTTATCAGAACAGAGAAAGAGAATATTATTCTATCGCATCAGGTTATATTTTGGAAGCATTTGACGAAGAAGGAAACCCAGTTGCAGGTTATGATGCCGGCGGACAAATTGATCATGCAAGAAACGATTTATTAGTTAGAGTGGCTGGTTCTCAGTTCAGAACTAAGTTTTCTCCGGACGTCAACACTGATATCGAAGTTGGTGTGAAATACGAAAGAGAAACCATCAAAGATTTCACGAATGAGTGGCAGTTTGTAGATTCTATCGGATACAGTACGCCAAGAGATTTTGTAATTCCTGGTAATCTTGACACTTCTGATCTTAATCTTAAATATCATATTGCAGGACAAAACGATATAAATCCTACAAGAATTTCTGCTTACGCTCAGTTTTCTAAAAAATTCTATTGGGGAAGTAACCGAATCTTCGTAAATGGTGGTGCGAGAATCCAGAACTGGAGTTTTAATAAGGAAACATTATTCAGTCCAAGAGCGCAGTTTGCCATCAAACCGGATTGGGATATGGATATGCTCTTCAGAGTTGCCGGTGGTGTTTATTATCAGGCGCCGTTTTATAAAGAAATTAAAGATTTGACAGGTGCTTTCAATTCTGATATCAAGGCTCAGAAATCTTATCAGATCATCCTTGCCAATGATTATGAATTCAAGATTAAAGAAAGAAACTTCAAGCTGACAACTGAGGCTTACTACAAAAAAATGGAAAATCTGATTCCATATTATCTGGATAATGTGAGAGTAAGATATGCCGGAAAAAATAATTCCGAAGGATATGCATATGGTTTGGATGCAAGGTTATTCGGACAGTTTGTACCGGGAATTGATTCTTGGGTTTCTGCGAGTTACGCACGAGTTTATGAAAATATTGAGGGAATGGGTTATATCCCAAGACCTACGGATCAGCGTTTCCGTTTCTCGATGTTCTATCAGGATTATATGCCGAAATTCCCAAGTATGAGAGTGAATTTGACACTGACTTATGCCAGCGGATTGCCGTCAGGAACGCCGGTTTTATTTGATGCCAACGGCTTGCCGGATTATTTGGCGGCTTACCGTTATCAGAAAACTTTGCCGGCTTACAAAAGAGTTGATATAGGTTTAACGAAGGTTTTCATCGATCAAAAAGACAACAAAGCGAGTGGGAATTTCTGGGGTAAATTCAAGGAATTGACTTTGGGTGTTCAGATCTTCAATGCTTTCAATATCAATAATACGATTGCAAATCAATGGATCAGCGATGTGAATTCTTCACCACAATTATACTATCCGGTTCCGGTAAGATTGACAGGAAGATTCTTCAATGTAAAGCTCGAATTCAAATTGTAATATTAATTTAAATTAATAAAAATGAAAGATTCAGAAAGCTTATCTCATTTGAATGATGAACAACTTATCAAAAGTTACAATACTGCTAAAGGGATTTTCATTGGGTTTATCGTCGTTTTTATTTTATTAATTGGAACTGCGGTTTTTATTACTCTAAAAAAGGGTTTTGGCGTTTTTTCAGTCTTACCAATTGTTTTTATTACAATCCTGATTGCAAATATGACAAACTTTAATAAGCTAAAAGCAGAAATGAAAAGCAGGAATCTGCTGAATTGATTTTTCCACTAATACATAAAAAAGCTTCCAAAATCTGGAAGCTTTTTGTTTTATATAATATCTGAATTAAATATTTAAAAGTATGATCTGATAAACCTCAATTTATGCGTATGTTTATTCTGGTCCTTATTGAAGATCCCACTTGTATCCAAACTGTCAATCCTTACTTTTCCATGCGAGTGGATAATCTTCTGATCTGCCAGAATAAATCCAACGTGAATAATTCTCCCTTCTGAGTTTTCAAAAAATGCAAGATCGCCGGGTTTAGCTTCTTCGATAAATGTCAAAACCTCTCCAATTTCTGCTTGTTGATATGTATCTCTTGGAATTTTAATCCCATGGATTTTATAAATAATCTGCGTAAATCCACTGCAATCGATTCCGAAAAAGCTTTTTCCGCCCCACAAATAAGGAACGTTTAGGAATTCTTTAGCGCAGTTCACGATGCTTTCGCTGAGGTCGTGTCCGCGTGTTGGTGAACTGGTTTCAAAAGTAACTTCCGATCCCATTGATAGCAATGTTCGTCCGTTTTCCGTCATAGTCGATTGGAAAGGTTCTTTGATGAGGTTGGTTTTTCTTGATGCTAAATATTCGTCGGAAACGGGCGTAATTTGTTTCGTATCCATCCACGCTTCGTAGTTGTCGTAATGCGTTCGGATTCTTGTCCAGTTATTTGAAACATCAATGATATCGGCAGATTCGCCGTACAAAAGCTGTGTTACGATTTCACTTTTGTCGGAGCAATCTGCTCTCAGCGGAGCGATGGAAACATTGCAAATTCCTTTGTTCATAATAGATTGAGGGATTTAAAGATTAAGAAAATTAAGAAATTAAAATGAATTCTAATAATTTCTAAATAACTAAATCTCTGAATTTTTTATTTTTTTCTTATCAAGTGCAATCCGTCTCGCAAAGGTAAGATTAGATTTTCGAAATCGGGATCTTCGGTTACGATTTTATTCACGAGTTTGATTTGTTCTGTCTGTTTGTCTTTTGGATTATTTTCAAGGACTTTTCCGTACCAAAGCACGTTATCGATGAGGATGATGCTTCCTGAACGCAGGTTTGGTTTGATGAGTTTCAGGTATTCCAGATAGCTTTCCTTGTCCGCATCTATGAAAATAAGGTCCCAAGTTTTATCCAATTTTTTAATCTCTTCCTTCGCATCACCGATGATGAGTTCAATTTGGTCTTTGTAGTCACTTTCTGCAAAATATTTTTTCGGAATGTAGGATAATTCTTCATTCTTATCGATGGTGTAGATTTTTCCGTCTTTTGGTAAACCTTCGGCAATACTTAGCGCTGCGTAACCTGTAAATGTTCCGATTTCTAAAACATTTTTCGGACTGATGATGTGAGATAAAATGCTCAGCAATCTTCCTTGCAAATAGCCAGAGATCATATGAGGTTGCGTCGTTTTCTGGTAAGTTTCTTTTCTTAATTTTTTAAGGATTGCTGGTTCTTCGGAAGCGTTTTCTTCCAGATAGCGATCCATCTCTTTGTCTAATTCTTCGAAATAACTCATTTGATATTCGGAGTTTGAGGTTTAAAGTTCAAAGTTAATCTAATTTGAAATGATAGACCAAACTTGATCGAATGTTGAATCTGCAGCCCGACTTGAGCGGAGCTCTTTTTGTCATTGCGATCGTCGAAAAGTTCAACTAATGACCTCACATTCTTCGCAATGACAAAAAAGCGGGAGTGGAAGGCGGAAAAGCTGCTCAAATATATAGCACAAAAAAACCTCGCCATTTCTGACAAGGTTTATTTTATGATTCAAGGAATTGCTTATTTTTTAACTGGAGCGATGTCCATCAATTTCATAAACTCATCCAGTTTCGGCATAATGATAATTTCCGTTCTACGGTTTTCACCTCTTCCGGAAACTGATGCGTTGGTTGTTTTAGGATTGTACTCCGATCTACCGCCAGCTGTGATTCTGTTAGGATTCACACCAAATTGGTTTTGTAGAACTTTTGCCACGGCAGTTGCTCTAAGAGCAGATAGATCCCAGTTGTCTCTTGGTGCGTTGGCGCTGTTCAATGGCGTGTTATCTGTGTTACCCTCGATTAAAACGCTGTAAGTGTCATAATCGTTGATCACTTTCGCAACTTTCGCTAACACATCTGCAGCTGCTGGCTGGATCTCGTATTTACCAACTTGGTAAAGCATTTTGTCTGATAATGAGATCAATACAACACCTTTCAAAACTTTTACGTCCACATCCTGGTCTGCAATATTATCAAGAGAACGTTTCAGTTTGTTGGACAAAGCCATGTTCAAACTGTCATTACGGCTTTTTCCGGAAATCAACTGTTTGATGTAAGCATTGGAAGCGTTGATCTCGCCAACCAATTTATCAATGTTAGTAGAACCTTTTCCTGCATTTGCAAGACAAGCGTCAAGGCTGGATTTTAATGCGTTGTTTTGTCCAACCAAAAGATCATTTTGACCTTTAAGAGAAGAATTTTCTCCTTTCAAATCTTGGATCTGGCGCATTCTTTCACCAGCATCTTCAATACATTGCTTGTAGTTCAGATTGAGGGCATCAAATTGTTTTTTGCTGACACACGAGGTAAGGGAAAGTCCCATTACGGCAATTGTCAGAATTTTAAATAATCTCATATGTAAATAATTTATTTGTTTTAAAATAGTTCTGAATCGTAATTTTAACATTTCAAAAGTAAGAATTAATAAACGTATATTTGTGTTTATAACTTAATATTTCGTTATAAAATTGTGTTAAGTCTCTTAAAATTTCAAAACGCTCTTGAGCAATTACTATTTCAGTCGCAGCAAAAAACATACCTTTTAGCGGTAAGTGGCGGTGTTGACTCTATGGTTTTGGCTGATTTGTTTCAGGTTTCGGGATTTAATTTTCAAATAGCACATATCAACTATCATCTTAGAAATGAGGATTCTAACCTCGATCAGAAGGTAGTTTCCGACTTTTGTGAAAGCAATAATATTCCCTTTCATTTGTATGAGGTTTCGGGGAAAGATCGAAAACCTGAAAATTCTATTCAGAATTGGGCGAGAGAATTGCGATATCAGTTTTTCCGAAAAATCCAAAAGGAACAAAATCTCGAATATATTGTTACGGCGCATCACCTTAATGATCAGTTGGAAACCTTTATCATTAATCTTTCCAAAGCTTCCGGAATTAAAGGATTGAGTGGGATTCCTGCGAATGAAAACAATATTATTCGCCCATTACTCAGTTTTTCTAAGGATGAAATTTATGAGTTTGCGAAAGATAATAAGATTGAATTCCGTGAAGATGTTTCAAACCAAAAAACCGATTATCTAAGGAATAAAATCCGGCATAATATTGTTCCGCAATTGTTGGACATCAATGATAATTTTCTTCAGAATTTTTCAAAAAGTATGGAGATTCTTAATCAGACAAAAGATGTTCTGAATGATTTGATTAATGAAAAAATCAATAGTTTTAAAATTAATATTGAAACCGGACAAACAATCATTGATAAAGAGAAATTTTCAAAAGAATCAGATTTAATCCGTTTTGAGATTTTGAAACGATTCGTTTTTAATGATGAAAAAGAAATGCAGAAGATTTTCACAGCACAAACAGGAAGTTCATTTTTCAGTTCAGAATATAAACTGATTATTAATAGAAATGAATTGATTTTCAATAAGAATTTAGAAGTTAGAAATGAGAATTTAGTAGAAATAGAACTTGAAATTACGGGTAACGAAATTTTAATTCCAGAAAATATTAAAAATGAGATTCGGGAATTTGGAAACTGTAATTGGAAAATTAATCATAATAAAATTCAGTTACCTCTGAAATTGAGAAAGAAACGAGAAGGAGATGTGTTTTTTCCTATCGGAATGATTGGCAAAAAGACAGTCTCGAAGTTTTTTAAGGACGAAAAAATATCTATTTTAGCCAAGCAAAAAATCTGGCTTCTTTGTGATGCTAATGAGCAGATTATCGGTGTTTTACCTTTTCGGCAAGATGGGAGGTTTGCAACTGAGGTACTTGGAGAAAACATTATTGCTGTTGATATAAAAAAAAATTAACCACATAGACACATAGAAAATTTGAGTTTTTCGGTGTGAAATTTAAAGTTAACATAGGAGATGACACAAAAACAAATTACCGAATTGACCTACAAAATTTTGGGAGCTTGTATTGAAGTTCATAAGATTTTAGGTCCAGGTCTTTTGGAAAGTGTTTATCATAAAGCTTTGCAAGAAGAATTTAAAATTCAGGAAATAAATTTTAAATCTGAATTTATTATACCAGTAAACTATAAAGGAATCGATTTAGATTGTGGATTTCAGTGTGATTTTATAGTAGAAGATTCTATTGTTTTAGAAATAAAATCTGTTTCCGAATTTCACGATATTCATAAAGCGCAAGTTTTAAATTATATGAATTTGTTGAAACTACCGAAAGGAATATTGGTAAACTTTAATGTTTCAAATATTTTCAAAGAAGGACAAAAAACATTTGTGAATAAGTATTACGAACGATTAAACTAAAAAAACATATACACTTATTGGATTTTATAAGAATGGTATCTATTTTACCTTTTAATTTCCTTTATTGAAAATCAAATCTATGTGCCTATGTGGTTCAAATAAAATTTAAAAAATGAAAGATCTAAAACTAGTGTTATCCACACTTTTTATATTTATAATCACCATTTTCAATGCGCAAATCAAAAATCCTGTCAAGTTCAAGTTTGATGTGGTTTCTGTGGGGAAAGACGAATATGAAGCTGTTCTGACTGGAACAATCGAAGACAAATGGCACGTTTACTCCAAAGATCTTCCGCCAGATTCCGGAATCCCAACTGAGTTTAAAATCACTTCAAAAGATGGAATCCAGTTAATCGGAAAAGTAACCGAAGTTGGTAAAAAGCACGATGAATTCTCGGAAGCTTTCGGAGCACAGATCGTTTATTATTCCAATAAAGTTGTTTTCAAACAAAAATTCAAACCAAAAGATGCTACAAAACCAGCGACAATCACCGCTGAAATAATGTATCAGACTTGCAACGACCGTGTTTGTCTCGCACCAAATACTTTGGAATTTGAAAAGCAAATAACTGGAACTGCGAAAGCTGTTGCTTCCCAACAAACCACTGAAAAGACAAAAGATACCATTTACGAAGTTGCGCCCGCAGGAAAAGTGGGAACTGTTTTGAAACCTACTAATATTGAACAAACATCAGTTTCAAAGCAAGATGGCTTGAAGATCAATTCTCTGGACTTCAAAAATCCATTGACCAATTGTGGGACAGTTCAACAAAAACCGGAGAATGATAACTGGCTTGTTTTGGGGCTTGGATTCCTTGGTGGTTTGATTGCATTGTTGACGCCTTGCGTTTTCCCAATGATTCCGTTAACGGTTTCATTCTTTACAAAAGGAAATAAAGATAAAGCAAAAGGCAAACGCGATGCATTTATTTATGGATTTTTTATTCTGTTGATCTTCGTTTTATTGAGTATTCCGTTTCATATAATTGATGGGATTTCTGGTAATATTTTCAATCAGATTTCTACCAATATCTGGCTTAATTTATTCTTCTTCGCCATATTCTTATTCTTTGCTTTAAGCTTTTTTGGGTATTACGAAATCACTTTGCCAAGCTGGATTGCCAATAAATCTTCCAAAGCGGAAGAAGCTGGTGGAATGATTGGGATTTTCTTTATGGCTTTGACTTTGGTCATTGTTTCTTTCTCTTGCACGGGTCCGATTTTGGGTAGTTTACTCGGAGGTGTTGTTGCCGGAGCTACAAATGTTCCGACACTTTTGACTTTTGCTTTAGCTGGTTTCGGATTGGCTTGGGCTTTGGTTTTCGGATTGCTGGCTTTGTTTCCTCAAGCGCTTCAAAGTTTACCAAAATCGGGCGGTTGGATGAATACTGTGAAAGTTGTTCTTGGATTTATAGAATTGGCATTAGCTTTAAAATTCCTTTCGAAAGCGGATTTGGTTTCCAAAACATTCCTATTGAAAAGGGAATTGTTCATCGTACTTTGGATTATCATTGCAATTGGATTAGTCGTTTATTTATTTGGAAAAATCAGATTTCCTCACGATGATAAGAAACCTAAAATCAGCTTAGGAAGAAGAATTCTGGGTGTTTTCGGGATTGTGTTTGTTGGTTATTTGATTCAGGGATTGATTCCTTCCGAAAAACCAAAACTGCAAATGCTGAGCGGAATTTTACCACCGTTAAATGTCAGCTATTTCCACGATGAAAAAGACGGAATTCTTGGTTTAAAGCCTTATCACAATTATTTCGAAGCAATAGAAGTTGCGAAGAAAGAGAACAAACCGGTTCTGATTGATTTCACTGGTTACGGTTGTGAAAACTGCCGTAAAATGGAAGAATTCGTCTGGAGTCAGGATGATGTTTTACCAATTCTTCAAAATGATGTTATTATCGCTTCGGTTTATGTGGATGATAAAGAAGAATTGCCGGAAAACGAGCAGATCAAAATAGATATGGGCGAAGGTCAAATGAAAAAAATTAAAACAATTGGTGATAAATGGAGTTTGTTTCAGCAGGTTAATTTTAATAATAATTCCCAGCCACATTACGTTTTGGTAACACCGGATCAAAAAGTGATCAATATTCCTGTTTCCGGATATATGCCAAAAGAAGATTTCAAAAAATTCCTGAAATGTGGAATTGATTATTATAAAAATAAGTAATTATGAATTTCAGAGAAGCTAAAGTGGATGACATTCCACAAATACAAATTGTCCGTAATTCTGTAAAAGAAAATATGTTGTCTGATCCAAATCTTGTAACTGATGAGGATTGTAAAACATATTTGACAGAAAGAGGAAAAGGCTGGGTTTGCGAAATCAAAAATGAGATCGCAGGTTTTGCAATTGTGGATATGGCTGAAAATAATATTTGGGCCTTGTTTGTGAATCCGAAATTTGAAGATCAGGGCATCGGAAAACAATTACATAATCAAATGCTGAACTGGTATTTTCAGCAAACTCAAACGCCAGTCTGGTTGGGAACTGCACCAAATACAAGAGCCGAGAAATTCTACAAATTATCTGGTTGGAAAGAAATTGGAACACACGGAAAAGAAATCAAATTTGAAATGACATTTGATCAATGGCAGAATTTATAATTCAATAAATAGTAATTTGGTATTAAATTAAAAAATAAGGTACGGAATTTGTATTCAAAAATCCATAATGATGATAAATCGTTATGGATTTTCTATTTTCAATACTAACTTATAAAATTTAAAGCTATGGCCGAAATTCAAATTAAAGAGCAATCTCACGGAAAGAAAACTCAAAACAAAAAACCAATACGTGTGGATATGACGCCAATGGTGGATCTGGGATTTTTACTGATTACATTTTTTATGTTCACAACCAATTTCTCAAAACCGAATGTGATGGATCTTGGATTGCCTGCAAATAATCCTGGAGAACCAACAGAAATCAATTACAAAAACCAGATTACATTCATTCTTGGTAAAGAGGGAAAAGTATTTTATTATCAGTCAGACAAGAAAGATCTGAACGAAAAAAGCCTGAAAGAAGTTACTTTTGATAAAGCGCAAGTAGCAAAAACGATCGAAGCTGCAAAAGCAAAAGCTCCTAAAAAAGATTTCTTTACAGTTATCATAAAACCGGCAGACGATTCCCAGTACAAATCAGTTGTTGATATGCTTGATGAATTAGCCATTACAAAATCTGAACGCTATGGTATTTCTGAAATGAACGATAAAGAAAAAGAACTGTATCAGAATAAAATTCAATAATAAACTTTGATGAAATTTTGGAAATATTTATAAAGAGTGTCTGACAGGCACTCTTTTTTATTTATTTTAGTGAAAAAAATCTAAACTATGCGAAAACTTTTCCCGATCGTTATTTTACTTTTAATTATTTCCTGTAACAAAACTGCTGAAACCAATGTTTCTAAAGTTGACAGTTCGAAAATCATCGATTCTATCAATCTTGCGAGAACCAAAATCAACGACAGCATTCTGAGCAGCCGCAGTTTCAAAAATCTGGAAGGAACGCATAGCCTGACACACGATATGCTTTCAGGAACGGGAAAAATTACTTTCAAAAAAATTGGGCAAGATGAATATGAAATTTCCGGCAAACAAACCGACGGCAAACAATTTTTAATAATTGATGGAACCGCAAGAATGACTTCTCCAAAAAACCTTAAATTCGAAGGAAATATTAAGCAAAGCATTTCCGACAATGACAACGGAAAATTGGACGTGAGAAGCGGTAAAAGAAATTTTTCCACAAAAGACGGCGGTAAAACTTTCAAACTTCATGAGTCTGTTAATAGTTCTGGATTTGCTGATCAAATTATAATTAAAATGTAAATTATGCTCAATTACGAAATAGAAGGAAACGGAACCGAAACCTTGGTTTTACTCCACGGATTTATGGAAAATCTCTCGATTTGGGATGATTTGAAACCATATTTGTCGGAAAAATTTAGATTGATAAAAATTGATTTACCAGGCTTCGGAAAGTCGGAAGTTGTTGCGGAAATTCAAACAATGGATTTGATGGCTGAGGAAGTGAAAAAAGTGACGGATCATTTGAAGTTAGATCAATTTCATTTGCTTGGACATTCTATGGGTGGTTATATTTCTTTAGCTTTTGCTGAAAAATATCCTGAAAATTTGAAATCATTTACACTTTTTTTCTCAACATATTTTGCAGATGACGAAGAAAAGAAACAGACCAGAACAAAAGGCCTGAGAATCATAAAAGAAAATCTCAGAGCTTTCGTAAATGCCGGCGTTCCAAATCTTTTTAATCCAAACGAGCACGATATTCTTGAACCTAAAATTAAATTGGCTAAAGAAATAGCATACACATCCTCTGTTGATGGCATTTTATCCTCACAAAAAGGAATGATAGAAAGACCAGAAAGATCCAATGTCTTAGAAAACTTCGAAGGGAAAATTCTCATTCTATCTGGCAAACACGATTCTGCGGTCAATTCAGAAAAAACTATCAAAAATCTTCCGGACAATACGAATATCAAATCTTATGTTCTGGATTGCGGACACAACGGACATTGGGAAAAACCCGAAGTTTGTGCTGCGATTATAAATACAGAATTACTCCATCATTTACCAAAAAAATTCATTCTTTAAAATGGAAATCATATCAAAAATCCTAATCGCAGTCGTAGCATTAGAGCATCTTTACATATTGTATATGGAAATGTTTGCCTGGGAAACACTCGGCAAAAAAACGTTCAAAGGTTCATTGGCCGATGAGCTTTTCAAACCGACAAAAAAACTCGCTGCAAATCAAGGATTGTACAACGGTTTTCTATCTGCAGGACTCATTTGGAGTTTATTTATTTGCGATACAGTTTGGGCAAAAAATGTAGCAATATTCTTTCTTGGATGCGTAATTGCAGCAGGGATTTACGGCGCACTTTCCGCATCAAGAAGAATCTTTTTCGTTCAGGCTTTGCCGGCAATTATAGCTTTGATTGTTGTTTTCTTGAGATAAATTTTTAGGAGCTAATTTCCCGCTGTCCACTATATCTTTTTTGTCCAGGAAGTTTTTTCATCAAAAACAAATTTCCGGCTAAGACAAAAAAGGATGCCGTTCCCATCGGGGCTAGGGTTTTGTCTTTCTATCAACATTCTGCCGTTGATTTCAACTTACCCCAATTCTTATTAATTTGTTCTTTTGCCTTTTATCTTGAATCTTTTTAAAAGTCCTCCGCCTCAATCTTCTCTTTGAAATCCTCAATCGTTTCTTCCATAGATTTGAAATATTTTCCACCGGAAGCATTGATGTGTCCGCCACCATTGAAATGCTTTCTGGCAAATTGATTGGTGTCCACAGAATCTTTGGAACGGAAAGAAATCTTGATGAAATCTTCGTAAAGATCTTCCATAAAGAAAACCGCCATTTTGGTTCCCAAAACGCTGAGTCCGTAATTTACGAAACCTTCCGTATCGCCTTTGTCGAAGCCGTATTCTTTAAGTTCAGAGCGTTTCAGCCAAAGGATCGCTACTTTTCCTTCTTTTGTCAGTTCAATTCTGCTGAGAACCAGGGAAAGAAGATGCAGTCGTGAAATAGTATTTGTGTCCCAGGTATTAGATGTAATTACAGCTGGATCTGCGCCTTTTTCGATAAGATCTGCAACAATTCTGTGTGTGCTTGCACTTGTAGACCTGAATCTGAATCCGCCTGTATCAGTCATTATTCCGGTGTAAAGACATTGTGCAATATCAAGATTCACAGATTTCTCATCATTGTTGGCTTGAATGAAATGATAAACCATCTGGCAAGTCGCAGGAATTGTAGTGTCAGAATATACATAATCGAATTTTTCAGGCATCTGATGATGATCGATCAGGATTTTTTTAGCTTTGGCTTTCGTTACCCAATCACCGAGAAGTCCAATTCTTGTTGGTGAATTAAAATCAAGACAAAAGATAACATCGGCGTTATAGATCGCTTCGCCAGCCACTTTTCTTTTGTATTCGCCGATCACGATTTTCTTCGCTTCGGGCATCCATTTTAGGAATTTTGGAAAGTCGTTGGGAACTATTACTGTAGCTTCGATTCCTTTTGTTTTCAGGTAATGTTTCAGGCCAAGAGAAGAGCCAATTGCGTCGCCGTCCGGATTATGATGCGTTACGATGACGATATTATTTTCCGGAACAAGGAGCGCATTGATCTCTGAGATTTCTTTGGCAGTAAACATAAATTATGATTGAAAAGTGAAACCCCAAAGGTAAAACTTTAAATAAAAAAATCGGCTCAAATTTGAACCGATTTTTTTAATATGAATTAATAATTATTTCTTAATAATTTTCTGAACAGATTGTCCGTCAATTTTCAGATAATAAATCCCTGAGGATAGATCTTTAATATTAATTTCAGTTTTAGTTGCTTTACTATTTGAAATTGATTTTGCCAACTTTCCGGAGTTGTCAATTAATTCTAAAGAAGAATTTGGTTTCATATTTTCTATAATTACAATATCTGTTGCTGGATTTGGATAAACTGATATTTTTTGTTCTGAGGTTTCTGAAGTTGCAAGCAGGTTGTTGTCATAATAAATTTTATTTCCAGCGGGATTTGTCACCGTAAATGAACCTGCAACGGGTCCGGCTAAAATTGTTTCAAAGTAAAATTTATCTTCAGGCTGAAATCCAGTAAAGAAAGAAAAGATATCATTATCAAATTGGCGAACTTGTATTTCATTTTGGCCATGGTACTCCCATAATGTAGTGCCTACATCTTTTACTGTAAAATAATTTGCATTGTTTTCTCCAAATTTTATTGTTGCAAATACGGTATTGTAAAACACAGAGTTCAATCTTTTCTCACTATTGATTGTCGAGATTGTCGAAGTTTGTATTTGCCCAATAGGACTTGGTGCAAAATAATCAGTTCCGTTTTTTGTTATTTTTATAATGTGTCCGTTGTAATTTGATAATTGTTGTTCATAGGAAGGAAACTGAGCATGTAGTAAAGTGTTCACTACTAAAATAAAAAGAAAATAGATTTTTTTCATAGGTTATAATTTATTTGGCCTTAAAGTTAAAAAAAAACTTTAAATATTTCATAATGTGTTGATAGATTTAATGTTACAATTTTAAAAATCTTACTTTAAAAATTACGTAACTTTGCAAATCATTTCTAATGGTTGAATGTTTAATTTTTTAATCATTTAATTGTTTAATTTTTAATTCAAGTTAATGCACAAAGCAGGATTCGTAAACATCGTTGGGAAACCAAATGCCGGAAAATCAACACTTCTCAATCAATTGATGGGAGAGAAGCTGGCAATTGTAACCCAAAAAGCACAAACCACCCGACACAGAATTTTCGGGATCTATAATGAAGAAGACCTTCAAATCGTTTTTTCTGACACGCCGGGCGTTCTGGATCCAAAATACGGTTTGCAGGAAAAAATGATGGACGTTGTGAAAGATTCTTTGCAGGATGCAGATGTTTTTCTGTTCATTGTAGATGTTACAGATAAAGCAGAACAATCAGAATTCTTAATAGATAAACTGAACAAAATTCCGGTTCCGGTTTTATTATTATTAAATAAAATCGATCAGACCAATCAGGAGGCTCTTGAGAAAATAGCAACCGACTGGCACGAGAAGATTCCTAAAGCCGAGATTCTTCCGATTTCTGCGCTTAACTCTTTCAATACACACGTTATCCTTCCGAAACTGAAAGATATGCTGCCGGAAAATCCACCTTATTACGATAAGGAAATGTACACCGACAGGCCAGAACGTTTCTTCGTAAATGAAGCAATCCGTGAAAAAATCTTATTGAATTACGAAAAAGAAATCCCTTACGCTGTAGAAGTTGTGACAGAACAGTTTAAAGAAAAAGAAGGCATTATTTTTATTGATTCCATAATTTATGTAGAACGTGATACGCAGAAAGGAATTATCATTGGCCACAAAGGCGAGATGATCAAAAAAGTTGGTACAGAAGCGCGTATAGACCTGGAAAAATTCTTTGATAAAAAAATACATCTCAACCTTTTCGTGAAAGTCAAAAAAGACTGGCGAAAAAATGACAGAGATCTAAAAAACTTCGGTTACCGTTAAAAACCTTACAAATCCTTTTCTATAAAGGATTTTTTTTGTTAGCTTTGGTAGAAATTGATTCTGGCAATGAGAAATTTTAACTCTTCAAAAGTTAGTGACGGTATTTTAAACGGGTTGATATTAATCATACGATTATTCGTTGGAATATCTATGCTTACACACGGTTTGCCAAAACTGGAAAAGCTCATTGCAAATGACAATATAGAATTTATGAATTTTCTGGGACTGGGATCAGCAATTTCTTTAGTCCTCGTTGTTTTTGCAGAGTTTCTTTGCTCAGTATTTATTATTGTTGGATTTCTTACAAGATTTGCTTCCATTCCTCTGATGATAACAATGCTAACTGCATTTTTTGTAGTTCACGGGTCAGATCCGTATGCAGCTAAAGAACTAAGTCTTGTGTACTTTTTCTTTTATTTTACGATATTTATTTTGGGTTCAGGTAAGCTTTCGTTAGACTGGCTGTTTTCCAAAAAAGAAGCGGTTTATTAATCAAACCATTGGGTGACGTAATCTTTGATAATAATCCAGAAATTCTTACCAAGAAAATAGATTAGGGTAGAAGTGATGATTCCTTTTACAGTGAAGAAAATGATTCCGCCAACTCCAAACTTTTTCAGTAAGCTTTTCCATTTCGGTAATTTTTTCTCCTCTGTCTGAATGTTCTCTTCCATTTTTTATTTTTGTCAAAAATAAGAAAAATTCTGCAGTTTAGATTGATTCAAAATAATTTTAACAATCTTAATCACTGACTTTCCTCACTTCAAACTCGCTGATATTCTAATATTTATTTCTTTTTACTAACGATTGTTAGTTTTTTAATTTTGCTGGTCAAAATATATTTTTATCTTTAGAGACTTCAAAAAATATAAAATTATATGTCCTCAATTTCAATATCAGAAAGTCTAAAAAGATTAGGTATTTCAACAGAAAACAACGGAACTTCGACAGGATTAGAATTTTTCTCTTCGGGTCAAAATATAGAAAGCTTTTCTCCGGTTGACGGAAATCAGATCGCTTCAATCAAAACTTCAGACACAAACGACTACGAAAAAGTGTTGGCAAAAGCGCAGGAAGCTTACAAAGAATTCAGACAGATTCCTTCTCCGAAACGTGGCGATTTGGTTCGTCAGTTTGGAAACAAATTGAGAGAATATAAAGACGACTTAGGAAAACTTGTTTCTTATGAAATGGGGAAATCTCTACAAGAAGGTCTTGGCGAAGTTCAGGAGATGATTGATATCTGCGATTTTGCAGTTGGACTATCAAGACAGCTTCACGGTTACACAATGCATTCCGAAAGACCTGGTCACAGGATGTACGAACAATATCATCCACTTGGAATTGTAGGCGTGATTTCCGCATTCAATTTTCCAGTTGCAGTTTGGGCTTGGAACGCTTCATTAGCCTGGATCTGTGGAAACGTTGTCGTTTGGAAACCATCAGAAAAAACACCGCTTTGTGCGATTGCCTGTCAAAATATCTTTGCTGAAGTAGCAAGAGAAAACGGACTTCCGGAAGGGATTTCAAGTTTAGTCATTGCTGACCACGAAATTGGAGACAAATTAGTAAATGATAAAAGAATTTCTCTGGTTTCTTTCACAGGTTCTACCAGAGTTGGAAGAATTGTAGGACAAAATGTGGCAAAACGTTTCGGAAAATCTATTCTGGAATTAGGCGGAAACAATGCCATTATCATCACAGAAAATGCTGATATCAATATGAGTATTATTGGTGCGGTTTTCGGTGCAGTCGGAACTGCCGGACAAAGATGTACTTCTACAAGAAGGTTGATTATCCACGAATCTGTTTACAACGAAGTGAGAGACCGTTTGGTAAAAGCTTACGGACAACTTAAAATTGGAAATCCTTTGGACGAATCCAATCACGTTGGTCCTTTGATCGACAAATTTGCCGTGAAACAATATCAGGATTCAATCGAAAAATGTAAAGCTGAAGGTGGAAAATTCGTAGTTGAAGGCGGCGTTTTGGAAGGCGAAAATTACACTTCCGGATGTTACGTAAAACCTTGTATTGCTGAGGTTGAGAATAGTTACGAGATCGTTCAGCACGAGACTTTTGCGCCAATTCTTTATTTAATCAAATATAAAACTTTAGAAGAAGCAATCGCAATCCAAAATGATGTTCCACAAGGTTTAAGTTCAGCAATTATGACGCAAAATCTTAGAGAAGCAGAATTGTTCCTTTCAAACAGCGGTTCCGATTGTGGCATTGCAAACGTGAATATCGGAACTTCCGGAGCAGAAATCGGTGGTGCTTTTGGTGGAGAAAAAGAAACCGGCGGCGGAAGAGAATCCGGTTCCGATGTCTGGAAATATTATATGAGAAGACAAACCAATACGATTAATTACACAACAAGTCTGCCTCTGGCGCAAGGAATTAAATTCGATTTAGACTAATAATTAAAATTTTTTGTGGCAGCTTAATACGCCTTCCGCTCCCAATCTTTTTCTTTTTGAGAAAAAGAAAAAGGATTTCCGCTCAAGCCGGGCTGCAGATTCAACATAAAACAAACAACTATCAGAAATGAACACACTTGTACACGAAAATAAAGTAAAAGAAACCCTTGGAAAACATATCCTTGCAGATGGTTTCGATTTTGTAATGGATTTTGAAAAATCCCACGGATCTTATATTGTTGACCGATTGACGGGCAAAGAATATCTTGATATGTTCTCGATGTTTGCCTCGGCAGCCGTTGGATATAATCATCCTTATATTTTGGAAAAAGCGAATTGGCTTGGGAAAATGGCAATTTATAAACCTACTCTTAGCGATGTTTATCTTCAGGAATATGCAGATTTTATGGACGTTTTCTCCAGAGTGGCAATCCCGAAAGAATTGCCTTACTGCTTTTTTGTAGAAGGTGGCGCTTTGGCTGTAGAAAACGCTTTGAAAACTGCTTTCGACTGGAAAACCAGAAAAAACTGGCAGAAAAACATCGATAAAGAAGCTAATTTAGTTATTCATTTCAAGCAATCTTTTCACGGAAGAAGCGGTTATACTTTATCATTAACGAACACCTCTGATCCAAGAAAACATCAGTATTTCCCAAAATTCGATTGGCCTAGAATTACCAATCCAAAACTGAATTTCCCAATCACGGAAGAAAATCTTGAAGAAACTATCAAGCACGAACAAATGGCTTTGCTTCATATTCAGGAAGCAATTTTGGCTAATCCGGATCAGGTTGCGTGTATCATCATCGAACCAATCCAGGCTGAAGGTGGAGATAACCATTTCCGAAATGAATTCTTTGCTGAACTGAGAAGAATCTGTGATGAAAACGAAATCTTGCTAATCCTTGACGAAGTACAAACCGGCATCGCAATGACTGGGAAAATGTGGGCTTATGAACATTTGGGAATTATTCCGGATGTGATTTCTTTTGGCAAGAAAACTCAGGTTTGCGGTATTTTGGCAAACAAAGAAAAACTAGACGAAGTGGAACATCACGTTTTCGTTGAAAGTTCCAGAATCAATTCGACTTTTGGAGGTAATTTTATTGATATGCTTCGTTTTCAATTGGTTTTAGAAATTATTGAAAATGAAAATCTTACAGAGAATTCTAAAGTTGTAGGAGAGTTTCTTTTAGATGGATTATTAAAATTAGAACAAAAATACCCTGAACAGATCTTCGCTTCAAGAGGAAAAGGATTGATGTGCGCTTTCGATCTCAAAGATCACGATATGAGAAATTGGTTGAGAGAAAAGCTTTATGATGAAGGAATTATCGTATTGACTTGTGGCGATCAGTCGATCAGATTCCGT
>Ga0157369_10003603_pt1 | contig 18404 bp, 14 predicted proteins | sample C25metaG_FD_113461 | JGI IMG/M metagenome (GOLD analysis project Ga0157369, IMG submission 113461) | Corn rhizosphere microbial communities from Kellogg Biological Station, Michigan, USA - C2-5 metaG | ecosystem: Host-associated > Plants > Roots > Rhizosphere > Soil | place: USA: Michigan... | reverse complement strand
CGCACGGCTCTCTCCATCGCGTCTTGGTTGGTGCGGGCTTTGTCCTCCACGTCCCTAATCTGCGATTCTGTCAACTGGCTGCGCAATGCCCGGTCCTGTTTGATGTCGTCCCACGCGAGGGCCTTGCGCACGACCTGCCGCACAGTCGCAAGCTGTGCGTCGTCGGGCGCCACAAAAATCAGCGTGTTGCGACATTTGCGTTGGGATGTCCGGCAGCGTGTGAGAGCGTCGGTCACAGCGTCGATCGCGGCGGACGATTTCAAACTTTTCGAATGGGCAAATTTCGGGCCGAGGATCACGAGCGCGAGCGCCGGGGCCTCGTCGATCGCGGACTGTTCATCCATCAGGAGGAAGACGCGCGAGAATTTGCCTTTCTGCCGGGTCTCGGATTCGAGAACGCCCGCGATCGCCTCATCGACCTTGTGGTCCGGTAAAGCAGCGGCCCGTTCGTCCGCGAGGCGATTGAGCGTAGGTTTCGTCGAGAACCAGTAGCGCCCGGCATCTTCGTAGAGGTAGGTCGCCTTTTCGTGCAGCTCGCGCAGGGCCTCGCCGAAGATCGCAAGCTGGTCGCCGGGTTCGGCCGCCGCCAGCCTGATCCCTTGCCCGTTTACGCCGGCGTTCGGCTGACCCACCGTCGGAGCCGAGCAGAGCAGGACGGCACGCGCAGCGCGTGTAAAGGCGCGCGCCTGTGAAACACGCCGCGTCGAACCTGCTTCCATGCGGGCGGGAAGGGAGCTTGCACCATCCACTTCGCTGTCGATTACCGCGGAGAACGCCGGGTCGAGCGGATAGATCACGCTGGCCTTCACGCGCTCGTCGGCGATGGGCACGCGCGCCGGCAGGATCAGCGGGTCGGACGTACGCGCGCTCCACATCACGCTCACAACATTCGCCATGAAACGCAAAACGCCGCGCGTCTTCTGGAATTTATCGAGCGTCGACCAGTCCTTGGAAAGCCGCTCAAAGAGTTCAGGGTGGATCGGATATGAGATCTTCAGAAGCTCGCCATAGCGCGCTTCCTTGGCGTAGGCCGGAAAGTCGCCCGAATTCTTCTTGTAGAGATCGTGAAACGCTCTGACCGTTTCATCGCGCGCCTTCTCGCCTTCGGCATCGAGGTCCTGGAACAAGCGGCGGCGGACGATCTCGTACGTCTCGTTCCCATGAGCCGCGAGCCAGGGCGAGCCGGTGCGTCCGAACACTCGCTCGAGACGCTTGAGAGCCTCCACGCCCTTCGGGCCGCCGGCTTCGGTATCGCTCTCCGGCAGCGATCCGACAAGGAGAACGTTGGGCACCATCTTGGCCGCCTCAGTGAGCGACTGGATGAAGGACAGGAAGGCCTCGAAGCGATCGTTGGGCAGCTGCCGCGCGAAGGCAACGACTTCATCGAGCAGGATCACGCTGGGGCCGGCGACGCGGAAAACTTCCACCATCAGTTCCGAGCCTGGATTCGAGAATTTCGGGGAGCGCGACAAGCTCCGGCCCGCGGGGCGGCGCGTTCTTGCGCCAGCCGCCTGCGATCGTGCCGATTTTGCTGATCGGAAGCCGCTTGTCTGGCGGCAACCGGCGAAGACTTTCAACGTGCCAGAAAGCCGCCCAAAGGCCTTTGTTGTCTGCTGCGTACTGTGCAGTCGTTTCCGGCCGGTGCGTCATGCCCTGAGGGTGCGCTCCATTCTTGCTGTCGACATGGCCGGTATACCAGCCGAACCAGGTAACAACGAACGTGTCTCTCGCGGGCACGTCTTCGTGCGACGGATAGATGAGAACGGGGACGGGATCGCCCTCGCGGCGGTTGTCGACCTCACGTAGCAGTTCCCATTTGCGAGTGCCGTATGCCACGAAGCCCGTCTCCGCGGCGACCACCATCCCAGAGACCAGATGTTCTTCCGGCACCGGCGCAAGGATCGCGAAATGGTGAATCACTCTCGGCATTCATCCCCCCATGAAGTCGCCTCGGATCGTGTTCCGTTCGAAATTGCCAGCTGGGGGCGCCCCTTCAAATGCAGCGCCAAGCGATCGCTGGGGCGGATTGATTTCTCCCGTACCGACGCGGCGTTGATCGTCTCCAGCGCGATCGAGACCGCGGTGAACTTTTGGCGGGTCATGGCAGAATGTTACTCACCTTCGTGATCTCGTATGCAGTCGCACGCTGGAACTTGCTGTCCCACACCGCGAACCTTGACGACGGAATCAGTCGCCGGCCGAAGAGGTTCGTCCGTGTTCCTACGCGTTTCAGATCCGTTCGACCACCGAGAATCTGACCATCGATGTCTATGCGTATCGGCGCGGCCGATTCCGGTTGACGCAAACTTCCGACTTCCGCGAAAAACGGGCCAAAGCGGTATGGAAACGCATCCGGCAGCGAGCAGACATGCAGCTTCAAAATCTGATTCTTGGGCGCCTTCTCTGCAACCGGCCGAACATCTATCGCTACAAGATGACTCCCTTCTGGCGGGGAACTGTTGGCGACGCGACCAGGACCTGGAGTTCGGCTAGCAACCCGATGGGAAGAGCGATGTTCGATTGCGACGTCGGACCAAAAATTTCGTTCGCTCTGCCGGTTCCCACGCCAAAAGCTATCGTGCCTGTCGCGGCTTTTGTACCCAATCAATACAGGCTCGCTCCTTCGTACTCTTTCGATCAATCGCAGCGTTCTCGAATATGCGATTACGAACAGCTTGGCATTGTTGGCAGACTCATCGTCGTCGCCATCCAGATCGATTCTCTGCTCCGTGTTCGGATCGAACCCGCTCACAAAAAATGAATCTCTGTCGCTGGCAAATTCGGCCGGAATTGCGGGGACCAGGTCCTGATCGAGCGCCTCGAAGTGGTCGAGCCACTCATCCACGATCTCATTGTCGTACGGCTCAACCTTGACTTTGAGAAGAATTCCGGCCTCGTCATTGGTTTCTCCAACGTAGAGAGAGCCGATTATAATATCTTCCGCTCGAAAGCTTTCATCGACGAGCCGGATAAATACAGAGTCGTTAACTTGGTGAAGTAAGTTCGTTGTCGTGGTCACTCATCCCCCTGTGACAAACGCTGATCGCCGCGGATTCATGCCGGCCTTTTGCCGATCGACTGAAGGTTTTCGATGCTGAACACTACTGCAGTCTCCGCGAATCCCAATTCCCTGTTGAAAAACCGTCGCACATAGACCGGTTCACGGATAAAACCTTCGTCGACCCTCACGATCGCCAAAATAAAGGCATCCGGCGCGTTCAGCGACGCCAGAATCTCGTTTTTTGTGAGGATAATATCGCGGGCGCCGGCCTGGCGCCCCTTTACCTCGATAAAGCGCATCGCGCCGCCGCGCGGATCGCGGCTTTCGATGTCCCAGCCCCGGTTCGCGGACGAGACATCCAGTGGCTCGAAGCCGAGCGCGCGCTCGGCCGCGATGACGGCCTCCATCGCCGCCATCTCGATCTTTTGGCGTGCTAGAGGGTCATCGGCGAATCCGTTGTTCTTGGCGGCCGCTTCGCGCGTCATGAGCGACTTCAGCAATCCGCCGGGGATCACCAGCGCAGCACCCTTGAGCACGGGTGGGAGCGCGGTGATCTGGCGCTCGCGGTCCAACTCTTCCTGGCGCCGGGCCAGACGTTCGACAAGTCGTTGGGCTGTCGCCTCAGCGTTCGAGGCGTTGATCCGCTGCTCCCGGCCAGCGCGCTCTTCCTCGCGGAGCCGCGCGGCGCGGGCGTCCCAATGGTTGATCTCGCGATTGAGGCGATCACGGACTTCACGTTCAATTTTGTCGACTTCAGCGAGGCGGCGGCCCTTCACCTCGGCAAGATGCGACGGGACAAGCTGCGCGATGGCATAGCCCAGCGCGCGATCTTCGACCTTTTCGGACAGCCACGGTGCAGTGATCGCGCTTTCGACCAAAGCGCGCTCATCGGCGCTGATCGGGCGGCAATCGAGGTAGGGCGCGGGGCCGCCGTCCTTCGCCGATGCGCTCTCCGTGAGATCGATGAACTGCAAACGCTGGGAGATTACGTGCGGCTCGCCGGAGCGCACCGTGCGCCCGTCACGAATGGCGTGCTCGAGATAGAGCAGAAGCCGCGGCTTCGTAGTTTCGTCGGCCTCGTCAACAAGCACCGCGCCCTGTTGCAGCAGCGGCTGGAACCGCTCCAGCACGACGTCGACGACCGCATCGAGCAATGGATGGCCCGGGGCGATCAACTCCGCCTGTGGAGAGCCGACAATCCTTTCCTTCTCAAACGTCACCCGCGCATAACGGTCCAGCACCGGATCCCCGCGCCCAATCAGTCTGTCCCGGTTCTTGAGCACCGGCGATACGCGCGTGATTTCGAAGCGGCCTTTCTCGCGCTCGGCGATCCGGCCGCCCAGATTCTCGAGGGCTTCGCGGAAGAAAGCGCCGATGAAATGCGGCTGCAGTCTTCGCGCCTGCGCGCGCTCCATCTCCTCCCGGATCGCCGTGACCGTGTTCGGGTCCATACCTTCCGACGTGAGCTTCCGTTCCGCCACAAGGGCTCTGATGGCGTCGACGTCGACGGCGTTATCGACCTTTGTGAAGATGCGCTGCTTGGTTTCTGGGGCGTCGCCATAGCGGATGGCATCGACCAGCAGATCGCGCAACGCATGGCCCTCGAAGAGTTCGCCGAGCACATCATAGACCTTGCCCCCGAGCGCCGCGCGCGCTTCTTCGAGCTTATCTAGAAGCCGATGGTAGACTTCGCCCTCACGGGTATTGTTGGCGCAGAGATTCCAGAGATGGCAGACTTCCGTCTGGCCGATACGATGGATGCGCCCAAATCGTTGTTCCAGGCGGTTCGGATTCCAAGGCAGATCGTAGTTCACCATCAGGTGCGCGCCGCGCTGAAGATTGACGCCTTCGCCCGCGGCGTCGTTGGCGATCATGATCCGCACCACCGGATCGGAATTGAAGCGCGCGATCGCCGAACGGCGCGCTTCCCGTGCCACGCCGCCATGTATGACCACGATCGCATCTGGATCACCCAGCCGCGACGCAATCTTCGAACGCAGATATTCGAGCGTGTCTTTCGGCTCCGTGAAGATGATGATCTTGCGCCGCAAGCCCGTTGCACGATCGATCATCATCGGCTCGTCGAGGATCGATTCGAGTTCGCGCCACTTGGCGTCCTGGCCCGACAGCTTCAACCGCAGCGCCCGCTCCTCCAAGTCTTTGAGGATGACGATTTCCGTTTCCAGTTCGGCAAGCGTCGATGCGGCCGTGGCCTGATCGACGATCTGTTCCTCGACAGACTCCGTCTCGTCGAGGGGCGCCTCCTCGAGATCATCTGGATCCACATCAGGGACCGCGCCGCTCGAGGAAAGCACGGCGCCGCCCGTCTGGCGCATCAGCCGTTCTTCCGCCAGGCGTTCTTCAAGTCGCTTCCTTCGGCGTTCCAGCGAGCGATGGATCGCCGCCGGTGAAGACGCCAGGCGACGCTGCAAAATTTGAAGCGCGAAGCCCACGTTGTTCTGGCGCTTTCCGTCGCCGGAGCGATCCGCCCGGTTCATCTCCTCCCGGACGTAGGTGGTTACTGCCTGATAGAGCGCCGCCTCGTCGGGCGAGAGGTCGTAACTCGCCGTGTAGGCCTTGCGCTCTGGAAAGAGGGGGGTGCCGTCGAAGCGGTAAAGCTCTTCCTTGGTGAGGCGACGTATCATGTCGGACACATCGGCCTTGTGGACGCCTTCGCGGAACCGGCCCTCGAAACGATCGGAGTCCAGAAGGCCCATGAAAAGCTGAAAATCCGCTTCCTTGCCGTTGTGCGGCGTCGCTGACATCAGCAGCAGATTGCGCGTGCGGGTACCGAGAAGCCTGCCGAGCTTGTAGCGCTGTGTCTCCTTGACCTCGCCCCCGAAATAGGAGGCCGCCATGCGATGCGCCTCGTCGCAGATGATCAGGTCCCATTCGGGTGCAGCCTGAAGCTTCGCTTTCAGTTCCTCGGAGCGCGCCGCCATATCGAGCCGCATAATGAGGCGATGGCGCTCGACGAATGGATTCCCAGTCACAGAGCTTTCAATCTGATCGCGGGTTAAAAGGTCGAACGAGAGATTGAATTTCTCCGACATTTCGTCCTGCCACTGCTCGACCAGGCTGCCGGGGGCGACGATAAGGCAACGCTCCAGATCCCCTCGTATGAGCAGCTCCTTGATCAGCAGCCCGGCCATGATCGTCTTGCCAGCACCCGGATCGTCGGCGAGCAGGAAACGGAGCGGCTGACGCGGCAGCATCTCGCCATAGACCGCCGTGATCTGGTGCGGCAGCGCTTCGATCTGCGAAGCGCTCACCGCGAGGTAGGGATCGAAGAGGTGCGCCAAGCGCACGCGGTATGCCTCCGAAGCCAGCCTCAAAAGCGCGCCGTCGGCGTCGAACGCATAGGCGCGCCCACCGCCCAATATCTCGAAACCGGCTTCATCGCCGCGATAGACGAGACGCTCGCCGACTTTTCCGCTGACCCGATAAACGAGGTTCAATGCATCGGTGCCGAAGCGCGAGACCTGGACGATCTCCGCGACACCGGAACCGTCCAGCCCCCGGAGGCGCGCGCCGGGCTTGATGTCTTCAAATGTCAAAGGCGATCCCCCATTTTGATCCCGTTCCTAGACAATCTCTGGTCATCAGCAGACCTTGACCAGACAAGCGCTCCATTATGCAGCAAGTACACCTCGCTATCCTATGGGCGTGTTGGACTCTGAGAAGCCGCGCCGAATCCAGAATGTCACTGCGAGTGCGACGTATGCGGCGATCCACCCGAATAGCGGAACGCTTGCTACGGCCGCTACAATCCACCATGCGCCCTTCAACGCTGCGTCGTGATAGAAGGTGAATGTCTGCAAGCACGGGGATACGGGCATGCGGCGAAGGCAATCGCTGAACGCCAGCTGCCCGATGAATTGAGCGGCAGAGGTTATCCGATAGTATTCATATGGTGGCGCACAAAGGAGCCAGATGGCGGAGATGGTAATACCGATGCGCTGCCAGCCATTCAGTCGCTTTCCAACAATCCCCCAGTTGCGGCTCACGTTGCCCCCCTCCCCAGCGTACCTGCTACCTAATACCGGACAAGCGTATCGCGCCTTTTCCTTCTCGGTGAACGCGTGTGCCGCCTTTGCCGTTCGCCTTGGTCCCAACAGAATTTCGAGTGCGGTGCTTTTAAGTTCGGTAGGCCCAAAAACTCCGGCAATCCCATTTGCCGCGTACGGCGCGGCAATCGAAAAGCGGACACCGCGCGGACACAGGTCAAGCTGCTCAACGGCGGGCCACGGCCTTGTTCACTAAGCGCTTGTATATAAATGATCTTTGGTGAGCCCGGATGGGTTCGAACCATCGACCCTTTGATTAAAAGTCAAATGCTCTGCCGCTGAGCTACGGGCCCACTTTGGGGAAGGGCGCGGACCATAGTGGCCGGGCCCTCCAAGGTCAATTCAGGACGGATCCTCTTTTTCGGGGCGCGCGTAGACCCTCGAAATCTCGTCCACGAGCGACGCGAGGCGGCCTTCGTCGATGGCTTGGCGCAGGTCCGCCATCAGGTCCTGATAATAAGTGAGGTTGTGCCAGGTCAGCAGCATCGCGGCGATGATCTCGCCGGCCTTGACCACATGATGCAGATAGGCGCGGCTGAACTGGCGGCAGGCGGGGCAGGCGCATTGCGCATCGAGCGGCGCCGGGTCGTCGGCGTGCCGCGCGTTTCGGAGATTGAGCGTGCCTTCGCGCGTGAACGCCTGCGCGTTGCGGCCCGACCGCGTCGGGATGACGCAATCGAACATGTCGATGCCGCGCAGCACCGCGCCTGCGATGTCATCCGGCTTGCCGACGCCCATCAGATAACGGGGCCGGTCCGAGGGCAGATGCGGCACCGTTGCGTCCAGGGTTTCAAACATCGCGGATTGGTCTTCGCCGACGGCGAGACCGCCGACGGCGTAACCGTCGAAACCGATGTCCTGGAGCGCCTCAGTGGAGCGCACGCGCAGATCGGCGAAGACGCCGCCCTGCACGATGCCAAAACAGGCGCGCCCGGGCTGTTCACCGAACGCCGTCTTCGAGCGCTTCGCCCAGCGCGTTGTCATGGCGAGCGATTTCTCGATATCGGACTTGCTCGCGGGGAAAGCCGGGCATTCATCCAGCACCATCTGGATGTCGGAACCGAGCAGGCGCTGGATTTCCATGGCGCGTTCCGGCGAGAGGAAGTGTTCCGATCCGTCGATATGCGACTGGAAGCGCACACCTTCCTCGGTGATCTTCCGCAGCTTCGACAGCGACATCACCTGAAAGCCGCCGGAGTCGGTCAGGATGGGCCGGTTCCAGCCCATGAATGTGTGCAGTCCACCCAACCGCGCGATGCGTTCCGCCCCGGGCCTGAGCATCAGGTGATAGGTGTTGCCCAGGATGATATCGGCGCCGGTCTCGCGCACGGATTGCGGCATCATCGCTTTCACGGTGCCGGCCGTTCCGACCGGCATGAAAGCCGGGGTGCGGATTTCGCCGCGCGGCGTGGCGATGTGTCCGGCGCGCGCGGCACCGTCGGTCGCGTGGAGTGTCAGGGGAAAGCTCATGGGCGGCGGAATAGCAGGCAGGCGTCGCCATAGGAATAGAAGCGATAGTTTTCCCTTATCGCTTCGGCATAGGCCGCCTTCATGGTCTCGAGTCCCGAGAAGGCGCTCACCAGCATGAAGAGCGTGGAACGCGGGAGGTGGAAATTCGTCAGCAGGACATCGACTGCGCGAAAGCGGTACCCCGGTGTGATGAAGATGTCGGTCTCGCCGGTGAAGGCATGGAACTGCCCCGTCGCATCGGCTGCGCTTTCCAGGGTGCGCAAGGATGTCGTACCGACGGCGGCGATGCGTCCACCGGAGGCATGAACGCTATTGAGACGTTGGGCAGCATCAGCGGGCAGGTGAGCCCACTCGCTGTGCATCTTGTGATCTTGAGTGTTTTCGGCGCTTACGGGAAGAAACGTGCCGGCGCCGACGTGCAACGTCACGGTTTCGCGCGCGACGCCCTTCGCCCTCAGTCTTTCGAAAAGCTCCGGCGTGAAGTGCAGTCCGGCTGTTGGCGCGGCAACCGACGCGGCGTCTTTCGCGAAGATCGTTTGATAGTCGGACGCATCGCGATGGTCCGGCGCGCGCTTTCCGGCGATATAGGGCGGCAGGGGGATTTCGCCTTCTGCAGACAGGGCCATATCGAGGGCCGCTCCGCTCAGATCGAAATGCAATTCGATTTCGCCTGCTTCGCCGCGATTCTCGACGGTGGCGAAGATGGACTGGCCGAGCGCGAGTTGGTCGCCTTGTTCCAGTTTGCGGGCCGGCTTCGCGAAGGCGAGAAAGCGATCGGGTCCCAGCCGCTTGTGCAGCGTCACCTCGATCTTGGGCGATATTGCCATCCCGGGACGCGCCAGCCGCACGCCGCGCAGCCTGGCGCGGATGACCTTGGTATCGTTGACCACCAGCGCATCGCCGGCATTGAGGAACGCCGGCAGGTCACAAACCTGCGCATGCGTAAGCCGGCCGTCCGCGTGAACGACCAGCATGCGTGCGCTGTCGCGCGGCTCGGCGGGGCGGAGCGCGATACGCTCTTCCGGCAGATCGAAGTCGAATTGATCGACGCGCATGGCGACGAAGGCTCAGTCCGGCGGAGCGGCTTCGACGGCCACGCTCTTTGATACGGTCACCAGCATCAGGCCGACATACAGGATTACGAGCGCCATCAGGCAGTCGGGAGCAAGCCGCGGCGCCACCGCGACGGCCAGCGACGTCGAAGCGACAAGTCCCAGATAGATCGCCAATCCGCCACGCTTGCCGAAGCGATCGTCCAGACGATGATGAAAGTGATTGCGGTCCGCCTCGAACGGGGAATGTCCCTGCAGCGGCCGCATGATCAGCAGACGCAGGCAATCGACGACGGGAACGAAGAACCAGACCATGACCGCTTCGCCGGAGAGGCCCCAATGATTGTGCAGACGCAGAACGAGCAGACCGAAAACAAAGGTCACGCCATAGGTGCCCGCGCCGCCGAGGAACACTTTTTTCTGAATATTGAATGCAAAAACAGCGATGCCGGTCAGAAGAAGAATAGCCGCCATATCGGCCGTGCTGCCGCCGCCGGCAAGAACGATACATGCCGACCAGATCACGAACATTCCGGTCACGCAGCCGTCCTGACCGTCCGCCATGTTCACCGCATTGACGTATCCCGCCATACCGATGGCCACGAGAAGTTCGGCCAGCCAGGGTGCCGCGCGCGAAGGCGCCAGATGCCCCCAATTGAATTGCGCCGGCACAAGCCCAGGTTCCAGCAACAGCGCGACATAGGTCAGAACAAGAAGTGCCGTGAGACGCACAACGGGGGAAATGGGCGAGCGGTCGTCGAAAAACCCGATCAATGCTGCGGCACATCCGCAAAGGAGAACAGAGAGTGGAACACGCCCTCCTTCCGCGAAGACGGGCCAGAAATAACCCAATGCCGACCAGACCAGCAGCGGCACCATCATGGCGATACCGCCGATCAACGGCGTTGCGCGAGCGTGGAGTTTGCGCCGGTTGTCGGGATAGTCGATGACGCCCAGCAGTTTGCCGAGAGGTTCCGCGTTAACCAAAATTGCGAGCGATAAAGCCAAAGCACCCAGCGCGCTGGCGACCTCTATGGCATTGAAATCAATGTGCATTCTTGTTCCACGGCGTGCCCCCGATTGCTTATTAGCCTATTTTCCGGACGTCCGGTTGGGAAAAGATAGGCGGCAAATCATCCCTAAACTGACGATAGAACCGCCGCAATGACACGATCCTGTGTTGAGGGGTCAAGATCGGGGTGCATGGGAAGGCTGATGACGGTCTTGCAGATCTTGTCGCTGACCGGTGTGGGTGCCGATGGGTATTGCTTGTAGCCCTTTTGCGCGGACAGCGGGATCGGATAGTAGACGGCGGTCGGAATGCCCTGCGCCTTCAGATCGGCTTGCAGCTTGTCGCGATCCGGAACCTGGATCGTGTACTGCGCCCAGGTCGATTGCGCGCCCTCAATGACACGCGGAACGGTAATGCGGTTCGAGGCACGAAAGGCGTTCGAATAGCGCTGCGCCACGGCTTCCCGCATCTCGATCTCGTCCGGAAAAACTTTCAGCTTCTCGAGCAGGATGGCGGCCTGGATGGTGTCGAGCCGTGAATTCACGCCGATGCGGACGTTCTCGTATTTGTCGCTGCCCTGTCCGTGAACGCGGATCGAGCGCAGCAAATTGTTGAGATCATCGTCATTGGTGAAAGTCGCACCGCCATCGCCATAACAGCCGAGCGGCTTGGCCGGAAAGAAACTCGTGGAGGCAGCATCGCCGATCCCGCCGGCGCGGCGGCCATCGAGCAACGCACCGAAACCCTGTGCCGCGTCGCATAGCATTTTCAGACCTTCGCGCGTGCAGATCGGCTCGAGGGCGCGGTAGTCCGCCGCCTGGCCGAAGAGGTCGACCGGCATCACGACGCGGGGCGTGAGCTTTCCTTCGCGCTTCACCGTGGCGATGGCCTCGTCGAGGCTCGCGGGACTCATATTGTAGGTGTCTTCCAGCACATCGACGAACACCGGTGTCGCGCCGACAAGCGCAACCACCTCGGCCGATGCGGCAAACGTGAAGGCCGGAACGAAGACGGCGTCGCCCGGGCCGATATCCCACGCGCGCAAAACGATCATCAGCGCATCGGTGCCATTGGCGCAGGCGATAGCGTGTTTCACGCCGGCGAATTCTGCGAGTTCTTTCTCAAGCCGCGTGACCTGCGGCCCCAATATCCATTGTCCGCCCTGAACGGCCTCCAGAACCGCCCTTTCCAGCGGTGCGCCCAGACGGCGGCGCTGCGCCTGCAGATCGATAAAGGCGATAGGGCTGGTCATGCGAACTCCGGTGCTTAAGGGGATATGGGCCTTCTATCGGCCCTGCCGCGCTCTCACAACGCAGCGGCCGACACCAATTGTTGCCGATTGCGTCAGCAACTTCTAAAGCTTGATATTGCGCAATATCGGCTTAAGTGCGGCAGCAATATCGGGACGCGCAAGGCCCACCGCGATATTGGCGTGCAGGAAGCCGACCTTGTCGCCGCAGTCGTAGCGCGCGCAATCGGTTTCCACTGCGTGGAACGGCATATGCCCGATCAGGCGTTCCATTGCGTCGGTCAGCTGGATCTCGCCGCCGGCGCCTTTTTCACGACGGTCGAGTTCGGTGAAAATCTCCGGCTGCAAAATATAGCGGCCGATAATGCAGAGTGTGGATGGTGCAACCGCAGGGTCGGGCTTTTCAACGACCGCGTTCACTTCCGTGATCTTGCCCTTCTTCGCGCCCGGATCGATGACGCCATAGCGGCGCGTTTCCTCGCGCGGCTTTTCCTCGGCCGCCACGATCACACCGCCACCGACATCGTTGTACGCGGACATCATGCGGGACAGCGCACCCGGCTGGCCGACAAGCAGATCGTCGGGCAGTAGCACCGCGAAGGGTTCATCGCCCACCAGATGGCGCGCACACCACACCGCATGACCGAGTCCGAGCGGCTGCTGCTGGCGTGTGAAGCTCACCGAGCCGGTGATGGGGAGGCTTTCGAGTAGACTGTCGAGTTCCGCGGTCTTTTCGCGTTCGGACAGCAGCGTTTCCAGTTCGTAAGCATGGTCGAAATGGTCCTCGATCACGTGCTTGCCGCGTCCGGTCACGAAAATGAACTGCTCGATCCCCGCTTCTTTGGCTTCCTCGACCGCATACTGGATGACCGGCTTGTCGACCACCGGCAGCATCTCTTTGGGCACGGCTTTGGTGGCCGGCAGGAAGCGGGTGCCCATGCCAGCGACAGGAAAAACAGCTTTGCGAACGGGTTTTACGGGTGCCATGAGAGAGACAGGATTGGAGTTGTCACTTCATCGCATATTAGATTGGGCCCAGTCCACTTTATGATTCGGCACGATGAATATTCTCCTCACCGGCGGCGCAGGCTTTATCGGGTTCCACGCCACCAGGGCATTGCTCGCGCGCGGCCATGCCGTCACCGGTCTCGACGAGCTTAACGATTATTACGATCCGGCGCTGAAACGGGCGCGCCTGTCCGAGATCGGCTCGACATCGTACCGTTTCGTACAGGCGGATATCGCAACGCCGGGCGCGCTCTCGCAAGCGGCGAAGGACGAGCGTTACGACGTGATCCTGCACCTCGCCGCGCAGGCGGGCGTGCGTTACGCGCTGAAGGATCCGGCGGCCTACACGCGCTCCAATCTCGTCGGCCATCAGAACGTGCTGGAGTTCGCGCGCAACCATCCGGGTCTTCAGCATCTCGTCTACGCGTCATCGAGCTCTGTGTACGGCAACGATACCAAGCCGCCGTTTTCGGAAGACGCACGCGCCGACAAACCGGTTTCCTACTATGGTGCCACGAAGCGCGCGGGCGAACTGCTTTCGTATTCCTATGCCGGGCTGTACGCGTTGAAGCAGACCGGTCTTCGCTTCTTCACGGTCTATGGTCCGTGGGGAAGACCCGACATGGCCTACTGGCTGTTCACAGACTCCGTTTTGAGAGGCAAACCGATACCGGTGTTTGGCGGTGGCAAGCTGCGCCGCGACTTCACCTATATCGACGACATCGTCGGTGCGCTGGTGCGGATCGTCGAGACACCGTTCGAAGCCGGTGAAGGCACGCCGCATCGCGTCTACAATCTGGGCAACAGCCATCCGGAAGACGTCATGGGTCTGATCGGTATTATCGAGCAGGCCACAGGCCGCAAGGCCGAGATCCGCTACGAGGATGGGCCGCCGGGCGACGTCAACGAGACCTATGCCGATATCACACGTGCTGCGCGCGATTTCGGCTTTGCGCCGCGCGTCAAGTTGACCGAGGGCGTCCCGCGTTTTGTGGAATGGTTTCGCGTCTATCACGGACTTTAGCCCGCCCCCGATTGACCACACGCCCCATCTGCTTTCCGATGGGCCATCCCTATTCCCGGAGTTCATCGATGATCGGCATTACGGCATATGGCGCTTACATCCCGCGCCGCAGGCTTCAGCGCAAAGCGGTTGCGGAAGCGAACAGATGGTTCGCTCCGGGGCTTGTGGGCGGCGCGAAGGGCGAGCGCGCCATGGCCAATTTCGACGAAGATGCCGTGACCCTGGCTGTCGAAGCGGGGCGCGATTGCCTCCCCGCCGCCGATCCCACGAAGGACCGTGCCTTCGTCGATGCGATCTATTTCGCTTCGACCTCGATGCCGTTCAGCGACCGCCAGAACGCCGGCATCGTCACACAGGCCTTGCAGCTCTCCGAGCAGGTTTCGTCCGCCGACATATCCTCGTCGCAGCGCGCAGGACTCTCTGCGCTCACCATCGCGCTCGACGCTGTCGCGGGCGGGCGTGTGAAATCGCCGCTCGTCGTCGCCGGCGAGAAACGTAAAGCGCGCGCCGCATCCCCGCAGGAGCTGGCCTATGGCGATGCTTCGGCTGCGGTGACGGTGGGCGGTGACAAGGTCATCGCGAAATTCCTCGGAAGCCAGTCGCAGACGCTAGACTTCGTCGATCACTTCCGCGGCGAGGGTGAGGATTTCGATTATGGCTGGGAGGAGCGCTGGATCCGCGACGAGGGCTATTCAAAGATCGTTCCGGCGACGGTGAAGGCGCTGCTCGAAAAGACCGGCGTCAAAGCCGCGGACATCGCCCATTTCATCCTGCCGTGCCCATTCGCCAAGCTCGACCAGACCATCGCAAAACAATGCGGTATCGATCCTGCGAAGACCCGCGACAATCTCGCGGCAACCGTGGGCGACAGCGGCTCGGCGCACGCGCTGCTGATGCTGGTGCATGCCCTCGAAAGCGCGAAACCGGGCGAGAAGATTCTGGTCGCGCAATTCGGACAGGGCTGCGACGTTCTTTTGTTCGAGGCCACCGATGCGCTCGGCGATTTGCCGAAACGCAATGGCGTGACCGGATCGCTCGCGCGCCGCAAGGAAGAGACGAACTATCTCAAATATCTGGGCTTCAACGGCCTTATCGAGCTCGAGAAGGGCATGCGCGCGGAGGTCGACAAGCGCACGGCGCTGACCGTGCTCTATCGCAAGAGTGACATGCTTCTGGGTCTTGTTGGCGGCAAGTGCCGGGTGTGCGGCACGGCGCAATTCCCGAAAAGCCGCATCTGCGTCAATCCGAACTGCAAGGCGGTCGACAGCCAGGACGATTGCGGATTTTCCGAGAAGCAGGGCGAGGTGCTGTCGTGGTCGGCAGACTTCCTCACCTATTCGATGGATCCGCCCAACCACTACGGCATGATCACGTTTGCCGAAGGCGGGCGGTTCATGGCCGACATCACCGACGTCGAGCAGGGTCAGGTCGACACCGGCACCAAGGTGCGCATGAGCTTCCGCGTCAAGGACCGTGACGAGAAGCGGGGCTTTGTGCGTTACTTCTGGAAAGCCGTGCCGGTCTGACGAGGGAGGGTAACCGTGGATCAATATCTGCCAGTGCGGCGTAAGCGGCCCACTGCCGCGCTGGGAGCTTCCGCACTCGGGGCGACCGCGCTGGGGACCTCAGCGCTCGGGGCCGTCGCAGTCGGAGCGCTCGCGATCGGCGCGCTGGCACTGGGCGCTCTTGCGATCAATGTTCTTTTCATACGCAAGGCGAAGATCCGAAGGCTGGATATCGGCGATCTTCGCGTCGGGCGGCTTCTGGTCCGCCGGACGATTTCCGATGCAGAGCCGGATTGGGGTTTCTGATCTCGTGCTATGATGGCCGGATAAGCCTTTGGGGAGGCCCAGATGCCGTATGTCGAGAACCGTATCGTCCACGACGCCGATTCACATTTGATGGAGTTGAGCGATTGCCTGGACGCTTTCCTCGATCCGAAATTCCGCGCCGCTTATGACGCGCTTCCAAAGCTGAAAGCGTGGCCGCGGGACGGCAAGCTTCCGGCATGGGCGAATGCGCAGCACAACGATCCGGTGTTTCGCGACGGTGCCGCTGAAAACATCCTGCTGCGCAAGAACTACGAAGCGCTGGGTGCTTTCCGCAAGGAAGACCGTCCGCGTGCTCTCGATCTGCTCGGCTTCTCCAGCCAGCTGATCTTCACGACATGGTGCCTCGGCAATTTCGGGTTGGACGACGCCAATCCGCCGTTCGCCTATGCCACGGCACAGGCGCACAACCGGATGATGGCGGATTTCTGTTCGGTGGACCGGCGGTTCCTGGGGACGGCCTACATCCCGATCAGCGATCCTGAGCGCACCATAGCAATCGCGCGCGAAGCGATCGGGCTTGGGCTCAAGGCGCTGCTGATTCCGTCCGTGTGTCCCAAAGGACATTCGCCGAGCCACATCGCGTTCGAACCGCTCTGGGCGATGGCGGAGGAGGCAGGCCTGCCGATCGTCTTTCACGTCGGCGGCGAGGAGAAGCTCAATCCCGATTACTTCAACAACGGCCTGCCGCGGGTGAAGGATTTCCATGGCGGGGAAGAGAATTTCACATCCGTCAGCTACATGCCGATTCCGCATTCGGTGATGACGACGCTGGCCGCGCTGATTTTCGACGGCGTGCTGGATCGCTATCCGCGGCTCAAATTCGGCGCGATCGAACTCGGCGCGTCGTGGCTGCCGGGCTGGCTGCGGAACATGGATTCCGCAGCCGCAGCGTTCATCAAGAACGAGGATCGCCTGAGGAAGCTTTCGGCGCGCCCGTCCGAAATCGCGCGCCGGCAAGTCCGCGCAACGCCCTATTGCCATGAAGATGCAGGCTGGATCATCGCGAATTCGGGCGAGGAAATGTGCCTGTTCTCCTCCGATTTCCCGCACGTGGAAGGCGGCCGCAATCCGCTGAAACGGTTCAACGACAGCCTTGTGAACACGCCGCCGCGGGCGGTCGAGCGGTTCTATTGCGACAACTTTGTCGATCTGATGGGGGCGGGGCTTGCGGACGATCTCAGGCATCCGGGACCGCGCGTGGCGGCCTGAGTGAACGGATACGACGCGATTGTCGTAGGCCTGGGAGCGGTCGGAAGCGCCGCGACCTATCAGCTTGCGAAACGCGGTGCGCGGGTGCTCGGCATCGACCAGTACGCGCCGCCGCATCATCAGGGCTCATCCCATGGCGGCACGCGCATCACGCGGCTCGCCATCGGGGAGGGCGAGCACTACACCCCGCTCGCGATGCGCGCGCACGAGATCTGGCGCGATATCGAGCATGAGACCGGAAGCGATCTCCTCTGCACCAATGGTGCGCTCGTCATTTCGAGTGCCAACAAAGCTGCGATCACGCATGTCGAAGGCTTCTTCGAGAATACCGTCGCAGCGGCGAAGCGGTTTGGCATCGAACACGAATTGCTTGATGCCCATGAGATCCGCCGCCGCTGGCCCCTGTTTGCGGTGAGTGATGAAGAGTTCGGCTATTTCGAACGGGGCGCCGGTTTCGTGAAGCCGGAGACCTGCATCCATGCACAGCTTCGGCTCGCGGAAAAATATGGCGCGACTCTTCACATGCACGAGAAGGTCACGGGCTTCGATTCCGCGGAAGGCCATGTCACAGTCACGACGAACACTGGACGCTATCAGGCGGAACGCCTGATCGTTGCGGCAGGGGCATGGCTGCCGGACATCATCGGCTGCGCGCATCCGTTCAAGATCTTCCGGCAGGTGCAATACTGGTTCGCGCCCACGGGCAGTATTGCCCCATTCCGTCCGGACCGTTTCCCGGTTTTCATCTGGGAGCTTCGCAAAACGCGGCAGGGCATCTACGGCTTCCCCGCCATCGATGGCATGACGGGCGGTGTGAAGGTCGCGACGGAAGAATTCAAAACTGCGACCGATGCGCAGACCGTGGCGCGCGAGGTTTCGCGGGAAGAGATCGCTGCCATGTACGAAAACTTTGTCGCACCGCATTTGCCCGGTCTGACGCCCCACTGCGTCAAGACAGCGACCTGCCTTTACACCGTCACACCCGATTTTGGGTTCGTCATCGACCGTCACCCGCAGTCCGAGCGGGTGATCCTGGCCTCGCCCTGCTCAGGGCATGGATTCAAGCATTCTCCCGCAATCGGGGAGGCGCTGGCGGAAATCGTCGTGGACGGCGGATCAAGGCAAAATCTTGACGCGTTCCGGCTGTCGCGATTCGACCGCTGAACGGACTTTTTCCCCGTTAACGCCATTTGCAATCCCCCAACGATAGCATAGGGTTGGCCCATTCGAGACAGGGTGTGCACGGCGTGGGCGTCGGAATATTTCGAGGGGCGGTCGGCTGCGTCGCGGCGCTTTGGCTCGGCGTTGCAGCGGCGAGCGCGTCGCCGTGGGCCGAGGTGGGCGATTCCCAGTTGCGCTCCGACATCCAGATTCTCGCAAGCGCGCATCTCATCGACGACATCACGACGCACTGGCCCATTCCCTGGGCAAGCCTTTGCACGGCGCTCAAGGACCAGACCGTGATTGCGACCGAGCCGGT
>Ga0157369_10003601_pt1 | contig 18406 bp, 13 predicted proteins | sample C25metaG_FD_113461 | JGI IMG/M metagenome (GOLD analysis project Ga0157369, IMG submission 113461) | Corn rhizosphere microbial communities from Kellogg Biological Station, Michigan, USA - C2-5 metaG | ecosystem: Host-associated > Plants > Roots > Rhizosphere > Soil | place: USA: Michigan... | reverse complement strand
GTAGAGTGGGTGCCTCGAAGCGGCCGAGCTGATAGGGGATCGCGCCGCCGCCATGCGGGATGATGAATTTCAAACTCGGGAAATCATCGAAGACCTTGGAATTGAGGAGATGGACGGTGGTCAGCGTCTCTTCGTTGATGAAGTGCGTCGAATAGCTGGTGCGCTCGGATTTCGAGCCGACGCCATGCAGCATCGCGGGTATGTCGAGCTCGACGAGCTTCTCGTAGAGCGGATACCAATAGCGGTCGCCCATGCCCGGCGCTTCCTTGCCCGAATTCTCATACGGGTCCGAATTGACGAGGCAGCCGACGAAGCCGAGCTCTTTGACGCAGCGCTCGAGCTCGGGCAGGACCACGTTGATCGGCTCCCCCGCGACCTGCGGCAGCATCAGCACGCCGGCGAAGCGATCGGGATAGAGCTTCACCGCGCGATGGATGATGTTGTGGCATTCCTCATGGAACCATTGCACGATCTTGCCCGGCCGCTCGCTATGCATCATCTGGAACGGACGCGGCGAGATGAGCTGGAAGTCGGTGCCGTGCTTGTCGAGCAGATCGACATGCCCGGCGCCGAAGGTCTCCTTCGCTTTGTAGGATTCGCGGATCTGGTCATCGCTGACCGTGACCTTGCCGCGGCCATGCGCGCCGCGGCCGGCAAGCTGAACGGCTTTATAGGCCCAGAGCTCGGCCGGTGCGCTCATATGGCCGTGGACGTCGATGATCATGGGATCCTCCCTTTTTGGCCCCGTCAGAAGTCGTATTTGATCTCGTGCATCTTCGGCAGCGGCAGCTCGAGCTGGAACGCCTCTTTCGGGAAGAGGTCTTCGAGCTGAGGCCGCGGGCCGTCGAGCACCTGATCATGCACATAGCCGACCAGCGTGTCGTAATTGCGCTTGTTGAGCTCGGTGAGCCCGTATTGCCACGGATCGTCGCCGAGCATCGCGCGCTCTTCTTCCCAATAGGTGCGGAAGAAGGCGAGCGGCACGTTGCGCGGATTGGCGACGCGCTTCATGGCGAGCTGCTTCGCCTCTTCGAAAGCGAGCGTCAGGCTCTCGACCACCCAGGGATATTTCTGGACGATCTCGGTCGGCACCGTCGTTACATGCATGATCGGGAAGAAGCCGGTGCGGCGGTAGTAATCGAGCTCGACCTCTTTGTAATCCGGCCAGAGCCGCGCGATGCGCGGATCGCCTTTGGCATGCGCCGCATTGACGTTCGGCGAGATGATGGCATCGACTTCGCCGTCGAGAATCATCTGCTCGACATTCTTGCCTTTCGGCAGGACCTCGATCTTGGTCGAGGGCGGCGCCCCTTCGGACGCATCGTCCGGATCCTGGATCACCCAGGTGATCGAGCGATGCGGCGCGCCATTGTCTTCGAGATGGCCGCGCATCCAATAGGCCGCCGCCGCGCCGATGCTGCGGCAAGCGACACGGCGACCCGCCAGGTCCGAAGCCTGCGTGATGCCCTTATTGGTGTTGATATAGATAAAGCCGTGGCGGAAGCGGCGATGCAGAAACACCGGGATCGCGGTGAAATCGTCGCGGCCATGCGCCTTCTGCACGACGTAATGTCCGCCATTGAATTCGTTGATGTCGCAGCCTTTGCCATGCGCGACCTGATCATGAATGCCGCGTGTGCCGGCATAGCCGCCGATCACCAGCTCGATGCCTTTCGGCTGCACCGTGCCGTCTTGCAGCGCGCGCACGATCTCATAGCCGCCGGTCATCATGGTGAGGCGCAGCTTGCCGGCAGCGCGTTTCGCTTTCGGTGCAGCCTTCTTTGCGGCGGCTTTCTTCGGCGCCGCTTTCTTGGCGGCTTTACGGGCCGGTGCTTTGCGCGCCGGCGCAGCTTTTTTCTTCGCGGCTTTCTTTGCTTTCTTCTTCGCTGCCATGATCGTTCTCTACCGTCCTTCTATCAGTGTCTCGTTTCGTCGCGCAGGAAATCCAAGCGCCGGAACAGCTCGCGATCCGTGATCTGGAAAATCCGCGCCTTGTCGGTCGAGGCGCGATGGCTGATCCATTGCCCGTGCGGCAGGATGAAGATGTCCTTGGGGCCCCAGGTGATCGTGTCGTCGCCGACGCGCGACTGACCTTCGCCTTCGACCACGACGCAGGCGGCGTTGCTGTTGGTGCGATAGGCGGTGGTCTCGGCACCTTTGCTGAGGCCGAGCAGGTAGCAGTCAATGGTCGAGAGCACGGCGCCGCCCGTCATCGGGTTGGTGTAGCGCAGGCGGCGCGCGCCATCGGCATCGGGCGTGGTCGCATCGAGCGCCTTCACCGCCGTCTCCCAGGGATAGCGGAACATCGGCGACCAGCTCGTCGGCGCCGTCGGCTTTGCCGGCGACAGGCCCGCGGCGAAAACCTCATCCGCCGGCGGCGGCGTCAGGCCGCGCACCGGTCCAGGCTCGAACACGCGGTTCTCGAGAAAGCCGTGGATCGGCACATCCAGGGAATCGACCCAGACCGAGCGCTCATTGGTGTCGTTGACATGCTCATGCCAGGTCATGCCCGGCGTCAGGATCAAATCGCCTGGCAGCATCGGGCAGGGCTTGCCTTCGACGATGGTCACCGCGCCCTTGCCTTCGAGCACGAAGCGCAGCGCGTGCATCGTATGGCGATGGGGCCGCGCTTTCTCGCCCGGCATCAGCACCTGGAGATTGACCGAGAGATTGGGCGCCGCGCCGCTGGCCGGCCCCTTAAGCCCGGGATTGCGGAGGATCAGGACACGGCGCTCGGCATCGTCCATATTGACGGCGTTGGCGGCCTCGCCGATCAGCGGGTTCACCTCGTGCCAGCGCCAGATATGCGAGGGTACCAGCGGCAGGTTGGGCCGCAGCTCCTGATCCCACATCGCAATGACATTGGCTGCCGCGAATTTGTCGCGCAGATCGGCCATGCCGTCCCTCCCGCTTAGACGCATTTCGTCCGAACACTGATTGTCCCGGCTTCCCGGGCCGAAAGCAATGCTGGACCGCGCGGCGCCCGCGACCGGCAAGGGTGGTTGGCCAATGCCCATCGTTGACCGCCGCGGAAGCCCACCTTACCGTTCTTTTCATGAGCGCCGAGCCACTTCCCGTCCTGATCGCCGGCGGCGGCCCGGTCGGGCTCGCGTTGGCGATCGAGCTCGGCATGGCCGGTGTCCCATGCCTGGTGGTCGAGCGGCGCGACGGCTCGATCTCCGTGCCGAAAATGAGCGGCCTCTCGATCCGCTCGATGGAATTCAACCGCCGCTGGGGCATTGCCGAGATCGTCCAGAATTCCGGTTGGCCGAAGCACCATCTGCAGGGGCTGATCTATTGCACCAGCATGATCGGCTTCGAGCTCGCCCGGCATCACGTGCCCGCCTATAACGACCAGAAGCTCGATTACACGCCCGAGCCGCGCGTCGCCTGCGCCCAGCTCTATTACGATCCGATCCTCCTGGCGAAGGCGCGCTCGCTGCCTTCGGTGACGGTACGCCACCTGACCAGCCTCGATAGCTTTACCCAGGATGAAGACGGTGTCACTGCGACGATCACGGATCGGCAGAGCGGGAAGAGTGAAACGATCCGCGCGCGCTATCTGGTCGGCTGCGACGGCGCCGACGGCACGGTCGTGACGGCGCTCGATTTCGGTTACGAGGGGCTCGGCCATGTCGCGCATAGCGTCAACGTCTTCTTCCGCTCAGCGGAGATGATGAAGATCCATGACAAGGGCTGGTCGCGCTTCTTCCGCTTCACCGATGCCGGCGGCACCTGGGGCGAGATCATCGGCATCGACGGCAAGGAGCTGTGGCGCCTCTCGGTGCTGAAGGCTGATCCGAACTTCGATGCCGATCGATATATGCGCCGCCTCATGGGCCGCGACGATGTGCCCTATGAGGTGCTCTCGACCATGGATTGGGAGCGGCGCGAGCGTGTCGCGCAGCATTATCGCGATCACCGCGTGTTCATTTGCGGCGACGCGGCGCATCAGAATTCGCCGACCGGCGGGCTCGGCCTCCACACCGGTCTCGCCGATGCGGTCGATCTCGCCTGGAAGCTGATCGCGACGCTCCAAGGCTGGGCCGGGCCGAAGCTCCTCGACAGCTACGAGGCCGAGCGCAAGCCGATCGCGCTCTACAACGTGCAAGCCTGTACCGATGAGTTCGTGCTGTTGGCCGATCTGCCGGGCGGGCCGGAGATCACCGAGGATTCGCCGGCGGGCGAAGCGATGCGCAAGCGCTGGGTCGAGGCCTACCACGGCTCGAAGGGCGCCAACGGTCCGACTTTCACCGAGAATCTGCGCCTCGGCTATTACTACGAGGGCTCGCCGATCATCGTGCCGGACGGCACGCCGCCGATCCCGTATGAGACCGTGAAATTCATGCCCAACGCGCGGCCCGGCACGCGCGCGCCGCATGCCTGGCTGGAACCAAAGCACTCGACGCTCGATCTCTTCGGCGACAACCGCTTCGTACTACTGCGTTTGGGCGCGGAACCGCCGGAGGCGGGCCGGCTCGCCGATGCGGCGGCAACACGCGGCGTGCCGCTCGCGGTGGTCGATCTCGCCAATCCGGAGCTGATCGAGCTTTATCAACGACGGTTGGTGCTGGTTCGGCCTGATGGCCATGTTGCCTGGCGCGACGATGCGCTGCCGACGGATGTGCTCGGTCTGATCGACCGTGTTCGCGGCGCGTGAGCACGCCGTTCGACATCACACGCGAATTCGTCGCCGCGCATGCCGCGCGCTTCGACGACGCGCTCGAAATCACCAAGAACGAGTTCAAGTCGCTCGACGCCGACGCGCAATACACCAATGCCTTCGCGCGGCTGCTCAAATGGGATCCGCTCGATCGCGTCGCTATGCTCGGCACCGATCAGCGCGAATTGTTCGTTCCTGTCCTAAAGAACCTCATTCGCGCACAGTGCCGCGAGGCACCGGGGAGCTTCACCTTTTTCGATATCGGCTGCGGCGACGGCCAGACCTTCGCGCTCGCTGCCGACGCGTTTCCCGACGGCGCGACCGGCGTGATTCTCGATTGCAACGCCTATTACGTCTCGCAATACGAGGCGGCGGTTCGCGCCTCTCGCCGCTTGCAGCTCCGCCAATCGATTTGCGCGCCATTCTTCCCGGACACAACGGTCAAAGCGCCCGGCAGCTTCGACCTGATCCTCGTGGCTCACGTGCTTTATTATTTCGACGATCTTCGCGCATCGCTGGCGCGGATTTACGAGCTGCTGAAGCCCGGCGGCGCCGCGTTCATCGTTTTCGCTGACGAGAAGACGGCTTATACCGGGCAAGCCCTGCGCGCCTATCACCGTGACGACGCGGCGTTTCTTTTAGCGTTCGATGAAACTTGCGATCTGCGCCGCCGGCTCTTGCTGCCAGGTGCGGCGCTGCAAAAGTATCTCGATGAGCGATTCCCGACGAGCCGCGCGCAGTTGCGCAGCGAGGTGCAGGCGAGCCGGCTTTATGGTCACACGCTGATGGATATCTTGGCGCTCAGCCTCATCACCGGCCTCGATCGCGTCGAGACACCGGCGAAATTCGATGCGGTGATGAACCTCATCCGGACGCAACCGGAAACGATCGGACTTCGTATCGAGCGGGGCGGTCACCCGTCGCGGGAAGGGATGCTCAGCGTTGTTCAGTCTCAGGTGGTCGTCGAGCTCCGTCGCGAGGCGAAGTAAGCGATCGCCGTAGCGGTACATCGCACGGGGCCGCTCTTAAGACACCTACTCGTAAAGGCCGGCCGACGCCCGCTATCGGCAGGAGTCCGTTTCACACTCGCTCGTTGCCAGGGCGAGCAACCGCGCGACTTGCCAGCGCACGTCTGGACAGGCCAAGATCGTGGTGGAGAGGGCGGCACGGATGATGCCGCAACGGGGAGGAACATCATGAAGCGAATAATCCTGGCTGCGGTAACGCTGCTGGCGGTGAGCGGCATGGCAGGCACAGCTAGCGCCCAGGCGGTGAAGCCGCCGATGTCGCCGGAGCTGCAAAAGATTGTCGATGGTGCCAAGACCGAGAAGGTGATGCTGAGCAGCACCAACCCGGTGGTCTTCGGCGGCCAGGCGAATCTCGATGCGGCCAAAGCCTGGATCAAAGACAATTTCGGCGTCGATATCGACTTCAACGTCACCAATGGCGGACCGTTCGGCATCATCGGCGCAAAAATCTCAACCGAGTTCCGCGCCAATCAGCCTTCTTCGGTCGACCTTTGGACGGCAGGCATCGCGCAATACGCTCCGCTGTTGAAGTTGAACATGTTCGTCGAGGTGCCGTGGCAGAAGCTGTGGCCGCAGCGCATCGTTCCCCAACAGATCGGCGCGGACGGCTATAGCATCGGCATTTCGACCGGCACGCCTGGCGTCCTTTACAACGTCGCGACGGGCTCGGATTTCGCTCAGGTCAAGTCGATCGACGATCTGTTGAAGCCGCAACACAAGGGCCGCTTCGGCACCACCGCTTTTGCCAATGGCTTCGATGCCATGTCGGCGAAGGGCTGGCAAGGCGAACCGAAGATGCTCGATTACATCACCAAGCTAGGGCATCAGGCGCAGGGTGTGCTCAATTGCGGCGGCCAGGACCGCGTCGCCTCGGGCGAATTCCAGGCGCTGGTGCTCGATTGCACCGGCGGCTACCCCAATGTCGCTGTATATAAAGGCAAGCTTGCCCTCGCTGTGCCGGCTGACGCGGCGCAGCTCCAATATTACGAGGTGATGATTCCGAAGAATGCGCAGCATCCCAATACCGCGACCCTCTTCGCGCTCTACCTGATGACCGAGCAGGGCCAGCGCGGCATCTACAATGGTGGCGGCATTGATCTCGACTATTATCCCGAGACCCATATGCACAAATTCGTCGCCGACAACGAGGCCAAGGGCATCAAGTTCCACCGCATCGACTACAAGTTCTGGAAGGACAATCCGGGCATCGATCAGTCGGGTGCGAAGCTCGGCAAGGCCTTGAAGGAAGCGATGGGCGGCTAGGGCGGGGGCGTGGTCGCGGGATGAGCGCGGTCACGATTGCGGCCCGGCCGCCGCGGCATAAAACTGATCACCCAAGTGCCTGGGCGATCGGCATGGCCGCGATCGCGGGGCTCGCGAGCCTCATCGTCCTCGCTCTGATTGCTCTTGTCTTGTGGATGAGTGTGATCGACGGCGAGCCCGGCGATCCCGATCTCGCCTATACGGTGGCTCATTACGTCGAAACCTTTGGCGATCGCTTCGTCTGGCGGGTGCTCGGCAACACCTTCGCCTTCTCAGGACTGACGCTCGCCGTTGCGATGGCGTTTGGTGCACCGATGGCCTGGATCATCGAGCGTACCGATTTCCCGGCAAAGACCCTGGTCTTTGCGACGATGACCATAGGCCTGCTCGTGCCCGGCTTCGTCACCGCGATCGGCTGGGAGTTCCTGTTGCATCCACGCATCGGCATGGTGAACACGGCGTTGATCGCGCTGTTTCACCTGGCCGGTCCGCCCGTCAGCATCAACAACCTTTGGGGCATGGGCTGGGTCCAAGGCCTCGGCCTCGCGCCGGTTGCCTTCGTCATGACTTCGGTGGTGTTGCGCGCGATGGACCCGGCGCTCGAAGACGCGGCGGCGGTGAGCGGCGCGCATCCGCTCGGCGCCCTGTTGCGTGTGACGACGCCGCTCGCCTGGCCCGGGCTGCTCGCTGCCGGCATCTTCATATTCATGATCGGTTTTTCGGCCTTCGACGTGCCGGCGATCATCGGCCTTGCTGGAAAGGTCTATACTTTTGCGACCTACACCTTTGATCAAATGCAGCCGGCGCAAGGCGACCCGCAATATGGCGCCGTCGCCGCCTTCTCGACCGTAACGATCGCGTTGGGGTTGCTGCTGTCGTGGTGGTATGCACGAATGCAAAAGCGCGCGCCGCAATACGCCGTGGTCACCGGCAAAGGCTACCGGCCGCGCCTCCTGGCGCTGAGCGGTGGCGGCAAGGCGATCGCCATTGCTTTCATCGCGATCTACCTCTTCCTGTCGCAGCTTTTGCCGGTGCTGGTGATCCTTTGGACCTCGACGGTTCAATTCCCGCAGCCGCCGACATTCGATGCCGTCGCTTCGATGTCATTCGCAAATTATGCCCATCTGCCGATGCCGATGGTCTGGCGTGGCTTGAAGAACACGGCGCTGTTGATGGTGCTGGCGCCGGTGATCACCCTCGCGATTGCGCTCTCGATCAGCTGGATCGTGCTGCGCTCGCGCATGCCCGGTCGGACGCTGTTCGATTTTATCGCCTTCCTGCCGCTCTCGGTGCCGAGCATCGTCTTTTCGATGGCGGCGGTGGTGCTGGCGCTGTTTGTGCTCAATCGCGTGTTGCCGATCTACGGCACGGTGTGGCTGCTGCTGCTCGTCTACGTGGTCTCGCGCATCTCCTATGCGACGCGCATCACCAACAGCGCGCTGATTCAGATCCATCGCGAGCTCGAGGATGCGGCGCAGATGGCGGGGGCAGGATTGGGTGGTGTCGTCCGCAGCGTGCTTGCACCGCTACTGCGGCCAAGCCTCGGCTATGCCTTTATCTGGATCGCGTTGCTGACCTATCGCGAGCTGACCGTGCCGGTGCTGCTGTCGACCAACGACAATCTGCCGCTGTCGGTCGAAATCTGGAATCTCTGGACGGCGTCCCAATTCGCGCCTGCCTCGGCGATCGTCGTCATCATGCTCGTTGCGATGATGCCGCTGATCTATCTCGGCTTTTGGGTGTCGCGCGGTCGCGCACTGGTGGATCGCTAAGGCGCGAGAATTTCCGCCGTGTTAGAATGGCCGGCAAATACCAAGGGAGCACGCGATGCGGGCACTTCGTAACCAGTGGTATTGCGCAGCGTTGTCGCATGAGATCACGCAGGCGCCGCTCGGACGCATTTTCTTGGGCGAACCGGTGGTGATGTATCGCAAGAGCGACGGCGGTGCCGTGGCGCTTGAAGATCGCTGCTGCCATCGCCGCGCGCCGCTATCGAGGGGGCAGGTCGAGGGCGACAATTTGCGCTGCGGCTATCACGGCCTGCTCTACGAGCCCGGCGGCAAGGTGATCTGGGCGCCGGGCCAGGACAAGCTGCCGCCGGGGGCTCAGGTGAAATCCTATCCGTTCGTCGAGAAGCACGGCTGGGCGTGGATCTGGATGGGCGATCCGGCCCTCGCCGATCCCAAAACTGCACCCGCTTTTCATTGGTACGACGCGCCGGGCTGGGCCGGCTGCGGCGCCTGTCTCGATGTGAAGGCGAATTATCTGCTGCTCGTCGACAATCTCCTCGATCTGTCGCATCTCGCTTTCCTGCACATCAAGACCATCGGCGCGGCCGACGATACCGACCCGCATCTCACTTGGGAGCGTCAGGACAATCTGCTGCGCGGCGTGCGCATCGCGCGCAATCTCTCGCCCTCGCAGCGTCAGATCGCGCAGGGCGATACCTTGCGCACGGATTCGACCAAGATCATGACTTTCACACCGCCGGCCAATGTCGTGATCGAGATCGGCGCGGTCGAAGCCGGCAAGACCGAGGCCGACCCGACGAATCGCGTCAATCGCAAGCTCGTCGTGCTCGATTCGATGACGCCCGAGACCGACACGAGTTGTCATTACTTCTGGGGGAATTGCCGCAACTACGCCATCGACGATGCCGCGGTAACCGAGATGGTGCTGAAATCGACCAGCGTCGCGTTCGATGAGGACAAATTCATGCTCGAAGCCGAGCAGCGCATCATCGATCTCAATCCCGCGGCGCCGCAGATCGATCTGATCGGCGATGCCGGCGGCTTGCAGGCGCGCCGCATCGTCGAGCGGCTGTTGGCTGAGGAGCAGGTCGCGGCGCGCGCCGCCGAATAACCTTATCGGCGGGGGGCGCTAAGTGCGCGGTCGCAAGGCGTGATAGAGCAGGATGGCGCCGAAGGTTGCCGTCGCGATCCCGCTCAGGGTGAAGGTACCGAGTGGTAGCGAGAAATCGCCCGCGCCAAGGGTCAGCGCCACGCCGGCGGTCAGCAGATTGCGGGGATCAGCGAAGTCGACGCGGTTTTCCACCCAGATCCGCCCGGCGGTCGCGGCGATGAGGCCGAACACGATGATCGATAAGCCGCCGATGACCGGCTCGGGAATCGTCAGCACCAGCACGCCGATCTTGGGCGAGAGGCCGATGACGATGGCGATGAGCGCCGCCACCGGGAAGATCAGGGTCGAGTAGATCCGCGTCACCGCCATGACGCCCATGTTCTCGGCATAAGTCGTGACACCCGGGCCGCCGCATGACGCCGACAGCATGGTGGCGAGCCCATCACTGAGAAAGGCTCGTCCGAGATAGGCATCGAGCGGCCGGCCGGTCATGGCGCCGATCGCTTTGACGTGGCCGAGATTCTCGGCGACGAGAATGACCGCGACGGGGGCGATCAGCGCGATCGCCCGTCCATCGAATTCGGGCGCGGCGAAGTGGGGCCAAGCGAACCACGGGGCCGCGGCGAGTGGTGCAAAGTCGATCGGCTGGCCAAGGCCGAACCCGTTGGCGAGGACGAGGTAGAGCCCATAGGCGATAACGCCGCCCAGCAGGATCGGCAGGCGCCGTGCTGCGCGCGAGCCGTGGCAAGCGATGGCGGCCACGGCGACCACGGTGAAGACGCCAATCCAGGCGGCGAGCGGGCTTGCCGAGAGGTGCTTGACGCCGACCGGCGCGAGGTTGAGGCCGATGACGGCGACGATCGATCCGGTAAGGACCGGCGGCATCAGCCGCTCGATCCAGCGGTAGCCGGCGAACTGCACGACGATGCCGATGACGGCATAGAGCGCGCCTGCCGCCAGGATGCCGCCGAGAGCGAGGCCAATCCGGGGATTGGCGCCCGAGCCGGCATAGGCGGTGGCGGCGATGATGACGCCGATGAAGGAGAAGCTGGAGCCGAGATAGCTCGGCACGCGGCCGCCCGTGATGACGAAGAAGATCAATGTCGCGATCCCCGAGAAGAAGATCGCGACATTGGGGTCGAAGCCCGTCAGGAGCGGCGCCAGGACCGTCGAGCCGAACATTGCGATGATGTGCTGGATGCCAGAGATCAGCGTCGGTCCCGCCGGCAAGCGTTCCTCCGGCAGCACCAGCCCCTCGCGCTTCAGCTTCCACCGCGGAAAGAAGCCCTCATCCGTCGATACTGTATTCTCGATCATCGATCCCCCTTCGATGCCGCCGACCGCGATCGCCGCCGCGGCGCGGCTTACTGATCGAAATTCATCGTTACGTGCTGGGTCGCACCGCTGCTGCTGGCGCTCATTTTCGTCGCCAGGCGCCGGATCATCGTCACCGCGAGCCGCGTGAGTTGCTTTTCATCTTCCATCAACTCTTGCGGTGACGGCGCGGGCCCGTGCGTAACGAAGGCCTCGCCTTCATACGTCAGGTTCAAATCGAGCTGGTATTCGTCGAAAGTCAGCCCGAAGCGGGCGCTATGTCCCGGCGTCATGACGAGATCGAGCGCTTCGGCGCTTTCGATCATCGCATAGATCACGCGCTCCATCACGTCGCGCCGCGCGCCCCATTTGCCGCCCTGCTCATGACCGAAACTCTCGAGCTTGGTCAGCGCATCGGTTCCGGGCGTGTAGGCGATCTCGGCGCTTTTCTTGATGCCGATACGGAAGATCAGATTGAGCACGAGCGCCGTCAGCAGGCCGAGGACCATCGGCGAGCTGACCGCCGGCAGGAGATAACTCGGCGCGGCGGCGTAGAAGCCCGGGAAGAGATAGCGGCTGAATCCCATCAGCAAGGCGACGCCGATGACGATGGTGCGGCGGCCATCCATCAAGCGGCTGGTGATCACCTGCATGCCGCTCAGCATGATGAAGCAGGCGGTGAAGATCAGGATCGCCCCCATGAGCGGCCGCGGCATCAGCGCGACGAGATCGCTGAGCGGCGGGATGAACGAGATGAGGATGAACAGCGCGCCAGTCGCGTAGCCGACGACGCGCGAGGTCACGCCGGTCGCGATCGAAAGCCCGACCGAGCCGGAGAAGCTGTTGACGCCGACCGTGCCGAGGAGGCCGGCGACGATGGTGCCAAGCCCGTCGGCGGCGATGCCGTTGCGCATAGACACCATGTCCGGCCGCTGCCAATTCGCGTCGTTGATCTTCTGGCAGGTGGTGATGTCGCCGATCGCACGCAGCGCACAGGCGACGGCGCTGACCGCAAAGGGCAGCATCAAGCCGATTGACCAGACCGGCCAGCCGAAGCCGGGCAGGGGCGGATAGATCGCCGTGGAAAGCGACAGCCGCGCTTCCGAGAAATCGATCATGCCGGCGAAGACCGCGGCGATGTAGCCGAGCACCAGGCCGATAAGGCAGCCGTAGAGCCGAAGGTTCTTCGAGCCCCAGACATTGAGCACGATCATGATGGCGATGCAGGCGATGCCGAGCAGCGCTTGGGTGCCGGCATTGGCGCCCATGGCCTCGCCTGCAGCCGAGACGCCCGTGATCAGATTGAAGCCCAGGATGCCAAGCGTGAGCCCGATCATCAGCACGGCGAAACCGGCGATCTCGGTCGGCAAATAAGGCCGGAGCCGCTGCACGAAGCGGCTGAGGATCAATTCCACGATGCCGGCGAAAATCGTCATGCCGCAGACCAGCGGCCAGCCGCCTTCCTTGGCGGCGGCGATGCTCGCCGGCAGGTAGGCCGCGGTGAAGACCGAAGGCAGCAAATAGCCCGAGCCGAGAAGGCGCGAACGATAGCAGAGCAGCAAGGTCGATAGGCCGAGGGTGAGTAATGAAATTGACATCACCTGCCCGGTCATCGCGCGCGGCGCGCCGGCGGCGTCGAGCACCAGCAGCGGGAAGACGGCGCCGATGCTGCCGATCACCATCACATGCTGCAGGGCCGAGACCAGCAGCGGCACGGCGGGCGGCCGTTCATCAACCGAATAAACGAGATTGCTCGGGCGCTGAACGCGCGAACGATGGTCCGCCGGCTTGGCGGCGGCGTCGTTGCCGGGTAGCAGGCCACGTAAGAAAACGTTCACCACGATCCTTCCCCCTTCGCTCGATCTTCCCATCTTTGACCACGGCGAGGTAGAATTTTCTCCGACTCGGTGCACCTTGACGCGTGGGGAGATGCTTTTCCATGGAAGTGGTTGAAATGCGACTCGGCAATGTGCTGGTGATGCGCATCGTTGGCCGCGTCGACAGCTCGGTCGCCAAGCAGCTCGAGGAGAAGGTGCACGGCGTAATCGCCCGCGACAGCCGCATCATCGTCGATCTCTCGGCGATGGATTACGTGTCGAGCGCCGGGCTGCGCTCATTCCTGATGCTGGCGAAAGGCGCGCGTGCCAACAACCAGCGCCTCGCGCTCTGCGCCATGCGCCAGGAGATCGACGAGATTTTCGATCTCGGCGGCATCAAGGAATTGTTCGAGATCTACGATACGGTTGACACTGCGGCAGCGCGGCTGGCGTGATCCGGCGGTGACCGCGGCATCGTCGATCGCGACTCCCTCGACGCTCGGCCTACCGCGCGGCTGGCGCGGGTGGTTCCTTCTCAATCTTGGCGTCTTTGTCATCTATTCCGTCGCCGGACTGGTGGTGTTCTTCGTCGGTATCGGCGCTGCCGATATCAGCCCGATCTTCCCGCCTTCGGGCATTGCGGTCGCTTGTGTCCTGATCTTCGGGCCGCGGGTCTGGCCGGCGATCTGGCTCGGCAATTTCTGCAACGGCGCGCCGCTGTTCTTTTCGGCGGAGACAAGCTTCATCGCCGCGATCATCGGCAATGTGGGCGGCGGCACGGCGGCGGTGGCCGAAGCGCTCTGCGCCGCGCGGCTCATGCGCTGGCTCAGCGGCAATTGGCACCCTTTCGACCGCGCGAGCGACACGGTGGTGTTTCTGCTGGTGGCCGCGCTTGGCGGCGCGGCTAGTGCGGCCATCATTGGCGTCGGCACGTTCTGGCTCGTCGGGGTGACGCCGAGCGGCGAATTCGGGATCACCTTCACCACCTGGCTGCTTGCCGACGCGGCAGGCATCGGCGTCTTCGCACCGCTGGTGCTGGCGTGGTATCGCGACTGGCCGGGCTTCGATGGCCGGTTGGTCGCGACCGTAGCGGAGGTCGCGGGGGCGGTGCTGGTGGTCGGCGTGCTCACCTATGTCACGAAATATCCGATCGACTACCTCTATCTGCCGATCCTGCTATGGGCCGGATTCCGCGCGAAGGCACGCGGCGCCAGTTTTGCCGCGGCGGCGATCAGCGCGGTGATCATCGTTGCGACGGCGAACGGCGTCGGCTCTTTCATCGGCAAAAGCGACAACCAATCCTTCCTGCTTGTCGAAGGCTTCATGGCTGTGATCAGCTTTACCGGCCTGCTGGTCGTCGCCGTGCGTGCGCAGCAAGAAGCCGCCGAACGAGCGCTCGAAGCCTATAACCGCACGCTGGAGCAGCGCGTTGCCGAACGCATGGCGGAGATCGCTGAAAAGAATCGCTTGCTCGAAGAGAAAGACCAACGCATCAACGACGATCTCGTGGTCGCGCGCAAGCTGCAAGCCGCGATCCTGCCGACCGATTTCGACAGTTTCGCGCCGACCGACGTGGCCGCGGTGATGCGGCCGGCTTATGAGATGGCGGGCGATTTCTACGATGTCTTCCGCATCGGTGACCGCAAGCTCGTCCTGATCGTCGGCGACGTCTCGGGCAAAGGTATCGCGGCCGCGTTTTTCATGGCCGTTGCGCGCACGACGCTGCATGATATCGCGATCCGCGGCGGCTTGGCGCCGGCGCAATGTATTGCCGGCGTCAACGAGACGCTCTGCGCCGAGAATCCGCTCGATATGTTCGTGACCCTGTTCTACGCCGAGTTCGATGAGGCGACCGGCGAGGTTGCCTACGTCAATGCCGGGCATTGCGAGCCGGTGATCGCCGGCGCCGGCGGCGTGCGCCTGCTGGCGCGTACCGGCGATCCTGTCCTGGGTATCATGCCAGGGCGCCGCTTCTCGGCGGGGCGCGTCACGCTCTCGCCGGACGAGACGCTGTTCCTTTATACGGACGGCGTGACTGAAGCCTTCGATCCGGCGGGCAGCCTCTACGAGGTCAGACGTCTGGTCGCGGTGGCGGAGGCCGAGGCGGGTAAATCACCGAGCGAGCTGATGCTGGCAGTGATCCGCAGCGTCGATGCTTTCGCCCAGGGCGCCGTGCAATCAGACGATATCACCTGCCTCGCCGTGCGGCGCGCCGCCACCTAGACTAGTCTAATACGCAAACCGCCTAATTCGCCCAGGCGAAATCGTCGACCCCGGTGTTGATGGGCGAGAGCGTGTCCTCGAGGATGCGCACATCCTTGCTGTGCAGCATGACGAGCGGCAGATCGGCGACCGGCAGGATGTAGTTCATCTTGTTCACCTGATCGATGCCGGCCTTGTAGATCTCGCGCCGCTTCGCTTCGTCATTCTCGATCGCGCCGGCTTTCTGCGCTGCCTGGATCACCGGGTCGCCCCAATAGTCGCGCGTGTCGTTGAAGAAGAGGTCGAAGATATTGTCCATGTCGGGCTGCGCGCCGGTCGGATAGAAGCCGAGGAACGCCGTGAACTTTCCTTCGCCGCGCATACGCACATAGAGCGCGATCGGCAGCGGCCGCACGCTGGCGCGGATGCCGACCTTGCGCAGCTGGCCGGCGATCGCCTCGCCGATCTCCTTGATCGGCTCATGCACATCGAATTCGAGATCGAAGCCGTTGGGATAGCCGGCTTCGGCGAGGAGCTTCTTCGCGTCCTCGGGGTTGTACTCGGCCGGCTTGGTCGAGGAAGCGCAGCCGACATCGGCGGGCACACAGATGCCGTCGAGCATCTCGGCGCTCTCGCCGCCGGGGATAACGGTACGCGCGAGCTCTTTGCGGTCGATCGCTTCCATGAAGGCTTTGCGCACGCGCTGGTCCTTCATCACCTTGTTGTCGGAGCGGCCAAGCGCGTCGAGCTGGACATAGAGCATCAGCCCGGCATGGGTCGCCGTGACGCGCGCATTCGGGTCCTTGCCGACTTCGCGCGCCGTGTCGGCGGTGACGTTGCGGATGATGTCGATATTGCCGGTCATGAATTGCGCGATCTGCGTCTGGCGATCGGGAATCGGCGTGACGATGATATGCTTGATCGGCGCGCGATGCAGCGCATTCGGGCTCTTGTCGTAATAACCGTCGAAGCGCTCCAGCACCATCTTCTGCTGGTTCAGCGAGACCATGCGATAGGGGCCGGTCGCGATCGCGCCGAGCCGCCCGTAATCGGCCTTGTTGTCGAGCTTGGCCAGGACCTTCGAATCATAGATGTAGAAGCGATAGGCCATTGTCTCGAGATCGGTGGCGAAGGCGCTTTTCGACGTAACCCGAACCTTGTAGGGGCCGAGTTTTTCGACCTTAGCGACCCAGTCGTAGAGTTTCTTGAAGCGGAACTTGACCTTCGGATCGCCGATGTAGTTGATCGTGGCCACGACGTCGTCGGCGTCGAATTTGTCGCCGTTGTGGAATTTCACATCGTCGCGCAGATCGAACTCGATCGTCTTGTCGTCGATGCGCTTCCAGGATTTGGCGAGGCGCGGCACGAATTTATGCGCCCGCTCGTCATAAGAGATCAGCGTCTCATAGACGGTGCGGAAGAATACCGCCGCTTCGTCGAGCGGGAATTGATAGGGATCGAGGGTGGGCCACCAATCATTCACCGCGATCCGCAGCGTATCATCGGCTTTGCCCGCGAATGCCGGCCTCCCCGAAAGCATAAGAACGCCCAGCAGCGCAGCGATGACAAAACGTCGCCAGCTCATCGGTATTCGTCCCCATTTGCCCGCGCGCTTGATCGCGCACGGCGCCGCCGCCGATCCCGAGCCGGTGACCCGGTCAGACTTGCGCCAATTCCTTCGGCCGGTCGACCAGCAGATGCAGCTTCTCTTTCGGCCGGTGCCAGTTCTTGAGCGATTTGCCTTCGCCGATCTTCTTGAGCTCGCGCTCCCACAGCTTGCGCAACAGGATAATGCCCTTATCCGACTGGCCGAGCCAATCCTTGCTGCGATCGACGATGCGGCCTTGCCCGGCGAGCGCGACATTGTCTTGGACGACAAAAAGGCCGGGATATTTCGGATCGATGTCCTGGATGCGGATCTTCCCGGCGAGCACGTCCTCGGTCATTTGCGCCGGATCGGGCTCGATCGTCTCGCGCTTGCCCGTCGTGTTCGATCCGACCGGCCGCACCGCCACGCTCAGCGTCACCATGTTCTCATCGTCGACCGGCACGCGATAGGCGAGATAGACCGTCCAATGCGGATGCGAGGGCGAGGGCGGCAGATCGAGGAAATGCACATTGGGCATCATCCAATGCGCGGTGCGCGTTAGATTGGCGCCGCTGCCCTGGCGCGCGCCGACGCGCAGGATGCCGTAATCGGTCTCGGCGCAATCGATATCGGGCAGCTCGTTGAGGCCGTAGCTATCGGTCGAGACGCGGTGGACGAAATGCACATGCGTCTCGTCGAGATCGTTCTCGATGCGCTGGAAGTAATTGCACGGCACTGGATGGCGGTTGGCGACCAGCACACCTTCGACATCGTCGAGCTCGGGGAAGCGCGGTAGCGGCGGCGCTTCGCCTTCGCCGAGATAGGCGAAGATCAGGCCGAGATATTCCTGGGTCGGATAGGCGCGCGCTTTCACCTTGGCGGCGAAGCTGGCTTTCTCCGCCGGCTGCTCGGTGCATTGGCCATGCCCGTCGAATTTCCAGCCGTGATAAAAGCAGCGGATGCAATCGCCCTCGACCCAGCCGAGCGCGAGCGAGGTCTGGCGATGGGGGCAGCGGTCTTCCAACACATAGGGCGTGCCGCTGTCGCCGCGGAAGAGCGTGAAATATTCGCCGAGGATCTGGATGCGCACCGGCCGGCCGGGCTTCAGATCGGCGCCGACATAGACCGGCTGCCAGAAATGGCGGATGAAGCGCCCCGCCAGCGTGCCCGGCCCCGTATGCGCGAAATCGCTGTATTTGCTCGGCTTCATCGCGTTTCCTCCGTTGCGGCGGGATTATCCTCGAAGCGGCCGGTCGAGGAAAGAGCGCAGAAGCGCCGCGCATTCCGTCCCGTGGGAAAAGGGGAGCCCATGCCGCGAATGGCCGAAGACATTGAGCTGCGCGTTGGGCAGAAGCCGGTGCATCTCGGCCGCGACCGCGACCGGGATGAACGGACTGCCATCCGGATGGAGCAATAGCACCGGGCAACGAATTTGCGGCAATTGCGGTGCGAGATCGGTGCCCACCAGCACCGCCAGGGCGCTCAGGATCGCATTCGTCGTCCAGGCTTCCTGCTGCGAAGCGAACCAGGCCCAACGCTCGGGCGAGAGCGCGTGGTCATGGAAGCGGTCGCGCATGAAGATGTCCGACCACCGTTTGACGCCGCCTTCATCGAGCTGGCGCCGCCATTCGTCGACGCGCTGGATCGAGGCGCCGAGATGTCCGCCATT
>Ga0157369_10003597_pt1 | contig 18411 bp, 16 predicted proteins | sample C25metaG_FD_113461 | JGI IMG/M metagenome (GOLD analysis project Ga0157369, IMG submission 113461) | Corn rhizosphere microbial communities from Kellogg Biological Station, Michigan, USA - C2-5 metaG | ecosystem: Host-associated > Plants > Roots > Rhizosphere > Soil | place: USA: Michigan... | reverse complement strand
TCGCGGCGACTTGTTGCTGAAGATAGCGATCGCTCCTGCCCTGGCGCGCGCCGTCGCCGTCCCCCCGGCTAAGGACGCACCGGGCAAGGCTGCGAGTGAGGCGGAGCCTTCTTCAAAATTGCCGGAGGGGGCAATGACGATTGCGAAAAGCGATCTGGCCATTGCGGAGATCTCCCCTGCGCCGGATGGCAAGCAGGTGGCATTCCTAACGGAGCCGATTCACAAACGAATCGAGAATCCGGCCGACTACGAGATTCTTATCGCGTCGGAAGATGGCGGTGCGCCAAAACCAGTCACTCACAATGCGGCCATGGAGTCGAATCTTCGCTGGTCGCGCGATGGACGCTGGCTTCACTTCTCTGTGAACGCGGCCAACGGCTCAATCGACGGAAAATATCGCGACATGCAGGGGCGGCTTTTCCGGCTCGATCCAACGTCAGGGAAAATTGAACGGCTGGGCGCGGCCTTCGAGGGATCGCTCGATCAATACACGCTTCTTGCGGACGGCCGCGAATTGGCTCTGGGCCTGAAAGGCACTGAAGCGCAGATGTACCTGATTGATGGAGAAAAGGCAACAAAGCTGCCGGGGATGGCGGGTACGTATGCGGGACTCGAACCGGCGCATACCGCGAACGCGTTGCTCGTTCGCTTCTCAACGGTGAACGATCCGCAGCAGGTGTATTTGATGACCGATCCGACACAGCCGGACAAGCTGAAGAAGCTGACGAACTTCAATCCGATATTTGCGGAGCGCGCGCAGCCAGAGTGGCAGCCGTACACCTGGAAGTCGGATGACGGGCAGACCGTGGAAGGAGTGTTGATCTTTCCACCGGGGAAAAAGGACGCGAAGCATCTGCGGATGTTCACGCTTATCCATGGGGGGCCTGCCGATGCCGACGGCAACCGTTTCGGAGCTGACTGGTATGACTGGGCGACGTTCGCTGCCGACAATGGATGGCTGGTGTTTCGCCCCAATTACAGGGGATCGACCGGCTACGGCGATGCGTTCATGCAGGGCATTGAGCCTCATCTAGTTTCGAAGCCAGGGCGAGACATTTTGACCGGTATCGATGCGCTGGTGAAGGATGGCTACGCTGATCCCGACCATCTTGCGATCGGGGGATACAGCTACGGCGGCTACATGACGAACTGGCTTATCACGCAGACCACGCGGTTCAAATCGGCAGTGACCGGCGCAGGAGCGGTGGAGCATGCGGCCAACTGGGGTAACGATGACATGACCTGGGATGACGCGTGGTATCTTGGCGGCCGGCCGTGGGAGAATCCGCAGCTGTATCAGTCAGAGGCGGCGCTGTTCCAGTTCGACAAGGTCAGGACGCCGACGCACCTGGTGCAGGGCGGAGCCGATGTTCGCGTCAGCTACCTGGAAGGCGAGACGATGGAGCGCGCTTTGCAGTCGCTGGCGATTGCGCACACATTCCTGGTCTTTCCGGGCGAAGGGCACAGCCTGGACAAGAATCCGTGGCATGGCTATATCAAAGTGCGCGAGGAATTGAAGTGGCTGGAGAAGTACGATAAGCAGTAGGGGCTTCGAGGGCGTGAAGCGAATTGCAGAGAACAAAGCGCATCGCACAGATGGGCATCAGCTTTGCCACCTCGTGCGTCTGATTATTGTGCTGAAGCCGACCGCGCCAATAGCGCATCCTATCCTATAGGAAACAATGAATCCCGTAGCCGATCAAGCTCGCCATCACGCATTCCAGCAGACGCTCATGAGCGCCCGGCGCACCATGCTGTTGAGCGAGATTCTGAAACTCGCAATCGACAGCTTCAGCGCGAGCAAGCTTCGTTTTGCACTAACGGCGCTGGGTATGGTGATTGGCACGGCGTCGGTGATCCTGGTTGTGACCATCGGACTCACCGGGCGGCAGTTCATCCTCAACGAGATTCAGAAGATCGGCACGAACCAGATTGAAGTTGAGTACTCCGGCGGTGGCGCTGTGGGCGCGGAGAAGGTGGTTTATAACGACTTCCTTACGCGCGACGATGAGAAGGCGGTACTGGCGCAGGTGCCGGGCATCGTGGCGTCTTCGCCTGTGCTCGAGTCGCACGATCGCATCAGTTTCGGCGGCGGTGTAATCAAAGACACGCTGGTGCTGGGGGTGAGCCCGCAGTACAGGGATGTTCGCAATCTTGTGGTACTTTCGGGACGCTTTTTCGACGAGCAGGATGAAAATGCGCACGTCATGTGTGCCGACGTTACCGTCCCATTTGCACGCGAGATGTTCGGCAGCGCCGAAGAGGCGATCGGAAAGCAGTTTTCGATCCAGGGAATTCCGTTCACGGTTGTCGGCACTTTCAAGGAAAGCGTCGACACGTTCGGCCAGACGGAGATTGCGGATCAGACTGTTTTGATTCCGTTCTCAGTGGCTCGCTATTTCACCGGCAGTGACAATGTGAAGCAAATCTACTTCAGCATTCGCAGCATGGACGAAGTTCCGGATGCAACCCGGGAAATACAACGCATTGTTCAGGCACGCCACAGGCCGAATTCGGTCTACAAAACTTTCGACCTGCGGGAATTGCTTGCGATGGCCAACCGCATCTCCATCGCACTCATCGCAGTGCTGGTCATGGTTGCGGCGGTCACGCTGGCAGTGGGCGGCGTTGGGATCATGAACATCATGCTGGCCAACGTGCGCTCGCGTATTCGCGAGATTGGTATACGCAAGGCACTGGGGGCCACTTATCGGGAGATCAAGCTGCAGTTTCTTGCGGAGGCGATCATCATCTCCCTTGCGGGTGGGCTTGTCGGGTGTTTTGTTGGACTGGCAGTTCCTCTCTCGATCCGAGTCTTCTCAGATTACCCGCTGCCGATTTCGCTTTGGTCGGTGGTGATTGCTCTAGCAGCAGCCACCGTCGTTGGAGTTGTGTTCGGAACTGTACCCGCGACGCGTGCCGCGCAGATGGATCCCGTGGAGTCACTGAAGTATGAGTGATGAAAATAAAAGCAAACCCGGAGCCAGCAACGACCCAGAAGAACCCATGCAGGGCGTGAATCTCAAGCTGATCTACAGTCTGATAGCGCTTGCGATTGTTGCAGCTATTGCTGTGGCGTTCTTAATCGTGATGCCCTTCTATCACCAGCACTGATAGGGGAACTTCACCTGGCTATTTCTTGCGAACTGGTTCGCCCTCAATGACGGCGGGCGGGTGATCCGGGGCTTTCTCAATCTGCCTGGTCTTGCGGTAGACGTTTGCGACCGCCAGGGTCCAGAGCGGAACCAGGTCTACTCCGGGAACGAGTTTGCCCAAAAATGAAGGCGCGAACTCCCAGTGCCAGCCAAGCAAATAACTCAGCACACCGGCCATGGCCAGGTCGAGCACGTCATCGGCGGGCGACGCGGCTCCTTCAATGAAAAGCGGGAACACGACCATCTGCGCGAGATCGGCGATAACCGCAAGGGCCATCGCGGCGCGGAGTTTCGTTCCGGAGGGGAGTAGTTTATCCAGTTCCACAGCAATAACGGAGCATGGCTCCTCGATCCATTATCGATCTTTTCAGCGCCCCGCGGCCACAGTGGTCAGCGCGTTGCGACCAGAGCAGCAGAAGGCACCGTGACGGAGCCGATGCGACCCGAGGCTACGTCCACAACCACGACCCGCAGGGAGCCATCCAGTTGTTTTGACTCGATCCGCTGGTCGAAGGTGAGGCCCTGCGTCATTGCGTGCTTATACGTTGCAGGCTTCAAACGAAGTCCAACCGTCAGCCCGGAGACCTTGGCGCGAAGTGCTTCCTGATCTCTTTGAACGAGGAAGATGTCGAGTTTGCCGGCCCAGACGGAGTTCTTCTGTTTCAACATCAGGTCCGATCCGGCGACGGTCACCCGCAGAGCATTTCCCGCCGCGTCGGAAACGAGTTTGGCGGTAACGCCGATTTCACTGGCATCGAGTGGCTGCCATACTGTTTTCGCGAAGCGTTCCTTCAGCGTGGCTGCCTCCTTGTCGTATTGATAGCCGGAGCGGAAGCGAAGGGTGGCATCGTGGTGGCCCACCATTTTCACCGTCAGCAGATGGTATTTTCCATCGGCGGGCTGGCTGGGTGAGAAGCCGACCAGATAGGTCGCATGTCCGTCGGCAACCACTGCATTCAATTCGCCGATGATGTTGCCGGAACGCCGAAACGTCCGGCCGCCGGTCGCGTCGGCAACTTCGCGAAAGACTCCCTGGATGGAATGGCTATCCTGCTGCATTGCCGCAACCAGACGGCCGCCACTGCCGAAGTTTCGGTTCTGGATAAGCGGATTCGTGTCCTGTCCGGCGGTGGCCTCGGCGCCCTCCAGTTCATGCTCAACCGCCGCAGGCCTTTGATACGTGGGTGTCAGCTCGACATTGCGGCGGCCGATATCGGCGGTTACGACGTTTGCCTCCAGGCGCGAAGCGTCGAGCGGATAAATCGTGACGTGCGCATTATTCAGGGCTTCCTGCGCGCGGAGTGCGATCGGTTCGATGTATTTGCTGCCCTTATCGATGTTGTAGGAGAGCTTGTTCCAGTCGGCTAGTGCGTTGTCGCTTGTGATCCAGATTAGATTCTTGTGACCGGGCACGGCCGAGAGATGATGAGCCACTTCAACCAGAATTCCAAGCGCATTCGGGCCGGGGCTGCTGCCCAGTTCACGCAGCTTTGCGTCGAGCGCCTCCTGCTGCGTGCTCGAATCCATGGTGTAGTTTCCGTTCACGCTCAAATGGTCTTCCGGACTGCGGACGGTCTCGATCTGCTGCCGGTTGCGCATCTCTTCACTCTGCGCATTGGCCACGTCTTGTCCGTCCGGCTTCCAACGCGCCAGTTGCGTTGCCAGAGTCTCGTGATCGGTGCTCCCTTCATGAAGTACCTGGTAGGTGTGATACTTCATCATGTAAAGCGCGACGCGCTCGTTGGGAGCCACCGTGCGGAGAAAGCGCAGCATCTGCTGCCGCGCGTCAGTGAAGTCGCCGAAATTCAAATTGCTGGAATCGATAAGGAGAACGATGGTGTTCTCCTCAGCCCGCGCCGTGTGTGCCTCCTGTGGCGAGTGGTTTGAAAATTCAGTCGATGCGGCAGTCTGACCCGCAGGAGCAACTTCGGGATGAGCGCTCTCCGCACTGGTCTGCATGAAGGAACTGATGTTCTGCTTCACCCCGTTGTCATAGACTTCAAAATCCTGGGGCTTGAGATTCGTGATCGGGTTGCCTTTTTTGTCGAGAGCAACGACATTGACGTCAACGAGTTTGGAATTCACACGCAGGGTCGCCTCGGCAGGCTGGAGTCCGCTGGCGGGCTCGTCGGAAGCTTGCTCAGGAATGTCGGGCAGACCACTGGCCTTGGTCGTCGTAATCTCCTGGCCTTGGCCGTCGTTTTCTTGTGCCTGGGCGGTCTGAGTGGTGGCAGCGGCCGCGGCATCGGTCGGCTTTGGGGCGGCGCTATCGGCAAGATTCTCTTCCGCGGGAAGCATTTCAGCAGGCTCAGTCCTGGGGAGTGTGGCGTCAGGCGCAAGCCCCTGGGCGCGCTCTTCGTCGGCGGTCAGTACGCGGGAGTCTGAGCGGAACAGGTGATAGTTGGAGAAACTGACGTCATTCAGCAGGAGTTGCTGGGGGCCCATTACGGTCCAGGAACGTCCGGTTGAGTCCTGCGTCTTGCGCAGTGTCTGGGCCAGAGAGATGGAAACACTGCGGGTGGGGCAGATATACGACGCACCACCCAGTTCGACTGGTGCGTACTCCACCACAAGAGCTGCGCGGGAAATGGGATCGCCGGCCTCAAGTTCCGCCTCAATGCTCAGGCGCTGAATGACGCCATTTACTGGATCGACTGCAATCTCACCGCGATAGGCGGTCATCTGCGCGAACTGCTTGCTCTCCATTCCAAAAGACGAGGCTACGCAGCAATAGCGGACCTCGTAATGAGATCGGGCCTTTGGTACGGCGTAGCGGAAGACGGCCAGATTCCCAGAGGCGTTCTTTTCCCAGCGCGCCCATTCCAGTTTGTTCTCTGCCGCATCGACTAGGACGAGCCCCAGGATTGGCCCAAATGTGCCCCATGTGGTGAGCCCCGTGTCGGCTGAGCGCGATCCCTCCTGTTGAGGATGAGAATCCTGGACCTTGAAGAGGCCGGGCTCGACGACTTCCTGACCGTCGCGGTACAACACTGCTGTCCGGGAGATCCGGGTGGCGCGAAGCGAATCAGTGTCGGCCCAGGAACCGGTACGAAGCGCCTGTGGATCGTCTTCGAAGTGGGTGACCGTTCGAGAAGCAAGGAACCGCGGCAACTGCGGAATTGCTTTGCTGACGTAGACGGCAGCCAGATTCATGATCCGCCGTTGCTCGGCGACGTCAGGCGTAGGGGTGCTGGGCAGTTCCTGCGCCGGCGGGATGAGGAACGCGGATCGGTCGGCAAGTCCTGCAAGCGCCCGCTGTGAGTGCAGTCCGGGAAGACTGGATTTCCAATGCTCGAGCCGCGTTGAGCTGAAGCGCTCAGTCAATTCGAGGCTGGAAAGGCGCATGGCCAGCGCATTGTCTTGCTCAGCCTTTGCGTTCGCCAGAATCTCTTCGAGTTGCGCCACTCCTACGCGTTCGGCTGCAAGGGCCGGAGCTGTAAGCGAAAGAGCGAGTGCGACCAACACGCCGGTGCGGATCATGCTGTGCCTCCTGAAGCAAAAGACTGCAGATGTTCCCTGAAAAACCAAGCCGGCCCGGCTGGGGTTTGGGCGCAGGACGCGCGAATCGTTCCGGATCGTGCCTGGCCTGCCATTGTATGCCTATTCAGCAACAGCTTTCCCGGGAAAGATGCGGGGCGGTTTTGGGAGGGTCCGTTACGGACAGGCCCGGCCACAAGGTCGGCTATCATCTTGATGTCCGTTTCCCGGTCCATCTCAATCCATCTCAGTTTCCCAAGGAGTACAGATGTTAACTCAGGCTGAAAAGGCTGTGCTGTTTCGAGCACTTCACGAGCGCAAGAAGCCCTTTGTGATCGGCAACCCCTGGGATGCCGGCTCGGCACGCATCCTCACCAGCTTGAAATACGAGGCGCTTTCGACCACCAGTGCAGGCCTGGCATTCTCGCTGGGCCGAAGAGACGGAACGGCCTCTGTGAGCCGAGCCGACGCTTTGGCAAATGCGAAGTCGATTGTGGAAGCGACGGAACTGCCTGTGGCGGCCGACCTTGAGAACGGGTACGGGCACGCACCGGAGGATGCTGCAGAGACGATCCGGCAGGCGGCAGCTGCAGGGCTTGTCGGTGGATCGATCGAGGATGCCACAGGGAACGAGGCCAATCCGATTTACGACTTCAATCACGCGGTTGAGCGCGTAGGGGCGGCGGCTGAGGCGGCGCGGGCACTTCCCTTCCCGTTCATGTTCGTCGCGCGAGCGGAGAACTACCTGCACGGGCGCCCCGATCTTGAAGACACGGTCCGGCGTCTGCAGGCATTCGAAAAGGCCGGCGCCGAGGTGCTGTATGCGCCGGGACTTACGACGGCCGAGGAGATCCGGACCGTCTGTTCCTCGGTCACCAAGCCGGTAAACGTGCTGATGGGGCTGAAAGGGGCAAACCGGCTCACAGTGGCGGAACTGGGCGAACTGGGTGTGCGGCGGATCAGCCTCGGTTCGGGTTTCAGCCGGGCAGCGTTGACGGCATTTCTGCACGCGGCGCGCGAGGTGATCGACGATGGCACTTTCACCTTCGCCGACGAGGCGATGTACATCTCGGAGCTGACAACGATGTTTGGGTAGCAACGCATTGTGCCTTGGTGGGATACACTTCTGACCAACTCCAAGAACACGAGTACGGGGTCTAGGGACTCTTTAGGGTAAGGAGCGCACGATGAAGACACCTAAATCATTTGATCTGTCCGACCGTGTGGCGATCGTGACCGGCGGCAATGGTGGAATTGGTCGCGGCATCGCGCTCGGACTGGCAGAAGCGGGGGCCGCTGTCGCAGTGTTCGGACGCAACGATGAAAAGAATCGGCGAGTGCTTGCGGAACTGAAAGAAATTGGGGTTCCTGCCATGGCGGTGACAGTTGATATGACCGATCGTGCCGGATTGGAGCCTGCGTTGAAAAAGGTTGAGGGCGAATTGGGCAGCGTTGGGATTCTTGTCAACAATGCCGGAAATGTATCGTTGAGCGGCGGTGTGATGAACGAAAGGACTGAGGACTGGGACAGCGTGATCGAGACGCAACTCAATTCAGTTTTTCTTCTTTCGAAGCTCACGGCGGGATCAATGATTCGCAGTAAGCGCGGAAAGATCATCAACATTGGCAGCATGTACTCGTACTTCGGGTCCGGCCTCATCCCCTCCTACAGCGCGGCGAAAGGCGCCATCATCCAGCTGACCAAGTCGATGGCAATTGAGTTTGCCCCGCATAACATTCAAGTCAATGCGATCGCTCCGGGTTGGATTGAAACGGAAATGACGGCTCCGGTGCGGACTGAGGCCATGAAGCCTATGAACGACGAGATACTTGCGCGGACTCCAGCCGGCAGGTGGGGCCGAGCGGAGGAAGTCGCCGGGACAGCTGTTTACCTGGCCTCGAGCGCTTCGGACTTTGTCACCGGAACTACGATCCGAGTGGATGGCGGTTACGCGATCCGTTGAAACTCCGGACAATCCACCTGCCATTAGCAGACAGCGTAAGCAAAATCAGTTTTCCGTAGGCATTTCAATGCTGTCGATTACCACTACATCGCCGAGCTGTTTGTTTGGCTCCAGCCTCAATCCAAGCTCCTGTTGAAGTGCGGTAAAAATGGATGGTGCCGTTGTTTCGGTTGGTTCTGCCTGCGAACGGCTCTCTCCTGCAGCTGACCCCGAATCAAGGCTGCTTTCAGGAGTCCACTCGAGGACAAATGCGTATTTTCCTGACAGACCGGTGTGATCGACAACCGTTTTTCCGAGCTCATCGGACAAGCGAAGAGCCAGGTATGTAAGCGGAATCCCGTTTGACTCAACGCGGCCAGGCCCCATGTTCAGGAGGAAACTGGGCTGAGATGCCTCCTTCGATCCTGGCGCTGCAGGAACGATTTCTTTCATCTTCATGCCGCCTTTTGCAACGACGAGGCCATAGATGGTTACTTCTCGTTTTTCGAGGTGGTATTTCAGATGAAATCGCTCAACAACAAGCGGCAGTAACATAGCGCGACGAGCATCCAGGTTTAGACTCGCAAGTTTTGCTGCTTCCTCAGGATCAACCTTTGCCTCGATATTGAAGTGGCGCTTGCTGACCCAGGCAGGTGCACCGAATATGTTAGATAGCTGCGTTCGAAAACCATCACACAAGATCGAGATCAATGGGACATTCACGATCCGAACCGAGTCTGGCGTAAACCAGTTCGCGCTTGGTTCATCGCCCTTTGAAGGCTTCACTGTAGAAACTTCGAATCTGGGTAAATTTAGCTCACTGTTGGAAGGAGGCAGGGCAGGCGCAGGAAACTGCCCGATACAGCAAGGCGTGAGGGCAACCACCACACCCGCCACAAAGAGAGCCGACGAACGTTTCAACGAAAGTCTCCGATTCCGGTTTGTCATTGGCAAATTCCCCGATATCGTGACGTCAACTCGGGGCCAAGCCCAAGCTTGCCGGGGCTACGTTGCAGCACGACTGAAATAGTCTCAGCAGCCGAACCCGCTTCAAATCATCGCCGCGTACCGGCCTTCTTTGCCGGCGTCTTCACAGCTTTCTTCGAGGATTTGTTGGCCGTTTTCTTTTTGGCGGACGACGCCTTGGCCGCCGTCTTCTTGGCCGGGGTTTTCTTGACGGCGCTTTTCGCCGGTGCTTTCTTAGCGGCTGGTTGTGTCACCTCTTTTTTTGCGGCTTTCTTTGCCTCACCGGAGGGTGCCTTCTTGGGCGGCTTTGCCAACGCACCTACGGCAGCGCTAACCGCCGCTTTGACGGAGCCCGCCACATCTTCTGCCATGGCGAGTCCATAACCCACTTTCTCCGCCGCCTGCTCCACGATCGTTTTTTCTGCCATCCTCAACCTCCTCGAACTTAGATGGAATGTTGCAACGAATTGTAGAGGCATGCCCAGCCTAAGCAAACAAATCTTTCGTTTGCACTTGGCTTTTCTGCATAGCAACGGTGCCGACAGGGTTGTAGATATGTCTCCTGATCCTGTTCGAAAGATCAACTCGTGACCCCAGGCTAGACCGTACTGCCACTGCCGAATTCCGAGTTAGTTTCGTACGGCGACAATTCACCAGAAGCGGAACCAAAAGCGGTCAAGCCTAGCGACTGGTCGCGCGGACGATAGACGATGCGACGTATGCCAGAAAAGAGTCAGCCGTTAAGAAGAGGAGCCACCGTGCCCAACTGGGCCACTGAACTCGGGTTCTGAAAAATATCGAGAGGCATAGGGCGCCGAGGAGCAGGCACGACACACGGAGCAATGCTTGTGCATTAATTACCGCGATGCCGAAGGCGGCCAAGGCCAAGCCTAGAATACCGAGAAGGTCTGGGGATCTGGAGTCATCCATACGGAAAACCGTCAGCACTTCGGGTTCGCTGATACGCCAGCTCCATTACCGTGCGAGCGTAAGTGGGACCGCCAATGGTGCGGAGACCGCGCCCGTTGGTCCCACGAAGGGAGGCGTCTGTGCCGGAAGACAACCCACCCAACTCAGGAAAATGAAAGAGCCGAAATCTGCGCATTGTTCGCGCACCTCGCGTCCGTGCCCTCCAGAGGAGGAGATAGCAAGTGTTGTTGATCTGAGACGCGTTTGGAGAGGATTAGGCGAACGCCGGTGGAGGACGAAGTCGCTGAGAACGCACAAGTATCGCCGCCATGGGCCGAAGCACACATGCGCGCGTCCACCCCTCGCGACTTTGTGGCGCCGAGGCGAGGAGCAGCATCAGATACGCCGCAAACGCGAGCAGCGTCGCCACTCCTGCAGCTGCGTCATGAGACGCCAGTCGCCAGGACTTCTCGGACTGAGGCAACGCGGCTTGGCGTGTCGCTAAAAGATCATCGCTCAGGGAGATCACCGGGAGCAGAATAACGCAGAGAACAAAGGCCAGCACCAACGCTGACGCCATCGATAATCGTACTGATCCAGCGCGGACCTCACGGTATGTGAAGCCGAGGAGCGACAATGCTGCCAACAGCCATACCAGATTGGAGACAAACTCAAGCAAAATACCCAGCCCGAAATCCACCGTCAACCTTACCTGACCGTGTGGATAACGCTTAGATCATTGATCTGAACCTTAAGTTGCCCGCTGGCCCACCAGCAACAAGTCCGACTCAGCGGGGCATCGAAAACCTACCCGGTTCTCGCACTGGGTTCCGGAACGGCTGGAGTGCACGAGACGCTAGAATCTTGACATGCTGCGGACCACGATCAGCAATCGTGAGTTGAAGTCGAACGATATTCCCTCACCCGATGCAGAGTGGAAAGACATCGCTCGATTTGCGCACACGTTCAATGGATATTCAGAGGTCGGATCTCTTCAAGACGCTGGAACGGTTGCCAACAAATACCTCAACGCTCCTTCTGACCTGCTTACTCCCTTGGGTGCCCAGAGTGGTTGCTGCGTTAACAGTGCTGTACGGTTTTTCAAACGCCCTCGGAGAGGACCTCTTCTACACACTTACCCCGCAAGGGGTGAGTGCGGCATTTCATCTTGTAGCGATCGGAATTCGACTTTCATTTCTTGGCCTGCTCGTCCCCATCGTCGTCCATGGAATCCGCCAGCAGGGGCGCGAGGGCTGGTTGGCGCTACCGGCAGTGGTGCTGGTGGGAATCGCGCAATTTCAAATCGATCTTGTTGTGCTCCATGTACCCACCATTTGGTATCCGCTCGGCGTAGGAATAGGCCTGAGCGATATTGCGAGCGCCGCATTATCCGTCGTCATCTTCGCCCTTCTCCTGCGGCGGTTACAGCAGTCCCTAAAGCGCCAGCGGCAGATGGCACTCGACGTGAAGCAGGCGCAGGAAGTTCAGCAGGTGATTTTGCCGCAGGCGCTTAGTTCTTTTCCTGGGCTTGAGATTGCGAGCGAGTACCGGCCTGCACGCGAAGTGGGTGGAGATTTCTTCCAGATCATTCCGGATCTGACGGATGGCAGCGTTCTCATCGTCGTCGGCGACGTGACCGGCAAGGGCCTCAAGGCGGGCATGCTCGTCGCTCTTCTCGTCGGTGCGATTCGCAGCACGGTGGAGATGACAACAGAGCCCATCGGGATGTTGCAGGCCCTCAACCGCCGCCTGCTCAGACGCGGCGACGCGCAAGCCACTTGCCTCGTGCTCCGCATTGAGAAAGACGGCAGCGCCACGCTGGCCAACGCCGGCCACATCGCGCCCTATCTCAACGGCGAACCCATGGCAATGGAAGGCGCGCTGCCGCTGGGCATGATGGAGGGAGCCGAGTTCAGCGTGATGCATTTCAAGTTGAACGAGCGCGACCGGCTGATGCTCATGTCCGACGGCATCGCCGAGGCCACCGACGCGAACGGAAACTTGTTTGGATTTGAGCGCGTCCATGACTTGCTTCGCGAATCCCGCAGCGCTTCAGACGTAGCAACCGCCGCGCAGAAGTTTGGCCAGGAAGACGACATCAGCGTCATCTCCGTTACGTGTACCGCAAAGCTGACTTCGGCGCTCGTGTAAACGGATCGCAAGATGGGGACAAATGGGCGCAGCATCCCGCTTTTTTGGACATTCCCGGATGCTCCCCTACTCTTCCTTTACCCATGCCTTAAATATCACAACAGATTTCCGCATCACCGATGTACCAGATGTTTTAAATTCCGCCTCCTGTCGATTGAGTTGTTTCAATTGCGGCCGCAAGCCATAATTTACCGAATTCATAATCCATTGAAGCAGGAGCAAACCGTTCGAAGCCACACCCTGGGGAAAACGTCATCTCTCCAAATTTCGGACCGCTCGGCAGATCATAGAGGTCGACACGGACGAAGTCGAAGTTCCTCCCTAGTGTTTCCGCGGCATTGATCATTGCCGATAGATGCGGCGGCGCATCCATAGGCCTGTGCTCGAGCGGGAAACCGAGCGAGAATTCCTGTTTACGCCAATTGCGATCGTAGAATGCGCGCTTATGGTCAGTGAATCGATCTGTATCAACCTGGATAAATTCAGCCCTGCCGCCGAAGACGAAGAACTTGAAGTCAGGCAGATCGCCTTCTCCGATCAGAGGTTCGACAAGAACCTTCCTCTCGATCTCGTTGTACCACCACTCATGTGATCTTTTGGGCCAGGGAGTTTGCATCCATCTTGCGGTGACCTGGCGAAGCTGTTCCCATTCCTGTTGATTCTTGGAACGAACAAACGCTATCCAGCCACTTCCGTGATTCGCCTTGACGACGATCGGCAGGGGAAACTCACAAGACTCAGGCAGATGGGGGCCGGCGTGCAGCGTGGGGATAATCCAGTCCCGGCCAAGTCTCGATGCGACCAAATCCTTTACAGCCACCTTGTCGGAATAAGAGATGAACCTGCGATCGTTCTCCAGCAATTTCCGGGCTTGAATCAGTTCATTAAAAGAAGCCGCATGACGGAGCCTCGGAATATATCCGAATGTTCGATAAAAATCGAGGGATATGGGAAATCGGGCGGGAAGAATGGGCGTCAGGCGCCGCATCAACTTGCGAAAGAAGTGAAATGAACGCATAGCTGTACGATCCGATGCACGAGCATCGCATAGGGTTACCGGGTTGAAAGCTCCGTGCATCGCCCAGCCCAATCCATCCGCGTACATCCAAAGTGCGACCTTCCCCATCAGTAGCTTTTTCGCGGACCCTGGAGAGGCGCGAGGTTCGTAAAATCCGCAGTCATGCTCCGAAGATTGATGGATGAGACTGCAGGCTTCATAGCTTTTGACCTTTCTTCTAGTACTGCGTCTGCGGATTCTGTGCAATTTGTCTCGCCACCGAGCAATGTAATGGAATGCCTTGCCTCAGCGCTCCGAAAGTAGGAGGCTGCCGGATCGCCGCTCCGCGCGTGTAGATATCGGCGGTTTTAGCTTCTCGCGTGAAGTTCCGCATCACGCTTGCGTCACCGGAAATGGAAGGTTCGCTCTCAACTTTTGACTTCAGGGCAATGCACTCATCCACCTGTGGACAGCCCTTCCCCATCATTGCGGCAGGTTAGTCCCAAACCGCAGTAATCAGCTTTAGCTGTGGCCTCGGGCGCGCAGAATGGTGCGAAGCCCTCTTACGCTCTTTGCACCGGCTTAAGAAACAGGCGCTCGTAGCGGGTGAAGCACCGAGTTTCTCGAACAAGTGCGGCAGCCGATTGGCGCTCCGGAGCGGCCTTGACCATCTCGCGATAGCGCCGATAACTTTGTTCGTCGGGGAAAGAGAACATCGCCACCGCTACGTCTTCAGGGCCATCGTTGCCGAGCCCAGGGAAGCTGATTTCTGCTCCGTCTGGGGCTGCCCGGGGAAGGAAATATCCATGATGAGTACCGCCATAGCGTTCGATGAGCATCATCCAGGTGCGTGCATAGGACTCAAACGCACTGAGCTCGTTCAAATTGAGCGTGTACCGAATCTGACACGTTACCGCCTGACTGTTGGCCATTGCCTCTTCCTCGTGCCTTCGAGCTTGTCATAAGAATCAGGAAGTCGGCCACCGTCGAGGCATATTAGCCGCGAGGTCGGGCTAAACCCGAATTATTCCGTATACGCGGTGATTCGCTCAATACCGCGATTTTAGTTCGCTTACCGACGGATCCGTGGGTGTCAGAGGCGCAATGTTGGCTTCTCGATGCGTTTCCGCCATCAACGTGTCTCTGGTGGCGGGCGAAGAGCTGCACCGAGCCGATATGGTGTTCCGTGTCTCGCAAATCCTCTTGTCTTCAATAAGCTTTACGATCTCAGACGTGCGATGAAGTTTGCCGGGCGGAAGCGCTTCTTGCGGCCCGTCGCAGAAAACAATTCCGACTAGTGCGTTGCTCAATTTTGCCCAGTTCTTGATTCGCGCTGTTTTCTTTCGCATAACCCTCCTCTGCTCACCCGGCCATGAGTCTGCCTGACAATGCACTCAGTCCACCCGTTGTTACTGATCCGAGCAAGGGTGGTCAGCGAGCGATTTCAAGTGCCGCTATCAATTCGCCTGGGAACTGCAGACGCTTATTGCTATCTATGGGCTGTGAACACCTCCTTGTGCTGGTCCCCTTCCATTACCTGTGTCTCTGCTGCTCGCCCGATCTTACGATTCGTCGAATCCAGCACCTGAAATAATTCCTCAGGGCTTCCTAACTGTTATGACCTCGAAGGTTGTAGCAGTAGGCGGAAAACCGGTGTCGTATTTTGCATTAACTGCAACAAGTCGATCGCCGAATCTGGCTACCGTTGACGGGGCCTCGAAATCCGAGCTGGTAATAACTGCTGTTACGGTCCCAGTGAACAGGTCCGGGCTGAGGTCGATTTGCGAGATTTGGTTTAGATCTACCTGCACCGCGTACACTCGACCGCCTTCTAAAAGGATGCCGTCTACTGCCGGGACCGCCACTCCATTGATAAAGTTGCTGACACCCGTCGTAGGATCGACCGTTAAAAGCGCGCCCAGGCTAGTGTGGGACACGATAAGTGTCTTTCCGTCGGGTGTTGCGGCAATTCCATTCAGATTTGGAAAACCGGATATATCGGCAGCCGGCCCGGTAACGACAATGGTCCGCGGCTTGCCCCCAGGTGCAATTGGAATCTTATAGATATGAGGCAGTACTGAATCCGTGAACCAAGCGGCATCCTCCGTTACGACAACATCGTTGATCAACCCACCAAGCTGGAACGTCGCCAGATCTGCCCCCGTCTGGAGGTCGTAAACGTAGGCCTGACCTGTAAACCCACCGGCCACGAAGAGTAGCCCGTGACGAACATCTGCCTTCAGGCCGACTGCTTGCCGTCCGTTCGGCGGATGGATGAATCGCTCGACCTTGCCCGTACGTAAGTCTCCCCGAAAGATATCGCCAGCCAGGAAGTCGCTCGCATAGAAGATTGAACCCTGTCCGATCGCAATACCCTCCGCCGATCGTGCCCCTGGCAGCACTATCGTGGTCGGGAACTCATTTGTGGGTGCGCTTAAGTTTTGCCCTGAAACAAATGTGACTGCGGTTACCAACACAATTGCAGCGGCGGCCGCAGCAGCGATGTGTGACATCTTTGGACGAAACGCGACACTGGACGCGCAAACGTCTTGCCCTTGTGAATTGCTCTCAGTTCTAATAGCCATCTGGAACACTCCTTTCGTGCCGTCTCACGGCAGGGACAGTGGCTATCCTGAAGAAATTCGTTACGTGAGGCCATGGAGATGATGTGGAGATTTTATGAAGATGTAAGTAGCTAGATCTTCAATAGTTATGGCATGCTCTGCTGCCATGTGATGGCCATGAACGCACCATTCCCACGACAGATCCTTCGCTTTGCGCACTTCGAACTTGACACTGCCGCTTACGAGCTGCGGCGCAAGGGACGGCCGATACGTCTTGAGAGACAACCCATGGACCTGCTCATCATGCTCGTTACTCGGCGCGGTGAGCTGGTAAGCCGCGACGACATCATCGCAAGGCTTTGGGGAGACGGCATCTTCGTGGATGTTGAAACGAGCGTAAACACAGCGATTAGAAAGATTCGTCAGGCTTTGAACGATTCGTCCGATGACCCAGCATTCATTGAAACGGTGACGGGCAAAGGATACCGTTTCGTCGCAAGTGTCGAAGCGAAGCACTCTCCCGGCACTTGCGAGACGACGATTATGGTGGCTGTATTGCCGTTCGTGAATCTCAGCGGCGATCCGTCACACGAGTACCTTGCCGACGGCCTCACCGAAGATATGATCGCGTTGCTCAGCCAACTCGACCGACAACGCCTCAGGGTCATTGGACGAAGGTCGGCAATGTCGTATAAGGGCAGGCCCAAACCACTTGCGACTATCGGTACCGAACTGAACGTAGAGTTTATTGTCGAAGGTTCGATTCGCAATCTCGGAGATCGATGGCAGATTCGGTGTACGCTGAACCGCGCAAGCGATCAGGTACAGCTATGGTCGCACTCATACCATCTCGACCTTGTGAGCATAGTGGCGCTGCAGCGTGAGGTGGCCTTTGCAATCAGCGACCAGGTCCAGCTGCACCTCTCGCCCGAACGATTGGAATCAGTTGCTCGACGACACAGCGTGGAAACGGCGGCGTACGACTTGTACCTGCGCGGCCGTCGTTTCTGGAACCAGTTGACGCCCGCGACGACACGTCTCGCAATCGAATACTACAACCGTGCTACGGACATTGATCGCGATTATGCGTTGGCGTGGGCGGGTCTTGCAGAAGCATTTGCCTCGGCACCCATTAATGGAGACGCGGACCCACGGGTCATGTGGCCTCGAGCGCGAGATGCGGCCGAAAGCGCTATTCGTGCGAATCCGAGCCTATCGGAAGCGCAACACGTGTTGGGACAGGTACAGTGGTTTTTCAACTGGGACTTTCCGACTGCGGAGACCGCCTTTCGTAAGGCCGTCGCGCTCGATCCCAGCAACGCCTGGGCACACACGATGCTAAGTCACGCTCTGTCACAGATGGGCCGCCATAAAGAAGCTCGCTCGCTGATGGAACGGGCTTTTTCGCTCGAACCGCTCTCACCGCTTCACCAAGCCATGTGGTCGCAAGTCAGTTTCCAAGCGCGAGATCACGAGCACGCTGTCGAGCGTGCAAGGCGAGCCATCGTAATTGATCCTGAATTCTGGGTTGGCTACATGATGCTGGGCCAAGCGTCCGAACAGCTCGGCGAAACGGATATTGCACTAGATGCGCTGACAACGGCAACACGCCTCTCCGATGGAAACAGCAAACCAGTTGGATTGAGAGGGTACATACTGGCAAAGATTGGACAAATCAGACCAGCACGCGAAATGCTTACTATGTTGGACGAACTTTCACGAACTAGGTACGTGCCGCCGTATGCCCCAGCGCTCATCTATGCTGGCCTGCAGGAAGACCAGAAGGTATTCGAAGCCCTTGAGCATGCCTACGCCTCTCGTGATGTCCATTTGGTCTTTCTGCCGGTCGATCCCAAATGGGACCGCTTTCGTGCCCAGCCTCGCTTCGAGGTTCTACTTCAACAGTGTGGGTTTGAAACGAACGCCAACCGTAAACCTGCCGCAACAGATTAGGTGCTGTTCCGGGTGGATTGTCGGCTACTCGGAAGTTGAGTGGGTGCGGCAAACGGGGTCGGAAGGACTTCACTTCTGCCGGGCGAGGGTGTTGCCTCTGAATCAAAATGAATTCGCGGGCTCCACACGCGAAGTATGTTGACGGGAACATGACTGTGAACTTAATCAGCATAAGTGCCCTTTTGCTCGTCGATAGCAATCGAGAAACGTCCATCACCAGCCGCCCTCGTGAACTCGCGAAGCCCTCTCGCATCGGCACTAAACGATTGTTATCATTGGTGCGTGCAAACTGTTTT
>Ga0157369_10003596_pt1 | contig 18418 bp, 16 predicted proteins | sample C25metaG_FD_113461 | JGI IMG/M metagenome (GOLD analysis project Ga0157369, IMG submission 113461) | Corn rhizosphere microbial communities from Kellogg Biological Station, Michigan, USA - C2-5 metaG | ecosystem: Host-associated > Plants > Roots > Rhizosphere > Soil | place: USA: Michigan... | reverse complement strand
TGGCCCGCATTCCCGACGGTGCCGAGCTGATCCAGAGCGCGACCATCCTCGCGCCCGGCTTCAAGATCGGCAATGTCATCGTCATGGCCGGCGTGCCCTCGATCTTGCAGGCGATGATGGACATCGTGGCGCCGAAGTTGAAATCCGGCGTGAAGATGCTCTCGGACAGCGTGCGCGCCAATGCCCGCGAGGGCGACATCGGCGGCCCCTTGCGGCAAATCGCCAATGCGCATCCCGAGACCATCATCGGCAGCTATCCCTTCATGGACGAGAACCAGAAACCCAACACCAATCTCGTGGTACGCTCGCGCGATCCGGACAAGCTCGCGGCCGCGATGAATGCGGTGAAGGAGATGCTGACGGGATTGAGCGTGGCTCGATAGGAGACGACGGAAATCGACATGGTTGAAAGAAGCTCAGACCTCATCGCGCAGGAGCGGGCTGGAAAGGCGTTTCCGGTCTCCTGGGATCAGTTTCACCGGGATTGCCGGGCGCTGACCTGGCGGCTGAACGAGGTCGGGCCGTTCCATGCGGTCGTTGCCATCACCCGCGGCGGGCTGGTGCCGGCCGCGATCGTGGCACGCGAGCTTGGCGTGCGCATCATCGATACGGTTTGCGTTGCGAGCTACGATCATACCAAGCAGGGCGACCTCGTGGTGCTGAAGGGGATTTCTCCCGATACGGCAGCGCTCGGCGGCGGCACCGGCAAGGGGCTGCTGATCGTCGACGACCTCGTCGATACCGGCAAGACCGGCAGGCTGGTGCGCGAGATGATGCCCGACGCGCATTTCGCCACGGTCTATGCCAAGCCCAAGGGACGCCCGCTGGTCGATACGTTCATCACCGAAGTGTCGCAGGACACCTGGATCTTCTTCCCCTGGGACACCGCGTTGTCCTTTGCCCCGCCGCTGCGGGACGGGGCGGCTTGACCCGCCGTCATTGCGAGGAGCGCAGCGACGAAGCAATCCATGTCTCCACAAGCGGCCAAATGGATTGCTTCGCTCCGCTCGCAATGACGGTTTGGAACGCTTATGCCCCTGCAAAACCGCGTCACACCCACCGGCGAGATCATCGCTACTCCGCATCGCGGCCTCTTCGTCGGCAACCGCGGCATCATCCACGATCCCGCCACCAAGACGCTGCTGCGCAAGCGCTGGTCGTGCCCGGCCTGGCTGATCTGCGTGCTTGAATTTCGCGGCCGCCGCCGCAAGGTGATGGGCGGCCGGAGCTGGACCGAGCTGTTCTTCCTGGACGAAGCAACCGCGTTCGCTGCCGGCCATCGCCCGTGCTTCTTCTGCCGCCGCGATGACGCCAATCGTTTTCGCGCGGCATGGGAGGAGGGCAATGGCGTGGCCGATGTGCTGGCGCCCGAGATGGATGCGGTGCTGCACCACGAGCGGCTGGCGAGCGGAAAGGAGCTGCATCCGCTGCCGAAGAAGCTCGAGAAATTGCCCGATGGCACGATGGTGCAGGAGGGCGACGACAGCTTTCTGATCGCAGGCGGCACCGCGTTCAAATGGTCGCCGGCCGGTTACACCAGGGCCGAACGCGCGCTGAGCGGCGCCAAGCTGTTGACGCCGCCATCCACCGTGCGCGCTTTCGCGGAGGGCTTCCGCCCGGTGCTGCACCCGAGCGCGGGTTCGTAGCCCGCATAAGCGAAGCGCTATGCGGGACCTCCCCGCGTGTCGCTGTCGCTCACGCGGGCTACGATCGATCACTTCATCGGCTTGCCGTTCTCGTCGACGCTCATGCGGGAATCGCGCAAGGTCCATTCCTTGATGATCTGCCGGCATTTTTGCAGATCGGCCGTTTCCGGTGGAGCGCCCGCCGCAGGTGCGGGCCCAGTGTGCTCGACTATCGACTTGCAGGCGTTGAGTCGGTCACGTTCGCCCGGCACGGCGTGCGCGGCGCCGGCAAGCAGCGCGGCGGCCATCAACGCAACCAGCAGCCTCATGCCAGCCGCTGCCGCGCGAGCTTGGCGCCGGCCCCGAGGGCCATCAGCTTGGCTTCCGCGATCTCGCGGCGCATCGGCGCCATGCCGCAATTAGTCGTGGCGACGATATTGGCCTTCGGCACGAATTTGGCGACTTCCTCGATCACCTTGACGACGTCTTCCGCGGTTTCGACCGCGTCGTTGGCGACGTCGATCACGCCGGCCTGGACCACCTTGTTCGGCAGCAGGCCAAGCAATTCCAGCGGTACGTGCGAATTGCGGCACTCGATCGCGACCTGCTGGATCGTGCTCTTGTCGATCGAGGGGAACGTCTCCTCATATTGCCGCCACTCGCCGCCGAGCGTCTGCTTCCAGTCGGTGTTGGCCTTGATGCCGTAGCCGTAGCAGATGTGCACGGCGGTGGTGCAAAACAGGCCTTCGGCGGCGCGCTCCAATGCCTTGATGCCCCAATCGCGCACCTGGTCCATGTAGACGTTGAAGGCGGGTTCATCGAATTGGATGACATCGACGCCGTCGGCCTGGAGCGCCTTGGCTTCCTCGTTCAAGAGCTCAGCAAACGCGAACGCCATCTTGACGCGGTCGCCGTAATATTTGTCGGCGATGGTGTCGATAATGGTCATCGGGCCGGGAAGGGTGAACTTCACCTTTTTCGCGGTGTGGGTGCGTGCGACGCGCGCCTCATCGGCATGGACGCGACCCTTGAGGCGCAGCGGCGCCACCACCTGCGGCACCATCGCCTTGTAGCGGTCGTTGCGGATTCCCATCTCGACTTTGTGGGCAAAATCGATGCCCTCGATATTCACCAGGAAGCCGTGCACGAAATGCTGCCGCGCCTGCTCGCCTTCCGTGACGATGTCGATGCCGGAATCCTCTTGAAGCTTCACGGCCAGCAGGGTGGCGTCGCGCTTGGCGCGCGACAGCTCAGCGCCTTGGGATTTCCAGGGAGCCCACAGCACGTTGGGCTCGGCAAGCCATTCCGGCTTCGGCAGTGAGCCTGCGATGGTCGATGGAAACAGCATGAGGAGGCCTCCCAGAGGTGGTCCAGGTTCTGATTGAGCGCCTGTCTGCCATGTCTTATGCTTGAGGTACAGAACAACAAAAGTCTTTGTGACAGGGAATAGAAGGGCATGATCGACCTCCATTACGCGCCGACCCCCAACGGCTGGAAAATCTCGATCATGCTGGAGGAACTGGGAATCCCCTATCAGGTCATCCCGGTCAACATTCGGGCCGGCGAACAGTTTCGCGCCGAATTTCTGGCGATCAGCCCGAACAACCGGATCCCGGCCATCGTCGACCATGCGCCCGCCGACGGCGGTGAGCCGTTTTCGGTGTTTGAGACTGGTGCGATCCTGATCTACCTTGCCGAGAAGACGGGCCGCTTCCTGCCGCAGGACATGCGCTCGCGCTCGCGCGTCATCCAGTGGGTGATGTGGCAGATGGGCGGCCTAGGGCCGATGCTCGGCCAGCACGGCCATTTCGCGCTCTATGCCGCGGAAAAAATTCCCTACGCCATCCAGCGCTACCGCGACGAGGCGGCGCGGCTCTATGGCGTGCTCGACCGCCAGCTCGGCAAGACCGGCGCCTATGTCGCCGGCGGTGAGTATTCCATCGCCGACATCGCCTGTTTCCCCTGGACCATGACGCACAAGGCGCAGGGCTTTACGCTTGACGATTACCCGAACGTGAAACGCTGGTACGCCGAGGTGCGCTCACGGCCGAAGCTGCAGGCGGGGCTTGCGATCGGCAAGTTCGTGAAGGAGCCGTTCGACGAGCAGGCGCGCAAGAACATGTTCGGAGAGCGCGCGAAGGAGTTGGTGGAGAAGAAATGACGGCCTAACCGTCGTCATTGCGAGCCAACGGGTCCGCGCAAAGCGCGGCCCGATGACAGGCTCCGCGAAGCAATCCAGAATGTCGCCGCTGAGATAATCTGGATTGCTTCGTCGCTTCGCTCCTCGCAATGACGACCACAATGAGCACTGAAAGCAAAAGGAAACGCCAATGATCGAATTCTTCTTCGACTGCTCCAGCCCCTGGACCTATCTCGCCTTCCACAATATCCAGCCGCTGGCGAAAGAGTTCGGCGAGGAGATCATCTGGCGGCCAATTCTCGTCGGCGGCATCTTCAATTCCATCAATCCGAGCGTTTACGCCACGCGCGACAATCCGGTGCCGGCGAAGCTCGCCTACCAGAAAAAGGACATGGCGGACTGGGCGCGCCTTGCCGGGCTCGCCATCAAGATGCGGCCGACGGTGTTTCCGGTGAACAGCGTCAAGGCGATGCGCGGCTGCATCCTCTTGAGCAAGGACTCGGGCAGGGATATGGTGCCGTTCGCGCGCGCGGTGTTCGAAATTTACTGGGGCGAAGACCAGGACATCTCGCAGGATGCGGTGCTGGCCGAGGTCTGCAAGCGCGTCGGCGTCGATCCCGAGAGGCTGCTGGCGGGCATCGCCCAGCAGCCGATCAAGGACCAGCTCAAGGCCAACACCGATGAAGTGATGGCGCGCGGCGGCTTCGGCTCGCCCACCATCTTCATCGACAAGACCGACATGTATTTCGGCAATGATCGCCTGCCGCTGGTGCGCGACGCGCTGGCGCGGCGCAAGGAGCGCGCCGCCTGATGCCAAAGGCGGTCGTCTGCCGCGAAGTCGGTGCGCCCGGACGGCTGCGGCTGGAAACGTTTGTGTCGAAGCCGCTGGCGGCGGGGCAGGTCCGCGTCGCCATCCGTGCGGCCGGCATCAATTTTCCCGATATCCTGATGGCGGCCGGTGAATATCAGCTCAAGCCGGAGCTGCCGTTCACGCCGGGCATGGAAGCGGCCGGCGATGTCGTCGAGGTGAACGGCGCCGAAGGTGTTGCGGTCGGCGACCGCGTCATCGTCAAGCTGCGCCATGGCGGCTATTGCGACGAGGCCGTCGTCATGCCGTCGCAGCTCACGCCAATGCCTTCCACGTTCGACTATGCGGAGGGCGCGACGTTTCTCGCCGCGCACGGGACGGCCCATCATGGGCTGGTCGACCGCGGGCGGTTGCAGCCGGGCGAAGCGTTGCTGGTACACGGCGCCGGTGGCGGTGTGGGCTTGGCGGCTGTCGAGATCGGCAAGCTGCTCGGTGCGACCGTGATCGCGGCGGCCTCATCGGAAGAGAAGCTGGAAGTCGCGAAGGCGAGGGGCGCCGACCATCTCCTGCTCTATTCCCGCGAGCCGTTCCGCGACGCCGTCAAGCATATCACCGACGGGCGCGGCGCCGACGTCGTTTACGATCCCGTCGGCGGGCAAATTTTCGAGGACAGCGTCCGCTGCATCGCCTGGGGCGCGCGGCTTTTGGTGATCGGCTTCACCGGCGGCATCGGGCTGGCGCGTACCAATCTGCTGCTGATCAAGGGCGCCAGCGTGCTCGGCGTACGTGCGGGTGAGGCGGCGCGAAGAAATCCAGCGATTGGCGAAGCGCGAATAAAGAAGCTGTTGGAATGGGCGGAGCAGGGAAAAATCCGTCCCAACGTCTCGCACCGCCTGCCGCTGGAGGATTTTGCCGCGGCGATGCAGCTCCTCATCGACCGCAAGGCAATCGGGCGGGTGGCGTTGATGATGGATTGATTCGTCATTGCGAGCGAAGCGAAGCAATCCATTTTTCTGCGGAAAAGAATGGATTGCTTCGTCGCTTCGCTCCTCGCAATGACGATTCCATTGTCAGCTTATTTGTACTCCCGCTCCTCCCACCATGGAAAATAATCGGGCATGTCGCTGGACACCTTGTTCTTGAATTCCGCCGGGCGCTTTTCCAGGAATGCCACCACGCCTTCCTTGACGTCATCCGAGCGACCGCGGGCGTAGATGCCGCGGCTGTCGATCTTGTGCGCTTCCATGGGATCGTCGGCGCCCATCATGCGCCACATCATCTGGCGGATCAGCGCCACCGATACCGGCGCGGTCTTGGCGGCGATCTCCTTGGCGAGTGCGCGGGCGGTCGGCAGGAGCTGATCCGGCGGCACCACCTTGCTGACGAGGCGGCCGGCGAGTGCTTCCGCGGCCGGGAAGACGCGGCCGGTGTAGCACCATTCCAGCGCCTGCGAGATGCCGACGAGGCGCGGCAGGAACCAGCTCGACGCCGCCTCCGGCACGATGCCGCGCTGGGAGAACACGAAGCCGAAGCGCGCCGCTTCGGAGGCGATGCGGATGTCCATCGCGAGCTGCATGGTGACGCCGATGCCGACCGCCGGACCGTTCACCGCCGCGATCACGGGTTTCAGGCATTTGAAGATGCGCAGCGTCACCTGGCCTCCGCCGTCGCGCGCGTTCTGGTCGCTGTAATCGACCTTGCCATTCGCAAGTCGCCGGACCGGCCCGCGCCGCGCATCGCGATCGAAGGTGTCGGCGCCGAAAGAGAGGTCCGCGCCCGCGCAGAAGCCGCGGCCCGCGCCGGTGACGATGATCGCGCGGATGTTGTCGTCGCGATCGGCTGCATCGAACGCCTCGATCAGCTCGCGCTGCATGGTCGCGGTGAAGGCGTTGAGCTTGTCGGCGCGGTTCAGCGTGATGGTGAGGATCTGGTCCTCGACCTCGTATTTGATGGTCTCGTAGGCCATGGCGATTCCTCCTGACATTTATTTCGTCGTCGTGCCCGGCCTTGTGCTGGGCATCCACCTCTTTGTCTTGCGTCAAGGCAAGACGTGGATGGCCGGGCCTTCGCCGCGCCGAAGGGGCTTCGGCCCCGCAGGCGGGACAAGCCCGGCCATGACGAGATTTGATTGCGGTTTTAGTGCTTTTTCGGCACGCGCGGCCACGGCCGCTGCGCGCCGCGCAGGCTCTCGAACGCCTTGGCCATTCCGAGCACGCCGAGGTCGTCGAAGCGCCGGCCGACGATCTGCACGCCGATCGGGAAGCCCTCTGCGTCATAGCCGCCGTTGATCGAAACGGCCGGATTCTCCGACATGTTCCAGGGCACGGTGTAGCAGATGTGCTCGAACGGCTTGTTGGGATCGTTGATCGGCGCGGCGAGCTCGGCGTTGAATTTCACCACGGGCGACACCGGCGAGATCACGTAGTCGAGGTCGCAGAACAGCTTTGCCGCGGCGGCGCGGATCGCGAGGGTGACGTTGAAGCCACGGATGACTTCGACGCCGGAAAGCTTCGCGCCTTTCTCGGCCCATTGATGGATATAGGGCAGCACCTTGCCGCGCTCGCCGGGCGACAGCAGGGAAAGATCGTTCCACATGCGCGCGCGCCAGAAATCGTCGAGACCGTCGAGCATTTCGCGCGTCAGGATGCCGTCGATCTCGGTGACGACGGCGCCGGCGGATTCGAAGGCCTTTGCGGCCTTGACCACGGTCTCGCGCACCGGCTGTTCCAGCGCCTGGCCGACGCCGAGATCGAGCATCAGGCCGAGCCGGAGTTTCCGCGGCGACTTCTCCAGTCCCTTCCAGTGAATGTCGCTGGGCGGCAGGCTCATGCCGTCGCGGCGGTCGGGCTTGGACAGCACGCTCATCATCAGCGCGGCATCATCGACGGTGCGGGTCATGGGCCCCGCGACGCGGCCGACATAGGGCGGATCGATCGGAATCCGTCCGAGGCTCGGCTTCAACGCGACGAGGCCGCACCAGCAGGCCGGCAGCCGCACCGAGCCGCCGATATCGGTGCCGAGATGCAGCGGGCCATAGCCCGCGGCACCAGCGGCGCCTGCGCCGGCGCTGGAGCCGCCCGGATTTTTCGACAGATCCCAGGGATTGCGGGTGAGGGGATGAAAGCTGGAGAGCCCCGACGACAGCATGCCGTAATCCGGCATCGTGGTCTTGGAGAAGATGATGGCGCCGGCCTCACGCAGCCGCGCGGCGGGCGGCGCGTCCTTTGGCGCGGGCGAAAGCGATACGCTCGCGGCCCCCAGCGGCACTGGCTGGCCTTTGGTCGCGATATTGTCCTTGATGGTGACCGGCACGCCGTCGAGTGCGCCCACAGGCTCGCCGTTCTGCCAGCGATCGGTGGAAGCTTTCGCAACCTTCCGCGCGCCGTCGGGATCATAGAGATAGAGTGCCTTGATGTGCGGCTCCCACGCCGCGACATGGGTGATCACATCCTCCAGCACGTCCGACGGCGAGAACTGCTTGGCCTTGTAACCGGCGATCAGGTCGACGGCGGAAAGGTCATGCAGCGAGGTGACGGCTTCTTGTGAGGCTGTTTTATGCATCGTCTTATCCTCGATCTTATCTTTGGGCACCTGCCGGCATACGGGTTTCGATGATGCGCGCAAACATGCTGGCGCCGATCGGCAGGATCTTGTCGTCGAGCACATAACCGGGATTGTGCACCGGCACGGAGCCCTCATGGCCGACCCAGAAATAGGCGCCGGGAATGGCCTGCATCATGTCGGCGAAATCCTCGCTGCCCATTTTCGGCTGCGAGCGCGTCAGCACCTTGGCCGGGTCGACGACGGTGCGCGCGACCTCTTCGACAACGCGCGACTGCTCTTGCTGGTTCACCAGCACGCTGAACGTATCGCGGATATCGGCCTCGATTTCGCAATTATAGGCCGCCGCCATGCCGGTGCAGATCGCGCGCATGCGCTCGCGGATCAGCGCGCGCACCTCGTCGGAGAAGGCACGCACCGTGCCGCACAGCCAGGCTTCGCCGGGAATGACATTATAGGCAGAACCCGAATGGATCTGGGTGATGGAAAGCACCGCCGCCTGCAACGGATCGACATTGCGGCTGACGATGGTCTGCAACGCCTGACCCAGCGTCATGGCGATCACGACGGCGTCCTTGGAGCGTTCCGGCATCGCGCCATGCGCGCCATAGCCGTGGATACTGATGTCGAAAAAGTCGGCACCGGCCATCGCGGGGCCCGGCAGGATGGCGACCTCGCCATGGTTGAGGTCCGGCGCGTTGTGCAGCCCATAGATCTCGTCGCAGGGGAATTTCTGGAACAGCCCGTCCTTGATCATGGCGCGGGCGCCGCCGAGGCCTTCTTCCGCCGGCTGGAAGATGAAATGCACGGTACCGTCGAAGTTCCGCGTCTCGGCGAGATAGCGCGCAGTGCCGAGCAGCATGGTGGTATGGCCGTCATGGCCGCAGCCATGGAAGCGGCCGGGAATGGTCGAGCGCCATTTCAGGTTGGTGTTTTCCTCCATCGGCAACGCGTCCATGTCGGCGCGCAGCCCGATGCGCTTGCCGCTGGCGCCCTTGCCCTTGAGCACGCCGATCACGCCGGTGCCGCCGAATCCACGATGCACCTCGATGCCCCATTGCGTGAGCTTGTCAGCGACGATGCTAGAAGTGCGCACCTCCTCGAAGCCGATCTCGGGATGCGCGTGCAGGTCGCGCCGGATCGCGGTGAGTTCGTCGGCAAAGGCTTCGATGCGGTCAATGGTCGGCATGTCTCTCTATCCGGTTGAACGTGATTTGGTTTGTGGAATGAAAGGAGAACCGTTCGGCTTGATGCGGATGCCCGGACGCAGCCGCGTCCAGGGCAGCGCGGCTGTGTCGGCCGGCATCGCGCCCGGCGCGGCGCAGATCAGCAGTTTTTCGGCGATCGGCTCAAAATCGGCGCGGAAATGCACCGAGCTCTTGTTGACCAGGATTTTCTGTTCGGTCGGCTCGATGCCGACATAGCGGTACATCGCCTGGTCCGCGAGCTGCGCCTTGTGGGAAGCGACGACGACGCGGATGTCGCCGATGCGAAGGCACGCCGAAGGTCCCATCTCCATCGCGCGCCCGCCGAAATAGGGGCCCGGGGCGATGAAATTGCCGTCGGACAATTTCTCGACGATGAAGGTCTCCTTGTAGGGCGCATCGCCTGATATGCCCGACTTGCCGCCGAGCGACAGCGTGACGGTCGCGCCGACACCTGCTTGATGCGCGGCCTTGGCCGATTCCGGATCGTAGATCACGCCGGTCGCGGCGCGCCCCGCTTTGTTGCGCACCAGCGCGCGCAGCATGCCCGTGGTGTCGGAATCGCCGCCGGCGCCGGGATTGTCCTGGGTATCGGCGATGATGATCGGCTTCTTCGCTGTCTTCGACAGTTCCATCGCAAGCTGCACGCCCGCATCGGGCGAATAGATCTTGCCGTCGAAATCGTCTTCATGGCTTTCGATGATGGCCGCGATCTTGTCCGCGGCAGCATCGGCATCTGCCTGCGTCCGGCCATAGGCGAACACGCTCGGCCCACAATCGGCGAAATCGGCGGCCGGAAATCCCGGTGCAAAGGACAGCGTCGGCACGGCGTCGCTTTCGAGCGCGGCGAGCTTCTCGTAGATGCCCTTGGTCGGCTGGTCGTTGGTGCATTGCCAGCTGATCGCGATCAGGAAGGGCAGTTGCCGGAACGCTTTGGCGAAACGCTGCTTCGACTTTAGCAGCAGAGCGAGATGCCTTGCGCAGGCGCGTCCCGTGTCGGCCATGTCGACATGCGGATAGGTACGATAGGCGATCAGCGCGTCCGCATGATCGACCATTTCCGGCGTGACGTTAGCATGCAGATCGAGGCCGACGACCAGCGGCACGTCCTTGCCTATCACCTTTCGCACGCGCGAAAGAATTTCCCCTTCACCGTCATCGAAATGCTCGGCGACCATAGCGCCATGCAGGTCGAGATAGACGGCGTCGATCGGTCCTGCCGACGCGATGCCATCGACCATGACCTTGGCGATGCGCTCATATGCGTCTTTGGTAACATGCGCCGACGGCGTCGCCGCGGCGAAGATGGTCGGCACCAGTTCCCAGCCATTGGCTTCCGCGACATCGATGAAGCCGGCAAGCCCGACATTGATATTGCGGATGGTCAGGACGTCGTTGCCCCTGACCATCGAGGGCCACCCGCCGCCATGCACAAAGGCGTCATAGGTCGCCCTGGTCGGCGCAAAGGTGTTGGTCTCGTGCAGGAAGCCGCCGACAGCGATGCGGGTCATTTAATCGGATCTCGATCCATCATCTGAAGGCGCGACGTTACCCTTGCGTCGCCAAAAAGCGCAAGCAGTCGAGCAATGCGGCTTTGCATGGGATGTCGTCGTTGTAGAGGCGTGCAACAAACTCTGTCGTCATTCCGGGGCGCCACGAAGTGGCTCGCGGCTTCGCCGCGCCCCGGAATGACGAAGGAGAAATTCACGCGCCGACGGCCACCGGCCGGAAATTCGCAAAATCCCAGCCTCTGCCGGGCGCAGCGTCGAGCAGCGCGCGGGTATAGGCCTGTCGCGGATGGGTCAGCACTTCTGCCGCGGGGCCTTGCTCGACGATGCGGCCATGCTGCATCACGGCAACGTCGTCGCAGATTTGCGCAGCGACGCGCAAGTCATGCGTAATGAAGAGCAGCGCAATGCCGAGCCGCTTCTGTATTTCGTCCAGCAGTTCCAGCACCTGCGCCTGCACCGAGACATCAAGCGCGGAGACCGCTTCATCCGCCACCAGTACGTCCGGATCGAGCGCGAGCGCACGCGCAATCGCGATGCGCTGGCGCTGGCCGCCGGAGAATTGATGCGGATAGCGCGAGATCGCGTCCGGCGGCAGGTCGACGAGTTCCAGCAGCTCGCGCGCCCTCGCTAACGCCTCCTTGCGTGGCGTGCCGTAATTGACGGGGCCCTCCGCGATGCTTTCGCCGATGTTGATGCGCGGATTGAGCGAGCGATAGGGATCCTGGAAAACGATCTGGATGCGCTTTCGGTGCGGCTGCAGCAGCCGGCGCGACAGCACGGAGATTTCGCGTCCCGAGAGGCGGACGCTGCCCGTGGTTGGATCGATCAGCCGCACGATGCAGCGTGCCACGGTGGATTTGCCCGAGCCGCTTTCGCCGACGATGCCAAGCGTACGGCCCTTGCGCAAGGTCAGCGTGACATTGTCTGCGGCAGCGACCTCGCGCGCTTTGCCGAACAGCGAGCGCTCGCGATAGACCTTGCCGAGCGCGTTCGCTTCCAGCACGATCGGCTCGGAGCTCGCCGCGCGCGGTGCGCGCGGCAACAGGCTGGGAACGGAAGCGAGCAGGTTGCGGGTATATTCCATGGTCGGCGAGCGCAGGATGGTGTCGAGCGCGCCGGTTTCAACCAGCCTGCCGCTCCGCATCACCGCGACTCGGTCCGCAATCTCGGCGACGACGCCCATGTCGTGGGTGATGAACAGCACTGCGGTGCCATGATCGCGCTGCAGGTCGCGGATCAGGGTCAGGATCTGCTTCTGCGTGGTGACGTCGAGCGCCGTGGTCGGCTCGTCCGCGATCAGCAGCTTTGGTTCCAGCACCAGCGCCATCGCGATCATGATGCGCTGGCGCTGGCCGCCGGAGAGGCGATGCGGATAGGAGGCGAAGATACGCTCGACCTGGGGCAGGCGCACTTGCTCCATCATGTCGAGGATGCGCTTCTTTCTGGCGCGCCCATCGAGGGACGTGTGCGCGCGTAACACCTCGTCGATCTGGCGGCCGACCGGGACCACGGGGTTGAGCGCGGTCATCGGCTCCTGGAAGATCATCGCCATGCGCGTGGCGCGCAGTTGCCGCAGGCGGCGGTCGCTGGCGGTGAGCAATTCCTCGCCAACCAGTTTCACGCTGCCGCCGGTTGGCGTCAGCGCGCCTTTTTGCAGCAGGCCCATCACGGTCAGCGAGGTCACCGATTTGCCCGAGCCGCTTTCGCCGACCAGGCACAGCGTTTGACGCTCGGCGACCTGCAGCGACACGCCATCGAGAACGCGGGCGCCCTTCGCGGTTTTGCCGAGACTGACGACGAGATCGTTGATGTCGAGGACGGGGCTAGTCATGTTCTGTCCGCGTCGTCATTGCGAGCGAAGCGAAGCAATCCATTCCTGCGCTTGCGGCGCTATGGATTGCTTCGTCGCGGAGCCTGTCATCGGGCCGCGCTTTGCGCGGACCCGTTGGCTCCTCGCAATGACAGGGTGAGATGGTCACTTGCTTCCCTCCCGCTGCTTCATGCGGGGATCGAGTGCGTCGCGGGCGGCGTCGCCGATCAGGTTGACGCTGAGGATGGTGATGGACAGCAGCAGGCCTGGCCAGAAGATCAGCGAAGGTCTGATCTGAAAATACTGGCGGCCTTCGGCGATGATGTTGCCCCAGGTCGGCGTCTCCGTGGAGATGCCCGCACCGAGGAAGGACAGGATCGCCTCGGTCAGGATGGCCGCGGCGCAGAAATTGGTGCCTTGCACGATCAGCGGCGCGATCGTGTTCGGTAAGAGATGCCGCCACATGATCTTCGGCAGGCTGGAGCCTAGGGAGATCCCGGCTTCGACATAGGGCTCTTCGCGCGCCGACAGCACGACCGAGCGAACCAGACGGGCGACGCGCGGGATTTCGGGAATGGTGATGGCGATCATCACGGTGAAAATGCTGGCGCCCGACAACGACACCACGGCGATCGCGAGCAAGATCGAAGGTATCGCCATCACGCCATCCATGATGCGCATCAAGATCGCGTCGACCCAGCGGAAGAAGCCGGAGAACAGGCCGATCACGAGCCCGCCTGCGATCGAGATGATGGTGGCGCCAAAGCCGATCAACAGGGAGATGCGTCCGCCATAGATGACGCGGGACAAGAGGTCACGGCCAAAGGCGTCGGTGCCAAGCAGGAACTGCTCGGTCGGCGGCTTCAGTCGCTGCGCCGGCAGAAGTTGCATCGGATCGTGCGGCGCGAGCCAGGGCGCTGCGATCGACATCGCGGTGATAAGGAGCAGCAGGATGGTCGCGGCCGCGATGATCGGAGTCGAGGTCAAAAAGCCGAATCGTGGCCGTAGCGACGAGGCGAGGCGAACTGATGGTTCCGGGAGGGTCTCGATCGCCATCAGTAGCGGCCTCAATAACGGATTCTGGGGTCAAGGAGGGTATAGGCGACATCGATCAAGAGGTTGATGGTGACATAGATCAGCGAGGTCAGAAGGATCATCGCCTGGATCACCGGATAGTCGCGCGCCAGTACCGCATCGACGGTGAGGCGTCCGATGCCTGGGATGTTGAACACGCTCTCGGTCACGACGACGCCTGAGATCAGGAGCGCAAAGCCGGTGCCGATCACGGTGATGACGGGCACGGCGGCGTTGCGCAGCGCGTGGCGGAACAATACGGGGATCTCGCCGATGCCCTTCGCGCGGGCGGTACGAACATAGTCCTCGCCAAGCACGTCCAGCATCGAGGCGCGCGTCATACGGGCGATCAAAGCGACGTAGATGAACGACAGGCTGAGAGTCGGCAAGATGGCGCGCTCGAAGAACGGTCCAATTCCGGAAAAGATGCTCTTGAAGCCTTGCACCGGCAACCAGCGCAGGTCGATCGCAAATACCTGGATCAGCACATAGCCGATCACGAACACCGGCACGGAAAAGCCGAGTACGGACAGCCCCATCACAAAGCGGTCGATCCAGGTCCCTTGCTTCCAGGCCGCGATGACCCCGAGCGGGACGGCGATCACGACCGAGAGAATGATGGTCGAAAGCGCGATCGAGATCGAAGGCTCGACGCGTTGACCGATCATCTTCAGGACGGGCACGTTGGAGATCAGGGATACGCCGAGATCGCCATGCAGGAGCCTGCCGAGCCAGGTGAAGAACTGGATATAGAGGGGCTCGTTGAGGCCGAGCGAGGCGCGGATGCGCGCGAGTTGCACCGGCGTCGCATTGTCGCCGGCAAGCACGGCGGCGGGATCGCCGGGCGTCAGCCGCAGCAGGAGAAACACGACCAGCGCCACCACGCCCATCACGGGAATGGCGGCGAGCACGCGGCGAAGCAGATATCCAAGCATGGTGCCGTCTTACGCCTCTACGCCGCTCTCAACTCGCCCCACTCGATTTGAATGCGTTTGCACGTCCCCTGCAATCCACCATTTTACCGATATCCGACTATTTGCGACCACGCGGGCGTTGCAATCCTCATGCCATCCACTTGCCATCCCCTTGCCATGAACGAGCCTAATGCGGGGCGCGGTTCTCGCCAATCGACATCGCGCAGATTCGCGACAGCTGGACATAGGGCAGGCCGGTCTCTTCGGCCCAGGCGTTGAATTGCGCCTGCACCTTGGCCAGGTCGCCCTTTGACTTGACCTCCGCGGCGATATCGAGCCCGACGTCGCGCAGGCAGGCGATCACATCTTGCGAGGTGACGAACCCGTCCCAGCCGATGAAACGCAGGAACATCTGCCCGGTGTTGCCGCCGAGCCGGCTGCCGCGCTTGTTCAACAAATTCAGAAGCCCGATCTCGTCGGAGGAGGGCCATTTCGCCAGCAACTTGCCGAAACTGCCATGCTCCTTGGCGATCTCCTGCACAAAGGCCGCATTCTCTCGTACGGAATTGATCTTGGCGCCGTTGCGGACGATGGCGGTGTCCGACAGCAGATCGTGCCAGAAATCGTCGGGCTGGAAGGTCAGCTTGGCTGGGTCGAAGCCGAGAAAGGCTTTCTCGAAGCCCGGCCATTTCGATTCGATCACGCTCCAGGCAAAGCCCGCGGAAAACACCCGCTTGGTCATCTCGCTAAGGATGCGGTCGTCGCCGAGTTTCTCCAGGGCCCGGGCGCTGGGTTTGGCTGGCAGCAGCTTTCGCAGGCCCGAAGGCCCGCCCTTGCGCTTCTCGGCGCGGGCCAGGATGGTCTTGAACGGGACGCTCTTTTCTTTCGCCATCTCCGTTATTCCAGGGTCGCCAGAAGCCCTGCCATCAGCCGGCCACGCTCGGCGAGGCTTTCGACAATGATGTGCTCGTTGAGCGTGTGCGGGTCGGCGCCGCGCACGCCAAGGCCATCAAGCGTGGGAATGCCCATCGCGCCGGTAAAATTTGCGTCCGAGCCGCCGCCGGCAGAGGCATGGGGCAGCTCCATGCCGAGCTGCCCCGCGATACCCTTGGCCTTTTCATAGAGCGCCATGGTGCCGGCGTCCGGCTCCCACACCGGGCGCGTCACGCCGCGCGTCACCGTGAAGGTCACGTCGTTCGCAGTACTCGATAGCGCCAGCATGCGTTCCACGCCGCGGTCGAGATCGCCTTGGCGCTTGGCCATGCTCAGGGCTTCGCCGGTGCAGGTCGTGGCGACACAATTGACCCATTCGCCGCCATGCACAATGCCGACGGAGAAGGTGCAGTCCTCGGTCGTCATGCCGTCGATCTCGATGATGCGCCGCGCCATCTCGCGGATTGCCGAGCGGCCGGAAGAGAGGTTGGCACCGGCATGGCTCGGCTTGCCGGTGGCCTCCAGATTGAAGCGTGCGATGGCATAGCGGCCGGTGACGACGCCGTTATTGGCGCGGCCGGGCTCGGGGACCAGCACATATTTGTTGCGCGCGGCCTCCGCCTCGATCAGGTCGCGGACGGAGGGCGTGCCGACTTCCTCGTCCGGGGTGAACAGCACGGTGATCGGCAAGGGCGTGGTGAAGGAAGCGCGCGCCAATTGCCGGATCGCTTCCAGCGACAGATAGCTGCCACCTTTCATGTCATAGATACCGGGGCCAAAGCATTTGTCGCCTTCGCGGCGGAACGGCAGCTTTTCGAGCGTGCCGATGGGATGAACCGTGTCGAAATGCCCGGCGATCAGAATGCCGGGCTCGCCTTGCCTCGGATGCGGAAAGCGGGCGCGCACGCAGCCGGCAAAGCCCTGTCTTCCCGCGATGCGCTCGATGGTCGCGCCCATGATCGCCATGTCGCGCGCGGCGATATCGAGCATGCGCTCGACCGCGGCTGCGTCCCAGGTCGGGCTTTCGCATTCCACCCAGGTGCGCAAGCCGGCCAGCATGGCCTCGGAATCGAAGGGAAGGTTGGCGGGGTTCATTGGCTTTCTCTCGCGTCTTTCGAACGAAACGGCTCCGAAGCGTTACGAGAATGATCTGCGAAGGATTTGTAAAGAGCAATTGGGCGATGGGCCGACGCACCGCGAAATCACGATTGACGTGCCAACGGCTTGGTGCAAGTCTCGAATATCAAGAATTTACAGCATGTTAGTCCGTCCAAATAACGGACTTCATGCATCATCGATGACCGGGCATTGACTGCTTTTACGCCAGAGCCTTTGCGCTCAAGTCAGGAGACGACGAATGTTCCATATCTCGCGCCGGAAACTTCTCAAGGCATTGGGAATCGCGCCGCCGGCCCTCGCAGTGTCACGCGCATGGATCAAGCCGGCATTGGCCGCCGACAAAAAGACCATCACCGCCGTGATGCATTCGGACCTGCGTTTGCTCGATCCGATCATGACCACCGCCTACATCCAGCGCGACTTCGGCTACATGGTGTTCGACACGCTGCTCGCGACCGATTCCAATTTCAAGATTCAGCCGCAAATGGCGGACTGGAAAATCTCCGACGATAAGCTCGCCTATACCTTTACGCTGCGCGACGGGCTGAAATGGCATGACGGTCCGCCGGTCACGGCGGAGGATTGCGTGGCTTCGCTCAAGCGCTGGGGCAAGGTCGACGGCATGGGCCAACGGCTGATGGAGAACACCGCCAGTATCGAGGCGGCCGATCCCAAGACCATCGTGCTGAAGTTGAAGCAGCCTTACGGCCTTGTGCTTGACACCCTCGGCAAGCCGTCTTCGGTTGTGCCCTTCATGATGCCCAAGCGGCTCGCCGAGACCCCGCCCGGCCAGCAGATTGCGGAGCAGATCGGCTCCGGTCCGTTCAAGTTCGTCAAGGCGGAATTCCAGCCCGGCGTGAAGGCTGTGTTCGAGAAGAACGCCGACTACGTGCCGCGCAAGGAGCCGGCGAGCTGGACCTCGGGCGGCAAGGTGGTGAAGGTCGATCGCGTCGAATGGGTCACGATGCCGGATGCCCAGACCGCGGTGAACGCGCTGCAATCGGGCGACATCGACTTCATGGAGATTCCTCCGATCGAGATGCTCCCGATCCTTCAGAGCAATCCGGACATCAAGATCGACGCGCTGAACAAGCAGGGCTTCGTGACGATGGCGCGCATGAATTTCCTTCATCCACCCTTCGACAATGTCAAGGTGCGCCGCGCCGCCTTGCTCGCGATCAATCAGAAGGATGTGCTCGACGCGCTGATCGGCGATCCCAAATACTACAAGGTCTGCGGCGCGATATTCGTCTGCGATACCCCGCTCGCGACAGAGGCAGGCGCCGGCGACATCGCCAAGGGCGGCAATGTCGAGGAAGCGAAAAAGGAGCTGGCCGCCTCCGGCTACGATGGCACGCCGGTCGTCCTCATGGCGCCCGGCGACGTCGTGAGCCTGAAGGCCCAGCCGGTCGTCGTGGCGCAGCAATTGCGCGCGGCCGGCTTCAAGGTCGATTTGCAGGCAACCGATTGGCAGACGGTCGTGAGCCGCCGCGCGAGCCAGAAGCCGGACAGCGAGGGCGGCTGGGACATGTTCATCACCAACTGGGTGTCCGCCGACGTCATAAATCCCATCGTCAACTACCCGGTTGGCGGCCAGGGCAAGAAGGGCGGCTGGTTCGGCTGGTACGACGATCCCGAAATGGAGAAGATGCGCGACGCCTACGCCCGTGCATCCTCGCTCGATGAGCAGAAGAAGATTGCGGAAGACATCCAGAAGC
>Ga0157369_10003594_pt1 | contig 18419 bp, 18 predicted proteins | sample C25metaG_FD_113461 | JGI IMG/M metagenome (GOLD analysis project Ga0157369, IMG submission 113461) | Corn rhizosphere microbial communities from Kellogg Biological Station, Michigan, USA - C2-5 metaG | ecosystem: Host-associated > Plants > Roots > Rhizosphere > Soil | place: USA: Michigan... | reverse complement strand
TAGTACTCGTATAGGTGGCTGAGCCAAGCCTGCCGCTGCTGCAGTTCACGCCTGGCCTTTGGATCGCTAAGCGCTGTCCGTTGTAAATCGACACGTCGAGCAATGTCGAACGCCCGGCCCGCAAATAGGTTCAACAGGTCTAATTGTCGAGCCAACCGCCACTCCCGCAGATACGAGAATTCGCGCAACTGTTCATCGCCGCTGGCACGAAGCGCGGCGGTTTGCCCCCAACTTGGAAGATCCAGCTTGAATTCTCGAGACAATGCTTGTTCCATCTGCCTCGATAACGTATCCATTTCTTCTTTGAAATCGTCGAGCGCCGACGCCGCGTGTGCCCGCTCATACCGTGGCGGCTTGGCGCTGGCCATCGCACGGTCTTCGCCGCTTGTCTTCTCGACATATCTCGGCGGCATTCCACGCATCGCGACTTCATAGCTGGGAGGGAGACCATATCCCGCCTCCACCCGGTCGTAACCGGGTACAGGGTCCTCGTCAGGCGCCATCGGGTCACTGGATGCCGGTGCTCGTCGACGGGCATTCGCGCGCCTGGTGCTCGTCCAACGTCGCAAAAGGCGGCTGAAAGATGGCATGGGCTCACTCTCTCCTTTCGGTCGATCCGAAGCAGGATCTCCCTATCGAAGGCGTGCAATCGTGCGGTACGCCGGCGCTGTGAGCGTGCAGCGCATGAGACTGCGATCATCTTCCTATCATGTCTCGGATCGCAAGCGCACGGCAACGCTCCGTCGCCACACCGGAGCGCGCAACTTCAAATATTGAAAGATCGAGAGACGGAGGCTACGCCAGCCGCCCCGCGTACCCCAACCGTTCGCACACCGCCTTCGTCGCGGTGGCCGCATTGAGCGTATAGAAATGCAGCCCCGGCGCGCCTTCTTTCAAGAGCCGCTCGCACAACTGCGTGACGACGTCGAGCCCGAACGCGCGAATCGCTTCTTTATCATCGCCGAAGCTCTCGAGCCGCTTAGCGACCCAGCGCGGCACTTCCGCCCCGCACATCTCGGAGAAGCGCATCAACTGCGAATAGTTCGTGATCGGCATGATGCCCGGCGCGATCGGTACGTCGACGCCTAGCTTGCGCGCATCGTCGACGAAGCGGAAATAAGCGTCCGCGTTGTAGAAGTATTGCGTGATCGCGGCGTTCGCGCCGGCTTTCACCTTGCGCGCGAAGTTTTCCAAATCGTGCCGAGGCGAGCGCGCTTGCGGGTGATACTCGGGGTAGCCCGCCACTTCGATGTGGAACCAGTCGCCGTGCTCGGCGCGAATGAACGCGACGAGCTCCGAGGCGTAGCGCAACTCGCCCACTTCGCCCATGCCCGACGGCAAATCGCCGCGCAATGCGACGATGTGGCGGATACCGTTCGCGCGATAGCGCTCGAGGATCTCGCGCAGATTGTCCTTGGACGAGCCGATGCACGACAGATGCGGCGCCGCTTCGAGCCCGTCCTTGGCCATGTCGAGCACGGTATCGAGCGTGCCTTGCTGGGTCGAGCCGCCCGCGCCGAACGTCACCGAGACGAACTTGGGTTTGAGCAACGCCAATTGCGCGCGTGTCGCGCGGAGCTTCTCGACGCCGTCGGGCGTCTTCGGCGGAAAAAATTCAAACGAGATTTCGATGGTCATGATGCGATGGATGCACGATCAGCCGAGGCTGCGATTGCCGAAGATCAGTGCCGACAGCAGCCAAGACACAATGCTGTACAGAATCGAGCCGAAGAACGCAGACCAGAATCCCGATACCTCGAAGCCCTTGAGCAGCGATGCGGCCAACCAAAAGCACAAGGCGTTGACGACGAGGATGAAGACGCCGAGCGTGACGATCGTCACCGGCAGCGCGAGCAAAATCAGCACCGGCCGCAGCACGGCGTTGATGAGCCCGAGCACGAGCGCGACGATGAGCGCCGTGCCGAAACTACGGATGTGAATCGACGGCACGAGGTACGTGATGATCAACAGTGCAAGCGCGTTGATGATCCAGGTCAGCAGCACGGTCATGGCGGTTCCTTCGGCGTGGTGGTCGGGGGTATTCGGTTTTCGGGGCTGACGAACGACGGCAAAGCTGGCGACGGCTAACGGCACGAGCCGGTAGCAGGTGCTGAGCAAAAGATCGCGGCGCCGCGAACGGCCGCGCCGCGCGCTCGTCTAGGGGCGGACTCGCCGCGCGCCTCGCTCTCGCAAGACGTGCGACGCCAACGCCCGCCGGGATCAATAGCGGTAGTGATTCGGCTTGAACGGACCGTTCTTCTCGACGCCGATGTAACCGGCCTGCGTGTCCGTCAACTCGGTCAGATGCGCGCCGATGCGCGCCAAGTGCAGGCGCGCCACCTTCTCGTCCAACTGCTTGGGCAACACGTACACCTTGTTCTCGTACTGGCCGCCGCGCGTGAACAATTCGATTTGCGCGAGCGTCTGGTTCGCGAACGAATTGGACATCACGAACGACGGATGGCCCGTCGCGCACCCCAGATTCACGAGACGGCCCTCGGCCAGCAAGATGATGCGCTTGCCGTCCGGGAAGACGATGTGATCGACTTGCGGCTTGATATTTTCCCAGGTGTACTGGCGCGTCGATGCAACATCGATTTCCGAGTCGAAGTGGCCGATGTTGCAGACGATGGCATTGTGACGCATCGCCTTCATGTGATCGTGGTTGATCACGTGGTAGTTGCCGGTGGCCGTGACGAAGATGTCGGCCTTATCGGCCGCGTATTCCATCGTGACGACCCGGTAGCCTTCCATCGCGGCCTGCAGCGCGCAGATCGGATCGATTTCGGTGACCCACACCGTCGCCCCGAGCCCGCGCAGCGACTGCGCGCAACCCTTGCCGACATCGCCGTAACCGGCCACCACGGCGACCTTGCCCGCGATCATGACGTCCGTCGCGCGCTTGATGCCGTCCACGAGCGACTCGCGGCAGCCGTAGAGATTGTCGAACTTCGACTTCGTGACCGAATCGTTGACGTTGATGGCCGGGAACGGCAGACGGCCGTCCTTTTCCATTTGATAGAGACGATGCACGCCCGTCGTCGTTTCTTCCGTCACGCCCTTGATCTGCGCGAGGCGTTTCGAATACCAAGTGGAGTCGATCTCGAGGTGGCGCTCGATCGACTTGAACAAGGCGACTTCTTCCTCGTTCGTCGGCTTGGCGATGACCGAGCGATCCTTCTCCGCTTTCGAACCGAGAATCAGGAGCAGCGTGGCATCGCCGCCATCGTCGAGGATCATGTTGGCGAACTCGCCGTTCGGCCATTCGAAGATGCGGTGCGAGAACTCCCAGTACTCGTCGAGCGATTCGCCCTTGAAGGCGAACACCGGCGTGCCCGTCTTGGCGATGGCGGCGGCGGCGTGATCTTGCGTGGAGAAGATGTTGCACGACGCCCAGCGCACATCGGCGCCGAGCGCTTTGAGCGTCTCGATCAGGACGCCGGTTTGGATCGTCATGTGCAGCGAGCCGGCGATGCGCGCGCCCTTGAGCGGCTGCGCGGCTTTGTATTCATCGCGGGTCTGCATGAGACCGGGCATTTCGGTCTCGGCGATCGTCAATTCTTTACGACCCCGATCGGCCAGCGACAGGTCGGCAACGACGAAATCTTGGTTTTGCTTCGAATCGATTACAGCGGCGTTCATCACGCCCTCCTTTTCTAAATGAGTTCTAGAAAATATAGACGTGAGCGCCGTTCGATGGAGCGAGCCGCCCGCGCGCCATTCAATTGCGCGCTGAAGCTTGCTGTCCGATTGAAGTTCCCGAGCCTGGCGGATGTGGTCCGTCGCAACGCTCCTCGGAAACGCGGCAATTGTAGCAAAAATCGGCGAGCCGGCCAGCGCGCATACGCATCGCGGGCGGGGACGATGCGGCGAGGCTATCCGAAGGTCGCGCCGAGCAGCGGCGCCAGCAATACCATGACGACGCCCGCGATCATCATCGTCAGGCTGGCGACGACGCCTTCCTCACTGCCAAGCTCGCGCGCCTTCACCGTCCCCACGCCGTGCGCCGCCGCACCGAACATCACGCCGCGCGCCAAGCGGCTGCGCAACGGCAGAAACGCCAGCACGAGCTCGCCCAGCAACATCCCGCATACGCCGGTCGCAATCACGAACAGCGCGGTCAATTGCTTGGGCGCGTGGATCTGATCGGACACCGCAAGGGCGAACGGCGTCGACACCGAGCGCGTCATCAAGCTGCGCGCGACATCGGGCGCGAGGTGCAGCAGCTTGGCCAGCGCGAGCGATCCGCTCACCGCCACAACGATCCCGACCGTGACGCCGGCCGCGAGCGAAATCCAATGCCGGCGCATGAGGTCGCGATATTCGTAGATCGGCACCGCGAACGCGACCGTGGCCGGCCCGAGCAGCCACATCAACCAGCGCGTGTCGGCGAAATAGACCGAATACGGAATACGCATGCCGACCACGAGCACGGCAAGCATCGCCGGCACGATCACGAGCGGCGTGAGCCAGGGCCGCTTGAAGCGCGCGTACAAGCGCTTGCCCACCGCGTAAAAGGCGATCGTCAACACGAAGCACGCGGCCGCCACCCACCGCGGTCCGGCTTCGGTAACGGGCCAAGACAGAATCGACGAAAGCGACATCGGCGTACTCCTCGCTATTGCGTGTGCGGCCCGACTATGCGCGCCGCATCGCGGCGACCCGGCGCGCGGCCAAAACGCGTTCGAGCCGCACCGCCTGGTCGACGGTGTAAGCGACCGCCACCATGACCAGCAACGTGCCCACCACCACGACGAGCGCGAGGCGCCAGCCATCGGACTTGAACAATCCGCCGTATTGCACGACCGCGACGGCCGCGGGGACGAAGAACAGCAGCATGTCTGAGAGCAGCCAGTCGGCCCCCGCCTTGACCCAGCGCGGCGCGACGCCGCCCGTGAGCAGCAGCGCAAGAAGCAGCGCGAGCCCAAGGACACCGCCCGGCACCGGCAAGCCCAAGTGGCGCGCGGCGAAATCGGCGGCAAACCACACGCCGGCCAACAAGGCGCTCTGCCCCGCAATGCGGGCCAAGCCCGTCAGGCGTTCGATCGATCCGGTCATGGCGCAACCCCCTATTGACATCACAATCAAATTGTAAGAGCGCGAGACGCATAAATAAAATGACTTAAACTTATCGTTGTCATTCCAATTTGGAACTTTCCGGGGCCGTCTCATGGAACTGCGTGCGCTGCGCTATTTCGTCGAAGTCGTCCGGCAGCAAAGCTTCACGCTGGCGGCGGAACATATGTTCGTCACGCAGCCCACCATCAGCAAGATGGTCAAAGCGCTCGAAGAAGAGATCGGCGCGCCGCTGCTGCTTCGCGAGGGCCGGCAAATGGTACTGACCGACGAAGGCCGCATCGTCTTTCAGCGCGGGCAGGATGTGCTCGCGGCCTATGCCCAACTGCAGGCCGAACTCGACGATGTGGGCACGCTCGGCCGCGGCACGCTGACGATCGGCATTCCGCCGATGGGCGGTTCCCTCTTCACGCCGGTCATCGCGGCGTTTCGCACGCGCTATCCCAAGGTCGAGCTCAAGCTGTTCGAGCAGGGCTCGCGCGCGATCGAAGCCGCGCTCGTCGCGGGCGAATTGGCGTTCGGCGGCGTGCTGCTGCCCGTCGATGCGCAGATGTTCGATGTGCTGCCGATCTCGCAGCAACTGCTGTGGGTCGTCGCGCGGCATGGCTCGCGCTTTGACGGCGCAAGCGAAGTGCGCCTGCCCGAACTCGCGTCCGAACCGTTCGTCTTCTACGGCGAAAGCCTGGCGTTGAACGATGTCGTCACGCGCGCCTGCCGCGACGCGGGCTTCGCGCCGCAAATCGTCTCGCGCAGCAGTCATTGGGATTTCATGGCCGCACTCGTGCATGCGGGGGTCGGCATCGCGCTGCTGCCCGCACCATACTGCCGTCGGCTCGATCCGGCGCACTTCACGTGCCGGCCCGTGGTCGAGCCCGAAATCCGCTGGGACATGGCCATCGCCTGGCGCAAGAGCGTCTACCTCTCGCATGCCGCCCGGGCCTGGCTCGACGTGGCGCGCGAAACGCTGCCGGGACAGCCTGGCGACGACTTCGTCTATACGCGCTCGGACAATGCCGCCGCGGCGCCGGGCTCCGCCTGAACCGCGCCGCGCGCCGACGCGATGAAATCGGCGGCGCGCTCGGCGATCAGAGCGATGGTCGCGTCCGGGACGCAGAGCGATTCCTCTAAACGGCGGGGCCTGGGCGAACCTATCATTGAGTCAAGCGCACACCCGCGCGCTGCCTGTGCACGCCTGGATCAAACGGCCATCCCGAGCCCCTCGCCCGCCGCTCACGGCCGACGCGCCAAACTTCGAACGCATCGCCGAAAAATTTCTCCCCTCCGGCCCGATCACAGGAGACGCTCGACATGGAACCGCAAGCCCCGCCGGCTACGCACGAGGTCACGAATCAGGTACCGCCGCTCGAAAACTACAACCTGTTCGAATGCGATGCGACGCTCATGGCCGCCGTCGAGCGCGAGGGCGCCGATTGGCATGCTCAGGCGCTCGCGCGCGACGGCGCCGCGCTCGGCACGCCCGAGGTGCTCGCGCTCGCCGCATCGGCGAACCGTCACGTGCCCGAGCTTTTTACCTTTAGCCCACGTGGGGAGCGGATCGACGCCCTCGAGTTTCATCCAAGTTGGCATCGATTGCTCGCGCTGCTGCGACAGGAAGGACTGCATGCTCTGCCCTTCGATACGCCTCGCGCGGGGGCGATGGCGGCACGCTGCGCCGGTTATTTTCTGCACGGGCAACTCGAATCGGGCTCGCTGTGTCCGCTGACGATGACGTTCGCGAGCATCCCCGTGTTGCAACGCGAGCCGACGCTGTTCGCGCAGCTCGCCGATAAGCTCTATGCGCGCGAGCATGACCCGAGCGACGCGCCGCTCGCGCTCAAGCGCTCGATGATGATCGGCATGGGCATGACCGAGAAGCAAGGCGGCTCGGACGTGCGGACGAATCAAACGCGCGCGGCGGCGGCGAGCACGACGGGACGCGGGGGCGAGTACCGTCTCGTCGGCCACAAATGGTTCTTCTCGGCGCCGCAGTGCGATGCGCATCTCGTGCTGGCCCGCACGCATGCCGACGCGCCGATTTCGTGCTTCTATGTGCCGCGCTTCACGCCTGACGGCGCACGCAACGCCGTCCGCATTCAGCGCTTGAAGGACAAGCTCGGCAATCGCTCGAACGCCAGCAGCGAAGTCGAGTTCGTCGACGCCTACGGGATCATGGTGGGCGACGAGGGACGCGGGGTGCCCACCATCATCGAGATGGCGAACTACACACGGCTCGATTGCGTGATCGGTAGCGCAGCCCTGATGCGCGCCGCGCTCGTGCAAGCGATCCATCATGCGCGCCATCGCGTTGCGTTCTCCCGCAAGCTCGTCGATCAGCCGCTGATGCGCAACGTCCTCGCCGACCTGTCGCTCGAAAGCGAAGCGGCCACGGTGCTCTTCATGCGGCTCGCACGCGCATTCGACGCCCACCTGGCAGCCGCGCGGGCCGGCGCAGCGGAGTCGGATCTGGAGCGTGCGTGGCGCCGCATTGTGACCCCGGCGGCGAAGTTCTGGGTCTGCAAGCGCGCGCTCGAATTCACGGGCGAAGCCATGGAGGTGTGGGGCGGCAACGGTTACGTCGAAGAAGGCCCGATGGCGCGCTTCTACCGCGAGGCGCCCGTCAATTCCATCTGGGAAGGGTCGGGCAATGTCATGTGTCTCGATGTGCTGCGCGCGCTCGAACGCGACCTCCCAGCGGCACATGCGCTGATCGCCGACTGGCGCGCCGATGCGCACGAGACGAGCGCGCTCGCTTGCGCGCTCGATGCGCTCGAAGCCACGCTCGGCGCGCCTGCCGAGCGGCGCGAAGCGGCCGCCCGCGCGCTGACGCAACAACTCGTCTTGTGCGCCCAGGCGGTGCTGCTCTTGCGCACGTCGCCCGCACAGCACGCGCAGGCATTCGTCGCGACGAGATTGGCCGACATCGACGCAGGCCTGGCTTGCGGACGTGTGTACGGAACGCTCCCCGCCGCGTTCGATCACGGCGCGATCGTGGAGCATGCGTTCGGCGCCTGAACGACCAAGGCCGCAATCACAGTAGCCGCAGTAGCCGCGATCGCTGAAAGGCCCAGCCGCGCACGCCACACCGTGCGAGCGCTTCAGCCGAAACCATCCCAATGCATACGGAGACGACCGAATGAAGAACGACTTGCCCGCCGATACGACGCTCGCTGCCCTGCTCCAGGCGCAGCGCGAGGCGTACGCGCGCGAGCCCTACCCATCGTGGGAGACACGGGCCACGCATTTGCGCGCGCTGCGCGCCATGCTGCTCGAGAACGTCGACGCCTTCGCCGCCGCGCTCGAGGCGGACTTCGGCCAGCGCTCGAAAGCCGAATTGCTGCTCTCCGAACTGTGGCTCGCCAAGAGCGAAATCGACTCGGCGCTCAAGCACGGCAAGCGTTGGATGAAGCCGCAGCGGCGCGCCACCGGTATCTGGCTGCGGCCCGCCGCGGCGAAGGTCGTCGCCCAGCCGCTCGGCGTCGTCGGCATCGTCGCGCCATGGAACTATCCGCTCTTGCTCGCCGTGGGCCCGCTGATCTGCGCGCTGGCGGCGGGCAATCGCGCCATGATCAAGATGTCGGAACTCACGCCGCGCACGGCCGAGCTATTGCAGCAATGCGTCGGGCGCACGTTCGCGCGCGATCACGTGGCGGTCGTGACCGGCGATGCCTCGATGGGCGCGGCCTTCTGTGCGTTGCCCTTGAACCATCTGATCTTCACGGGATCGACGGCGGTCGGCCGCGAAGTCATGCTTGCGGCAGCCGCCAATTTGACGCCCGTCACGCTCGAACTGGGCGGCAAGTCGCCCGCGATCGTCGGACCGCACGGGCGTCTTCCCGCGGCGGTCGATAGCATCGTCGCGGGCAAGACGCTCAACGCGGGCCAGACCTGCATTGCACCCGATTACGTGCTCGTGCCGCGCGGCTCGGAGCAAGCGTTCATCGACCGTGCGCGCTCGCGCGTCGCGCGGCTCTACCCCCGCTTCGCCGCCAATCGCGACTATACGAGCATCGTCTCCGAGCGCCATTTCGCGCGGCTGCAACGACTCGCGGACGAAGCGGTGGCGGCCGGCGCCGTCCTGCATCCGTTGACCGATGCGCCACCGGACGCCGCGCGCAGGCTATTCCCGCCGTGCGTAGTCACCCAAGCGCCCGATACCTGCGCATTGATGCGCGAAGAGATCTTCGGCCCGCTGCTACCGCTCGTGCCTTACGAGACGCTCGACGATGCGATCCGCTACGTCAACGCGCGGCCACGGCCGCTCGCCCTCTATTTATTCGAGGACGAGCGAGGCAGCGTCGAGCGCGTGCTGCGCGAAACGGTCTCGGGCGGCGTATGCGTCAACGAGACATTGCTGCACATCGCGTGCGAGGGGCTTCCATTCGGCGGCGTCGGCGCGAGCGGCATGGGTGCGTATCACGGATACGACGGCTTCAAGGCGTTCTCGCAAATGAAGCCCGTGCTCGTGCAGTCACGCCTGAACGCACGCGCGCTGCTGCTGCCGCCCTACGGACGGCGCTTTCACGCGGTCATGCGGCTGATGTTCAAGCTTTAGGCGAAGCCGAGGTTCGAAGCGAGTCACACGGGCCAAAGCGGCCCCTCGAGCATCGCGCCGATTTGCTCGCGCAATTCCAGCACGCGCGCTTCCCAGTAGCGCTGCGTATTGAACCAGGGAAACGCGGCCGGAAACGCCGGATCGTCCCAGCGCCGCGCAAGCCAAGCGGCGTAATGGATCAGCCGCAACGTGCGCAGCGCTTCGATCAAATGCAGTTCGCGCGGCTCGAACTCGCAAAAGTCTTCGTAGCCGGCGAGCAAATCGGTCAACGCGCGCGAAGCGTCCTCGCGTCCGCCCGGCAGCAGCAGCCATAAGTCCTGAATCGCGGGGCCCATGCGGCTGTCGTCGAAGTCGACGAAGTGCGGGCCTGCGTCGGTCCACAGGACGTTGCTCGCGTGGCAGTCGCCGTGCAACCTCAGGTGAGCGACGTCGCCTGCCGCTTCGAAGGCGAGTTCGACACCCTCCAAGGCAAGCGTCACGGCCGCCTCGTAGGAGGCACGCAGTTCCGGCGGCAAGAAATCGTGCGCGAGCAGAAACTCGCGCGGCTCGTAGCCGAAGGCGGCAATATCGAGCGTCGGCCGCGACACATAGGGCTTGCGCTTGCCGACCGCGTGAATGCGGCCGATGAAACGGCCCATCCATTCGAGCGTATCGCGCCGATCGAGCTCGGGCGCGCGCCCGCCGCGCCGCTCGAACACCGCGAACCGAAAATCGTCGAAGGTATGCAAGGTCGCGCCGTCGATCGACCGCGCCGGCACCGCCGGAATTTCCGCTTCGACGAGTTCGGCGACGAACGCATGCTCTTCGAGGATCGCTTCGTCGGACCAACGCTGCGGCCGATAGAACTTCGCGACGACGGGCGGACCGTCCTCGACGCCGACTTGATAGACGCGGTTCTCGTAGCTGTTCAGCGACAGCAGCCGCCCATCGGTGCGCACACCGGTTCGAGCCAGCACGCTATCGATGGCGTCGAGCACGCACTCCGGGGTGAGCCGGGTGAAAGGATGCGCGGCGCTCGCGCCACGCACGTCGGAGGAATCGGGAGAAAGCGGATCGTTCATGCCCGCATTGTGCCGCATCGGCGGCAAACCGGTGTTGGTCGCCCTATTCGTCCATCAAACGAACCTTCACCTTTTTGCCTTTCACCTTGCCGGCGCTGAGCCTGCGCACCGCATCGGGCGCGATGCTTCGCTCGACGGCGACATAAGTCGAATAGTCGGTCACGTTGATCTTGCCGATCTGCGCGCCGCTAAAGCCCGCTTCGCCGGTTAGCGCGCCGAGCACGTCGCCGGGGCGGATCTTCTCTTTGCGCCCACCGAGAATCTGCAAGGTCGCCATCGGCGGCAACAACGGTGCGCCGTCCGCTCTTCGCAGCTCGGCAAGCGGGTGCCATTCGAATTCGCGCTGCTGCGCCTGCTCGATGTTTCCCACTCGCCCCATCTCGTTCATGCTCGCGAGGCTCAGCGCCCAGCCGTCCTGATCCGCCCGGCCAGTGCGGCCGATCCGATGCACATGTACCTCGGGGTCCGGCGTCACGTCCACGTTGATCACGGCTTCGAGCTGCGTGAAGTCGAGGCCGCGGGCCGCAACGTCGGTGGCCACGAGCACCGAGCAACTGCGGTTGGCGAACTGGATCAGCACCTGATCGCGCTCGCGCTGATCGAGCTCCCCGTGCAACGCCAATGCATGAAAACCTTGCGCGCGCAGCACGTCGAGCAGGTCGCGGCATTGCTGTTTCGTGTTGCAAAATGCGAGCGTGCTCACGGGGCGATAGTGATTGAGCAACATCCCGACGGCGTGCAGCCGCTCGTCTTCCGTCACTTCATAAAAGCGCTGGCGAATCTTGCGCTCGTCGTGATGCGCTTCGAGCCGCACTTCTTTCGGATTGCGTAAGAACCGCTGACTCAGTTTGGCGATACCTTCGGGGTACGTCGCGGAAAACAACAACGTCTGCCGCTCCTTTGGGCACTGATTCACCACCGTCGCAATGTCGTCGTAGAAGCCCATATCGAGCATTCGGTCCGCTTCGTCGAGCACGAGCGTATTCAGTGCATCGAGCGCGAGGTTGCCGCGTTCGAGATGATCCATGATGCGTCCGGGCGTACCGACCACGATGTGCGCGCCGTGTTCGAGGCTCGCGCTCTGCGGCGCCATCGGCGTGCCGCCGCAAAGCGTCAGCACCTTGACGTTCTCCTCGGCGCGCGCGAGGCGGCGGATCTCCTGCGTCACTTGATCGGCGAGCTCTCTCGTCGGGCACAGCACCATGGCCTGCACTTGCACGCGACGAACATCGAGCCGCGTGAGCAGCGCGAGCGAGAATGCCGCGGTCTTTCCGCTTCCCGTCTTGGCCTGAGCGATCAAGTCGTGTCCCGCGAGCGCGACGGGCAGGCTGGCCGCTTGGATCGGCGTCATGGCGGCATAGCCCAGCCGGTCGAGATTGGCGAGCATGGCGGGCGCAAGCGCGAGCGTGGTGAAAGGCGTGGCGGTCGGTGTAGGTGTCATGTCGTGGTTGTTAAGCAAAGCCCAATCTGCGCCGCGGCACGACGGGAAATCAAGGGCGGGCCGTGAGCGAGCGTGCGGCCTCGTCGACGCGCCGATTTCGAAACGAAACAAGCCTTGCAAGCGTTGCATGACGGCGGCGTCGCTTGCAGGCGAATGCGTCCGGCGGCGATGCGGGTACCCGAGCGCCGTATCGAGCGCCGCGGATCGGTGAGGAACGAATTGTACGCTGCGAGGACAAACGGCCGGGCACAGAAGCTTAGCGTGCCGGTATGGGACGACTCATGAGGTTGCGCGGCGACGAGGCAGCCCGAGCGGGCGCCATCGCGTCCGGCCCGTGCGCAGCGCAGCCAAGGCGCCGGCTGCGATCCCGGACGCCACGGGTCAATGCACGAGCGAACCGGCCGGACGTGCAACGAGCTCGCCCGTGTCGATCAGATCTTCCAGAAAGAACGGCTCGGTGTTCAGCTGCAGCGACGAGCCGGGCTCGCCGGCATACCAAACGACCATCGCCATATCGCCGAGTATGCGCATGACGATGCCGCGGGCCCCTGACGGCACGGCCATATGCACCGACCTGACGATTGAACCGATTTGCATGATGTATCCCCTCAGGGTATTTGAGCGATGACTCGATTGTTCACGGAACGGGCCATCGAGAAAAGCCGAATGTGATGGTCTATTGGGTGCTATTTCTCCCGATCATCCTTACAGCAAACTGACTACCTATATGGTGAACCGCTGCGCTCGCGCCGCGCGGCTGTGCCGCCCTTGCGTTCGTCGAGGGGGCGCGGCACGCATCGCAGACGAGCGCTATAGTCAAAGCATAGCGCGACCCGGGCGAGCGTCTATTGCGCGGCGCAGCATTCGGGCGCGAATCGCGGCGGCGCACCAATGGCACGCCGCCTCCTGCACCAGGCGATTCGGTGCTTTATCAGGGAGAAAGGGAGAACCCACGATGAATCGATCTTCACAATGCAGCGCGCCGCATCGGCTGCGGGCCGGGCACAACGGATGGATTCGCGCGCTTGGCCTCGTCGGCGCCGCGCTTGTGCTCGGTGCTTGCGCGCAGCAGGGGCTGGACAACGTCAAGCCGACGGCGACGACGGCCTATCACTCGTCGCAGCCCAGCGCGCCGCCCGCACCGGCGGTGGAACCGGCGCCCCCGCAATGACGGCGCAAAGACCGTAGCGCGCAGCCGAACCATTTATGCCGGGTGCGCCATCGGCGGCCGCCATGTAGCAAACGCTGCAATGTCTCCTATACTCGACTCACGCGTATGCACGCCTGCGGCGTGGCGCCACGAAGAAAACAGGGAGGGGACGAGCATGCCGACATCCTTCACGATCAGCGACTTCATCTTGATCATTCCAATGGCGCTAGCGGGTGCGCTGTTTCTCGGGGCGCTGCCGACGTCCTCCCGCTCATTGCACAACGTCTTGCGCGTGCTGGGCGCGCTGCTCGGCGTGGGCTTCGCCGTTGTGCTCGTCGAAGGGTTGCCCGCGCTGATGTAGGGCTTGGGCGAACGTCGTCGATGCGTTCGCCCGGCGCACGAGCGCCAAGCCCTTCGCTTACACGCGCTGATCGGTAGAGGGCTTCTCCCACAGATTGATACCGCCCTCGGTCGCATAGCGATCGATCTCGGCGATCTCTTCGTGAGAGAACGCGAGGTTCGCCAGCGCCCCGACGTTTTCGCGCACTTGCTCGGGGCGGCTCGCGCCGATCAGGGCCGAGGTCACGCGCGCGTCGCGCAGGGTCCATGCGAGCGCCATCTGCGCGAGGCTTTGACCGCGCCGTTCGGCGATCGCGTTGAGCTTGCGTACGTGCTCGATGTTTTCCGCACTGAGGTGGCTTTGCTGAAGGGAACCGCCGCCCGGTTTATTGATGCGCGCGTCGGCCGGCACGCCTTGCAGGTATTTCGAGGTCAAGAGGCCCTGCGCGAGCGGCGTGAACGCGATGCACCCGGCCCCCACTTCGTCGAGCGCGTCGAGCAACTCGTGCTCGATCCAGCGATTGAGCATGTTGTAGGACGGCTGATGGATCAGCAGCGGCACCTTGTGCTCGCGCAGCAGCGACGCCATTTCCCGCGTCTTGGCGGCCGAGTAGGAGGAAATGCCGACATAGAGCGCCTTGCCTTGCTGCACCGCGCTCGCGAGCGCAGCGGCCGTTTCTTCGAGCGGCGTGTCGGCGTCGAACCGATGCGAGTAAAAGATATCGACGTAATCGAGGCCCATCCGCGTGAGGCTCTGATCCAGGCTGGCCAACACGTATTTGCGCGAGCCGCCGCCCTGGCCGTAGGGTCCGGGCCACATGTCCCACCCGGCCTTGGTCGAAATCAACAGCTCGTCGCGGTACGGACGAAAATCGTCCTTGAATAGCCGGCCGAAATTCGTTTCCGCGCTGCCGTAAGGCGGCCCGTAGTTGTTGGCCAAATCGAAGTGGGTGATGCCGAGATCGAACGCCGTGCGCAGCATGTCGCGCTGTGTCGACAGCGGCGTCGTATCGCCGAAGTTGTGCCATAAGCCGAGCGAGAGTGCGGGCAGCTTGAGGCCCGAGCGGCCGCAGGTGCGGTATTGCATGTCCGAGTAGCGGGCGGGATCAGCGTCATAAGGCATGGGAAGTCCTCGATAAATCGTGGATGAAGCCGTCGCGCGAGCGCGCGTGCGGCGGCGATGAGTGCGAATCGATGGACAGGCGCCCGGCAAGTTTCATACACTGCCGCCTGCTCGAACCATCATTGAGACCGACATGATCAAAGTGATTTCCGTAGCGTTGATTGCGGGTGGCGTGGTGCTCCTGTATTTCGGCGGCCAGTCGTTCCACTCGTTCGCGAACGACCTCTCGCGCACCTTCACCGGCGCGCCCACGAACAAGACGATATGGCTCATCGCAGGCGGCGCGGTCGCGACGCTCGCCGGCATCGTGGGCCTGACGACCTCTTTCGGCAAGCGCTGAACCCGGCGGCGAACGGCCATGCCGGGCGATGTCCTTCACAGAGCGACTTCGGGCTTGGAAGCCGAGCGCGTACCGGGCAGCGGTAGATTGCTCGCACCGTGGTAGGTGCACACGAGCGAGAACTTCACCTGGTCGCTGCGGTTCTGTCCCGCCGAATGCAGCGTGTTGCAGTGGAAAAAGACGACGTCGCCCGCCTCGAGTTCCGGCGATACCGCCGTCCGAATCAACGCTTCGTTTTCCGGCAGGTCCGAGCGAAAAAACTTCTGCGCATCGAACCGTTCCGAGGTGAAGGTCATCGCGTGCGAATCGGGGACGAACCAGAGCCCACCGTTCTCGACCGTCTCGTTGCCGAGCGCGAGCCAGGTCGAGACCAAATCGTCCCGCTCGAACGACCAATAACGCGCGTCGCGGTGCCACCCGGTCAGGCTTCCGTAAGTGGGGTGCTTGGTCATCATGCAGTTATGGTGGGCGCGCGACAGGCGCGGCGCCTCGCCGAAATACAACTCCATCCAGCCTTTGATTTCCGGCGCCATGGCCCATTCCAGAAATAGGGGGTCGCGTGCGGAGGCATCGAGCAAGCGACGCACCGTGTGTCCGCCGGGCGCATGCTTGGACTCGGGCGCGCCCGGATAGCGCAGATCGGCTTCGTACTCGAGCGGTTGCGCCGCTTCGGCTAATTGCCGCTCGGCCACCGCTTTGATCGCCGCACACCGCTGCGGCGTCAACAGTCCTTTGACGACGACGAAGCCGCGCTCGCGCAGCACTTGCACTTGTTCTTTTTTCGATTGCGCTGACATGAAACCTTCCTTGCTGAAGGGCCGCCCGTAGCGGAAACGTTTTATTTTACGGCGGGCGCGAGCGGTGCGTCGCTGCACCAGGCATGGGCGGGTCTGCACGACTTACAGGCGTCACGATTCGCGTGTAGTCTGCCTCGCATGTCGATTGTCATTGTCGGCCGCTTGCGACCCCATATCTCGCCGCGCGCCGTTCACGCTCCTACGGAATTCGCTGTCGCCGCGCACGTCAGGCACGATTGCTGCGTCGATGCGGCAGCCTCGCCCTCCGTGCGAGGCTGCACCCCGCTTTTTTGTTCGCCATGCATAAACGTCTCGCTTCTCGTCACAACCGTATGACGCTTAGTCCCGCGCGGCCGATCCGCCGTGCGCCGATGCCCGCGTTACGACACCACGCAGTACGCACGCGCGCCCTTTCGCAGCAACCGGCGCACGGGCAACCCTCGACCGGCCGGACGCACGGCCTGCGCGCTTGGCTTCGCGCCGTTCTCTCGGCACTGCGCACCGGCACGCGGGCGCGGCGCCTACTGCTGCGCCGGTTGCTGCGGCGCGCGACGATCCGCCGTTCGGCGGTCGCACCGGCCAAACGCTCGGCGACCGCGGGCGGCAATCGCCGGCCGCGACGGCTCGCGGCCAGCGCGGGCTGGTTCGGGTTCGCCAGCCGTTAATCGCTGCGCCCTTTGCAATTGCGCCCGCCTGCGTAGCGGTGCTTCGGCCTTCGGCGTCACCGCGCTGGCGTAAAATCGAGTGGTCTACATCGAATGGCTTGGCCGAGCGGCCAGGATGTCGTCATGAATACGCCCACTCCCGAACCGCACACGCGCAAAACGCCGTCCAAGCGTACGCTCAATGTGCTGACGGCGCTCGTCGGCGTGGCCACCCTCGCGGCTGGGGTCGGCTGGCTCGTCTACAGCTGGATCACCGACCTCGAAGTCCCGTACTTCGCCATTCCCCTCGTGCTGTGCGTCCCCGTGATCGCCGCTGTTGCGTTCCGCAACTGCTGGGATTGAAGCGCACCCCAAGGGCATGCTGGAGCCGATGGCTCGTGGCTGGCATAGCGTTTGCGCGACGTGGTGACCGAACCGCACTTGACCAAGGAACGTTCGATGACCACCCAATCGATCCTATCGACGCGCGAGCGCGGCGTCGCCGTGTGCTGCGGCGGTGTAGGCGAAGTGGATTGCGCCACGGCACAACCTGGGCAGCCTGCACCACAACAGCCTTCGCCGAATCCCGAGGCGGAACCGCGCCGAGAGCCGCAAGCGCCCACCGACAAGCCGTTGCCTGACTTACCCGATCCCACCGAGGTTGGCGAGGACGGCTAGCGGCCCGCCTGTGGCGCCACCCCGCGCCCGCCTGTGCGCGAGCCGTGCCGGACCCGCCCGCGCGCGGCACACTAGACCGGCCTCGCGGCCTCGATGTGCTGCACGGGCCGAGCGAATCGATCGACATCGCCCGAAGCCGAAGGCGAGGCGGTCGTGCCGGCCGGCGATGCTTGATGCGCCCCGACTACGAAACGCCCTACTCGTGTCACGGCGCCGACGCCGATATACTCGGCGGCTCGATACACTGATCGAAACGAGGACCGTCGTCATGCATGAAACCACGTTGCTGCTGTTCGCTGCGGTCTCGTTCGTCGGCATCGCGACGCCGGGACCGACCGTGCTGCTCGCTCTCACCAACGGCTCTCGCTACGGCGTCAAGCGTGCCGCCTACGGATTCGCGGGGGCCGTCGCATCGGACTTCGTCCTCATCTTCGCCGTCGCGCTCGGCCTTGGGGCATTGCTGGCCGCATCCGTGTTCTGGTTCACAGTAGTGAAGTGGGTGGGCGCCGCCTATCTCGCCTACGTGGGTATCCGGCTATTGTTGTCCAAGGGCACATTCGATGCCACCGATCATAGCGCCACGAGCGCCGACAGCAACCGCTCGATCTTCCTGAAGAGCTTTTTGACGGCGGTGACAAATCCGAAGGGCTACCTGTTCTTTTCTGCCTTCTTGCCGCAGTTCATCGCGCCCACGCAACCGCTCGCCCCGCAGTACACCGCGCTGGCCGTCACCTTTGCACTGCTCGATTTGTCGATCATGTTCGGCTACGCGTTATTCGGCGCGCGGGCTATTCGGTTGCTCCAGCAAGCGGGTGCACGCTGGCTCGAGCGCATCTGCGGCGCGATGCTCATCGCGCTCGCGGGGTCGCTCGCCCTCTATCGGCGACATGCGGCGTAACGCCGCCCGCTGCGCGCAGTCGGACCAGTCGGACCGTCCCGCCGATGCGCCGCCCCCGCGCGTATCGATCAAATGGCCGGCAGTGGCAGGCGAACACTCGATACGGTGATATAGACCCCATCGTGAATCGTCGCTCAGCGCCCACAAAAAAACCCTGGACCTAGCCAGGGTTTTTTACAGCGGCAGCTATCACTACCGCTATCGCATACCGCCGCGCCGCATTGGCGCGGCTGCGCGTTACGCCACTTCCACGACCGGCTCGGTACCCGCCGCCTCAGCAAGCGCAAGCGCCTTGTCCGTCGCTTCCCACGAGAATTCCG
>Ga0157369_10003592_pt1 | contig 18424 bp, 17 predicted proteins | sample C25metaG_FD_113461 | JGI IMG/M metagenome (GOLD analysis project Ga0157369, IMG submission 113461) | Corn rhizosphere microbial communities from Kellogg Biological Station, Michigan, USA - C2-5 metaG | ecosystem: Host-associated > Plants > Roots > Rhizosphere > Soil | place: USA: Michigan... | reverse complement strand
TTGAAAACCAAGGATTTAAAAGTGATTTTTACAGTGACGCAATTATTCGCGGCGGTGCAGCTTTTCTTTTATCATCAAATATGCAGGTTGATGCCTCAATAAGCACCAATTTCAAGAATACTCCTTCTGTTTTATATGGCGGAGTTGGATTCTCTTGGCGTTATGACGGATGGTATAAAGAGAAAGTTATTGAATATAAAAACAAGGAAAGAGCTAAAAAGAATATCGATAATAAAAAACCTATCGATTATCAGGAAAAAGAAAGAAAACGTAAAGCTAAATACGAATAAAATAAACAATCAAATACCTCTGTAACAAGAGCAAATACCAACTTAATGATTACAATTAAAGAAGCCAAAACCAAAAAGGAATTAACTGAGTATATCAAATTTCCGTTTTCACTTTACAAAGACAATCCATATTGGGTTCCTCCTATTATTGCTGATGAATTAGAATCATTTGATAAAACTAAAAATCCTGCTTTTGATAACGCCGAAGCTTATTTTTACCTTGCCTACAAAGACAATCAAATTGTTGGAAGAATAACAGCAATCATAAATTGGGCAGAAGTAAACAATCAGCACAAGCGAAAAGTTCGTTTTGGATGGTTTGATGTTATTGATGATATTGAGGTAACAAAAGCGCTTCTTGACAAAGTATTTGAATTAGGAAGAAAACACAATCTGGAACATGCAGAAGGTCCAATGGGATTTTCGAATCTGGATAAAGTGGGAGTTCTTACAGAAGGATATGATCAGGTTGGAACTATGATTACGTGGTACAACCACCCATATTATGTAACACATTTAGAACAATTAGGATTTGCAGTAGAAAAACAATACATCGAAAGCATATTTCCTTTTTCGAATGTTAAACCTGAATTTTTCCAAAAAGCCCAGGAATTAATTAAAAAACGTTACGGACTAAAAGCGCTTAATTTTACAAAAACCAAAGACATTATGCCTCATGTAGACAAAATGTTTGATTTGTTTAATGAATCGTATGAAAAACTGGCTTCGTTTGTAGCGATTTCTGATGTTCAAAAAGAATATTTTAAAAAGAAATATATCAGTTTTATCAATCCGGAATACATAAAATTTGTAGTTGATAAAGATGATAATTTAGTAGCTTTCAGTATCGTAATGCCAAGTTTTACAGAGGCATTACAAAAAATAAGAGGCAAATTATTTCCTTTTGGTTTTTTAAAGCTGTTAAAAGCAAAAAAACACAGCAAAGACGTAGTTTTTTATTTAATTGGAGTTCGTCCGGAATATCAAAATAAAGGTGTTACCGCTATTATTTTTGATGAATATTATAAAACTTTTTCTCAAAAGGGAATTCAAAATTGTATTAGAACTCCAGAATTACTTGAAAACAATGCCATTCACTTACTTTGGAAAAACTTTGACCCTACAATTCATTGCCAGAGAAAGACTTATTTGAAGAATCTTTAAAAAAGTTTTCTGTTTAACTTACGTGAACAATAAACATTTTGTTATAACATAAAAAAAATCCATTCGCCCCCAAAACGAATGGATTTTTCACTTTATAAACACTTCATTTATTCTACTTTACAATCTACTTTAGTAAGTGTATTTTTTGGATCAAATTTCAATTTTGTTTTGTCTTTAAAAGTTACTTTGTCATTTGCAGATACTACATCTCCATATCCTTCAATAAAGGTATTTTCTCTTTTTAAAAAAGCAACCTCTCTTACTGATGAAACTCCTTCAGAATTAAAAGTATAATCAGCAATTAAAGTATCACCTTTCATATTACCAATCAGAGTTCCTTCATTTTTATCTTTTCCTACTATATCAACTTTTAATTTTCCATTTACTTCCTGATGAGAGTTTACATTAAAACTCATCTCCATAATGCTTCCGTTTGATCTCCATTCATAACATTGATCTCCGGCTGGTTCTACAATTTCGGCCTTTTTTGGCGGGCTTGGAGTAATTTGTATTGGCTCTGTTTCGGTTGCTTTTTTACAAGAAATAAGAACCGTAAAAACAAGGGCCGTTAGTGTTAGTACTTTTTTCATAATGCTGTTTTTATTTTGTGATTATGAAATAAAGTTACCTCAAATAAAAAAAATCCATTCGCATAACGAATGGATTTTTTTACATAATTCCCATGTGAGAATTTATTTTTAAATCAATTACGAAACGTCTACTGTTGTACGTTCTGCAATTTCTTTATACGTTCCGTTTACCAGTTTCTCACGAATTGCTTCAAAAGCTGCTAATGTTTCTTTGATATCTTCTAATGTATGAGAAGCTGTTGGAATCATTCTTAACAAAATAATTCCTTTTGGAATAACCGGATATACAACAATAGAAAGGAAAATACCGTAATTTTCTCTTAAATCGTTAACCATTACCATTGCTTCTGGAATACTTCCTTCTAAATAAACTGGTGTAATACAAGTATTTGTATCTCCAATATTAAATCCTCTTTCTTTAAGACCGCTTTGTAAAGCATTTACGTTTTCCCAAAGTTTATCTTTAATTGCAGAAGACTGGCGTAATAACTCTAAACGTTTCAAAGAACCAATTGTTTGAATCATTGGTAATGCTTTTGCAAACATCTGAGAACGTAAGTTATATTTTAAGTAATCAATAACTGTTTTATCTGCTGCTACGAAAGCACCAATATTAGCCATAGATTTTGCAAAAGTAGAGAAATAAACATCAATATCTGCCTGAACTCCCTGCTCCTCACCTGCTCCAGCTCCTGTTTTACCAAGTGTACCAAAACCGTGTGCATCATCAACTAATAAACGGAAATTGTATTTTTGTTTTAACGCAACAATTTCTTTTAATTTTCCCTGCTGTCCGCGCATTCCAAAAACACCTTCGGTAATAAATAAAATACCTCCGCCTGTTTCTTCGGCCATTTTAGTAGCACGCTGCAGGTTTTTTTCCATACTTTCAAGATCATTGTGTTTGTAAGTAAAACGTTTACCCATGTGCAAACGAACACCATCAATAATACAAGCATGTGAATCTACATCATAAACAATGATATCATTTTTTGTAACCAAAGCATCAATAATAGAAACCATTCCCTGGTAACCAAAATTCAATAAATAAGCTGATTCTTTCATTACAAAAGAAGCCAGTTCATTTTCTAATTGCTCATGATAAGTAGTGTGTCCAGACATCATACGAGCACCCATTGGGTAAGCTGCACCAAACTGAGCTGCTGCATCTGTATCAGCCTTACGAACTTCTGGATGATTAGCTAAACCTAAATAATCATTTAAACTCCAGTTTAGGATATTTTTTCCATGAAATTGCATTCTAGGACCCAACTCTCCTTCTAACTTTGGGAAAACGTAATAGCCTTCTGCCTGAGAAGCCCATTTTCCTAAAGGTCCCTTATTGTCCTGAATTCTTTCGAATAAATCTTTTACCATAATATAGTGTAGTAATTTTTTTAACTTAATCAGCGAGCAAAAATAATCATTATTATTCTAAAATTCAGACAGTCATTTATTTTTATTAAAAAATAATCAACATCCATTTTTTAACAAGATTTAACTCTGGCTTTTTCAGTTTTATAATTAGCAGATTATTTTTTTCTTTCTCACTAAAGTATGATTTTTATCATAATAAAAGACAAATTAGTCTTTTATTTTTGATAAAAAATTTTAAACCTGAAAAATAAAAACCAACTCTTATGAAAAAGAATAACTGCATTTTAATGAAATTATTGGTTTATTCTCTTTTTGCTGTCCTGTTTTTAGGAAGCTGTAAAAAGGAAGAATCAAAAAACTATGCTGATATAATGACTGAAGGAGAAATGGAAGCAGAACTTACTTCTCCGCCTCATGTGCCAAAACCAGTAGGTAACAGAACGGCCATGAAACTAAAACTAAACATGGAAATCAAAGAACAGGAAGGTACAATGACTGATGGTGTAAAATATACTTATTGGACATTTGGCGGATCTGTTCCAGGAAGTTTTATCAGAACCCGTGTGGGCGACGAAGTAGAATTTCACCTAAAAAACCACCCTGACAATAAACTGCCTCATAATATTGATTTACACGCCGTAACAGGTCCGGGCGGCGGAGCTACTTCATCATTAGTCGCTCCGGGGCATGAAAAAGTATTCAGCTTTAAAGTAATTAACCCAGGGCTCTATGTTTATCATTGTGCTACTGCACCGGTTGGAATGCATATTGCAAACGGTATGTATGGTTTGATTTTGGTTGAGCCTGAAGGCGGACTCCCTCCTGTTGACAAGGAATACTATGTTATGCAGGGAGATTTTTATACTCAGGGCGAATATGGAGAAAAAGGTCTTCAGCCTTTTGATATGAACAAAGCTGTAAAAGAAACTCCTGATTATGTAGTTTTTAACGGAAAAGTAGGCTCTTTAACAAATGGCGGTGAATTGACAGCAAAAGTGGGCGAAACAGTTCGTTTGTTTGTTGGAAACGGCGGACCAAATTTGGTTTCTTCTTTCCACGTAATTGGCGAAATCTTCGATAGTGTTCATATAGAAGGCGGAAGCACTATCAATAAAAATGTACAAACTACTTTAATTCCTGCCGGCGGTGCCGCAATTGTAGATTTTAAAGTAGAAACTCCGGGAACTTTTATTTTGGTTGACCACTCTATTTTTAGAGCATTTAATAAGGGTGCTTTGGGAATGCTGAAAGTTGAAGGAAAAGAAAACAAAAACATCTACTCTGGAACAATTCAGGAAGGTATTTACCTGCCGGAAGGAGGAACTATTCAAAAAATGCCGGGAGGTTCAGCAGCAAAAACTGCCGTTCCGAAACGTACAGTTGAAGAGAAAATTAAAATTGGAAAAGAAATCTTTGGCACAACCTGCTTTGCCTGTCATCAATCTGAAGGACAGGGAATTCCAAGTACTTTCCCTCCTCTTGCCAAATCAGATTACTTGAATGCCGATTCTAAACGCGCTATTACAACAATATTACACGGTTTAACTGGCGAAGTAACTGTAAACGGAAAAAAATACAACAACGTAATGCCTGCTCAAAATTTATCTGATGATGAAATAGCAAACGTTCTAAATTATATCTACAACAGCTGGGGCAATAATAAAACAGACATTACTCCAGAAATGGTAAAAGCATTAAGATAACAGCAATTCTTTAGCATGAAAATACACTTTTTCATTATCACCTTTTTTTTGATGCTCTCAGAGTTTTCAAGAGCTCAGGAAAATGGAATGGTTCCGGTAAAAGAGGGCTCTTTTGTCCCTCTTTACGGAGCCTCTTCCAAAAAGCCTGTACTTGTAAAATCTTTTTATATGGATGTTTACCCAGTTACAAATGCAGAATTTTTAAATTTTATTAAAAAAAATCAGCAGTACAGTAAATCAAAAATAAAAGGATTTTTTGCAGACAAAAGTTATCTGTCGTATTGGAAAAGTGATTTTGATTTTGGAAATGCCGACTCTAAATCGCCTGTAACTAGTGTTTCATGGTTTGCTGCAAAAAAATACTGCGAATGTCAGGGAAAACGATTGCCCACAATGGATGAATGGGAATACGCGGCTATGGCCGATGAAAAAAAAGTAGATGCCAGAACCAAAAAAGAGTTTAACGAATATATTTTATCCTGGTATGAAAAGTCCAAAACTTATGAAAATAAAATTGGGCAGACTTTTAAAAATTATTGGGGTGTTTATGATATGCACGGTTTAGTCTGGGAATGGACGTCTGACTTTAACAGTATTTTTTTATCGGGAGAATCAAGAAAAGACAAAAGCAGTGATAAGAATTTATTCTGCGGAAGCGCTTCTGTAAATGCGACCGATTTAATGGATTATGCGGCTTTTATGCGATATGCTTTTAGAGGAAGCCTTAAGGCCCAATATTCAACCCGAAATCTTGGTTTTAGATGTGCATCCAGCACAAAACCAAAACTCTAATTTTAATTTATTTGAAATGAAAAAAATAATAATTGCTCTTTTAATCTTCTCATTTTCTTTGCAAAGCTGTAAAGAAGCTGATAAAAAAGATATTCCCGCAGAAAAAAGTAAAGACATCAGCGATTTGTCAATTTACAACCTTCCGTCAAAATGGACTACTCAGAACAATAAAGAGATAGAATTAAAAAGTCTTAAAGGAAATGTTTTGGTAATGGTTATGATTTATACAAGCTGTAAAGCTGCCTGCCCAAGATTAGTTGCTGATATGCGAGATATTGAATCGAAACTCGACAAGAAAACAAAAAAGAATGTAAAACTGATTTTGGTAAGCATAGATCCAAAAACCGATACTCCGGAAAGACTAAAATCTTTTGCAATTGAAAATAAAATGAATCAGGAACCTTGGCTTTTCCTTCGTTCATCTGAAGAAAACACACGAGAATTTGCTGCTGTTTTGGCTGTTAATTACAAACAAATATCTCCGGTAGATTTTTCGCACTCAAATATTATAAGTGTGTTTAATGAGGCAGGAGAATTAGTATTTCAGCAAGAAGGTTTAGGTGTAAACAATGAAAAAACAATTGAAGCAATAAATAAGGAAGCACAAAAAATATAAAGATTACACATTTTGATTTAGGAGGAAAACAAGAGGAGATTTTTAGGAATGGATCGACTCTTGTTTTTTGTTTTAACTCTGTTCAGTTTTAAGCTCCAGAGGAACATATTCTAAATTTATTACAGGATACCATCATTAAAATTAATCCAAACACCAAAAGCATGCTAAAAACAAAAATACTTTCATAATATCCTGCAAGTATTGCTTTACCAAAATAAAGAAGCGCACCCTGAAGAAAAAGCAGAATTTCGGTTGCTAAATAACCTATTATAAAAGCTTTTACTCCTATTTTTAATACTCTTGAATCAGCAGAAAGCATTTTATTCTGCAGTAATATTCCAAACAAAAATCCGGTTATAATCCCTAAAGTTGTTAAATGAATAAATCCAATTACAAAATTTCGGATTTGATGCGAAACTTCGGCTAAATTGGGAAAAATCGTCAATAACTGAATTCCTGCTTTGAGAAACAATGAACATAAAGCCAAACCATAAACTGTTTTAGTCATTTTATCCAAAGAATTTTTAAAATGATGAATTTGCGGCTGCAGCATTTTATAGAAATAAACAAAAGCCAGCAGTTGAACCAAAACTCCCAGAACACTAATGCAATTCAATATATTATTTTCTACAAACCATCGTATTGGAAAAGAAACCGTTAAAAGAGTTGAAATAATAATTAAAAGATAAAATTTTCTAAAATTCACCTCATCTATTTTATTTTGAAATTGTTTTAAAAACAACGCTAAAATTGCGAGTATAAACCAGCCGTTAAACTGAAAATGAAGAAAAAACTGAATCGCAATTTGATAAAAAGCACTTTGCTTTCCAAGTGTACTTACAGCCGGGCCTAAACACCAAACTCCAAAAGTCGACAAAATCATAAACAAAACAGAAGCCTGTAAAAGTCTTTGCTGCGGTGTTTTTTCTTTAGCAGTATCTTTCCACACCAATCTGCAAAAAATATAACTCAGCAAAATATGCATCGTCGAAAAAACAATAGAAAACAAGGCATAACCCTGAATAGGAAAAGCAATCATCATTCCGATAATCGAAAATTGTGTCAGCCAGAATAAACGATTATAAATTCGATTTTGTCTTTTCTCCTTCGGAATAAAAAAGCAGACAATTAGAACGTAAATCATCATATATACCCAGCCCAGCATCGCGACATGAGAATGTGCGTGAAGCAGAAAAATGTAGTTTATAAAATCTAAAGGAAAAAGATACACCAGCCGCATTACTAATCCGAATACACAAGCAATCAGAAAATTAAAAAAACAGCAGAGTATCCAGGCTTTTTGAGAATTCATAATATTGATTTTTAAACACATAGAAACATAGATTTTGCAAGCGTTTAAAAGGCGTTTCACTTGCATGAATACATCCCGAAGCTTCGGGACTATGTGTAAAAATCTAGATTTTCTCCAATCGTCTTTTAAGTTTGTTAAAGTCTATGTTTCTATGTGTTTATTTTTTTAGTACTCAATTCGTTAAAAATAACAGTTCTTCAAATAAAAAAACACCGATAAATATCATTTTTAAATGTGCTATCGGTGCTTTTCAAACTATTAAATTTATTTTTATTCTACTTCAACAAAATCTTTTTCTAGAAGAACTGCTTTGGGAAACAGGATATTATTTTCTAAATGAATGTGCTTATGCAAATCTTCTTCAAATTCCTTAAGCATTGCAAAAGTTACTTTATACGTTGTACAAGCATCTGCAGGCGGCGTGTAATGATCTGTTAAAGCAGCAATTTCTCTAAAACGCTCTCCCTCATTATCATGTTCATGCATCATCATCGCGATTGGATTTGAAACTGAACCAAATGAAGGCTGAGATAAAATCCCGTCAGATTCTTTGGTTTTGGTCATTCTTTTCACAAATGGAAATAAAATTAATTCCTCTTTTTTCATGTGCTGTGATAATTCTCCTGCACAGCCAATAAACAATTCGTTTATCTTAAATAACTCAGGATGATTGGCTCCGTGAACTTTACATAACTTATCTAAAAAAGCAAGCAGTGTCTGTGTCTTATCTTCAACATAACGATGATGTGTTTTTTCGATATAATCTGCCAGCAAATCCAAAGGCCATGAGTTAAAATCAATCGAACCATTGTTTTCAGACTGAATAACCTCTTGAATGTTTTGCAATAAAACATCGGCGTCAATATTTTGTTTTTTGCAGACTTCGTCTACGGTTCTGTTTCCTTTGCAGCAAAAATCAATTCTGTATTTAGAGAAAACCGCGGCAGTTCTGTAATCCTGAGCTACGAATGATCCTATTGTTTTGTTTTTTAAATTTTCCATGATACTCAATTTTAATTTTGTTTTTATTTTTTGTTTTTTATGGTCAGGTCAAATACAAACCATGCCATTGTTATAAATCCGATTCCGAAAATAGAATCTCCTATCGCACGAAGCCATTTTAAGGTAATCATTGCCGGCTGCTGCATTAATTCTGATGAGCGTGCGTGCCACATTCCATGATCGATACTTTCAATTGCCTGCCACACTCCAATTGGAAGTAAACTCAATACTGCCATTAAAAACAAACCAATATTCAGCGACCAGAAAGTAATTTTCAGCAGTTTTGTATTCCAGTTTACATTTCTGTATAAACTTCTTAATACAAACAATACCAATCCAATACCCAGCATTCCGTAAACTCCAAATAAAGCCGTATGTCCGTGCAATGGTGTTGTATTTAAGCCTTGTATATAATAAAGCGCAATTGGCGGATTAATAATGAATCCAAAAATTCCGGCTCCAAGGAAATTCCAAAACGCAACAGAAATCATAAAATAAATCGGCCATTTGTAATCGGCAATCCATTGGGTTGATTTTGAGATTTTATAGTTTTGATAGGCTTCAAATCCTATTAAAGTTAAAGGCACAACTTCTAGTGCGCTGAAAGTCGCTCCAAGAGCCATAATCGCGGTTGGCGTTCCTGAGAAATACAAGTGATGGAAGGTTCCTAAAATCCCTCCCGACATGAAAATAATGGTCGCAAACAATACATTTAAAGTAGCTGTTTTGGTTTTCAGCAATCCTAAACGAACAAATAAGAAAGCCATAACAACGGTTGCAAAAACTTCGAAGAAACCTTCAACCCAAAGGTGAACTACCCACCATCTCCAATATTCAGCAACGGCTAAGTTGGTTTGTCTTCCCCACATTAATCCTGCGCCGTAAAACATGGCAATTGCCGTACAAGAAATCAGGAATAAAATAATCAGGTTTTTCTCTTGTGTTTTTTTCTTTAAAATTGGGATTAAAGGGCGAATCATTAAGGCAAGCCATAAAAACAATCCAGCTAAAAGGAAAATCTGCCAGAATCGCCCTAAATCAACATATTCGTAACCTTGATGACCAAACCAGAAGTTTTGTACCAAATCTAATTTCTGCATTACACCAAACCATTGTCCGGCCATTGAGCCCAAAACAATAATCAGCAGGGCGATAAACAAGAAGTTAATACCAAAACATTGAAATTTAGGATCTTTACCCGAAACCGCCGGAGCAATATACAATCCCGTTGCCAGCCATGCCGTCGCAATCCAAAAAATTGCCAATTGCGTATGCCATGTACGTGTAACGGCGTAAGGCAGAATCTGATCAATTGGAATTCCGTATAAGCCGTTTCCTTCTACTCCGTAATGGGCTGTTATGATTCCAAAAGCCATTTGTAAAATCATCAGTAAACTTACAATCCAAAAGTATTTTACAACCAGTTTCATCGAAGGTGTTTTGCCCTGATTGATGATTGGATCTTCTTTTGGAAGCGGAAATTCTTCTTCTTCACCTGATTTTGCATGATAGAAAACTAAAATTCCAATACTTAAAATCAGCAGAATAATACTGACTCCAGACCATGCCAAAAGTTCTTTGGTTGCTTTGTTTCCAACCAATTCATCTGAAGGCCAATTGTGTGTATACGAAATATCAGAATCCGGACGATTAGTAACTGTTGCCCAGGTAGCCCAAAAGAAAAACGCATTCATTTTGTGCATTCTCGCATCATCTTTTATTGAGTTTTTCGGAATTGCATATTCTTCTCGCAGTTTATCAAACTTAGGATCGTTTGTAAAAAGTCCTTTGTAGTATTCGCTTAAACTCTCAATAGCTGCTAAACGATTTTCAGATATTGTAAGAACTCCTGTATTGGCCTCATAACGATTTGTTCTAAGATCTTTTTGCAGACGAATTTTTAAAGCCGACTGTTTTTCGGCATCCAAATCGTCAAACTTTTTATTAAAATCTTCTTTGGCAAATTTATCCAGTATAAAAAGTGCTTCTCTGTGCAGCCAATCAGCAGTCCAGTCCGGGGCAACGTAAGCACCGTGTCCCCAGATAGATCCTACCTCCTGGCCTCCTATACTCTGCCAGATATTCTGCCCGTCTTTAATTTCGGTTTCAGTAAAAACCACTTTTCCTGAATCGGTTATAATTTCTTTAGGAACCGGAGGCGCCTGCTGATAAATTTCATAACCATAATAACCTAGCACAGCAAATGATATGCTCATTACCAATGCAAAAACGAGCCATAATTTTTTTTCTCTTTTCATTTCTCTTGGGGGGAAATTTATTAATAAAAGACAAAATTATCTTTTATTGGTTTTAAAAAAAACTCCAAACCTATTTTCAGCATTTGGAGTCTATATTATTTACTCAACAATTAATACACCTTTCATCATGGCTACGTGGCCAGGGAAAGAACAGATAAACGGATATGATCCTTTTTTATCAATTGTAAATTCGATTGAATCTTCTTCTCCGCCGCCTAATAATTTAGTATGTGCAATGATAGAAGCTTTTTCAGATTCAGGAATATAATCAGTCGCTTTTGCATCATTAGCTCTTAAAGCAAATGCACTCTGGTCTGTTCCTTCCTGAAGAATTACTAAATTGTGGCCCATTGCTTCTTTTGGAATTTTACCAACGTGTTTTAAAGTCAATTTAATTGGTTTTCCGGCAACTGCTTTTAATTCATTTGTATTAAACTGCATTTGGTCGTTTCCTTCAATAACCAATACATTTTCTTCAGCTGGCGCAGCTGCTGGAGCTTGTTCGCCTTCTGTAGAAGTTTCTGTTTGTTCATCAACCGGAGCTGCTTCTTTTTTACCGCAAGAAGTTATAGTTAAAAATCCCATTAGGATCAATAGTGAAATTTTGGTTTTTGTATTCATTTTTAAGAAATTTATTTAATGTTAATCGTTTGTATTTAATGTTTTTAGAAAAAAGTCTCCTGATTTTACTCCCAAAGCAAGCTGTTCTAAAGTTGTCGTTGAAAGCATTTGTAAAAGAAGATCTCTTATTTTTTTAAATTCAAAATGCACAGGACATGGATGTTCTTCTGAACATTCTTTTAAACCAATACCGCATCCTCTGTAAATTTTATCACCGTCGATTGCATCCACAATCTGAATTAGTTTTATTGACTTTAATGCTTCCTTCGAAACTTCAAAACCTCCTCCTACTCCTTTTGCCGAATGAATAATGCCGTTTTTGGTTAAAATCTGCATAATCTTGGCAGTAAATGGTTCCGGCGAATCAATTTCTTTGGCAACATCTTTTATTCCCACCCGAATCCCTTTTGACGATTTGGTGGCAATAAAAATAGAAGCTCTGATTCCGTATTCACACGCTTTTGAAAACATAAACTGTTGGATTAATTCTCTGCAAATGTATTAAAGTTTAAAATAAAAGACAAATTTATCCTTAATTAATTTTACTAGAGAAAATCCTTATTTATAATGAAACTAATTAGTACTTAAAAAACTACTTATTCGGCTTTGACTTTCTATAAAAACCAATTTTAATTTTAACTTTGAGAGTATTTAATTTTCTAATATCTAAATATGCCTTTAAGCAACTCAAAAGATTTAAAACTGGCAGTCCTGATTGATGCCGATAATGTGCCATACAGTAATGTGAAAGGTATGATGGAGGAAATTGCAAAATTTGGAACACCCACTACCAAAAGGATTTATGCAGACTGGACAAAGCCGAATGCAAATGGCTGGAAAGCCGTTTTACTAGAACATGCCATTACTCCTATACAGCAATATAGTTACACGGTTGGAAAAAATTCATCAGATTCTGCGTTGATTATTGATGCTATGGATTTGCTGTATTCCGGGAAATTAGATGGTTTCTGCATCGTTTCCAGCGACAGCGATTTTACCCGATTAGCAGTTCGATTAAGAGAATCCGGCATGAAAGTAATTGGTATTGGCGAAAAGAAAACCCCAAGTTCTTTTATCGTAGCCTGCGACCGTTTTATTTATATTGAGGTTTTGGATGGTGCAATTCAGAAGAAAAAACCAAAAGTAAACACAGCCGACACCAAAAAACCTGTGGAAAAACCTGCTGAAAAAGCACTTCACAAAGTAGATAAACAAACCATTGAGCTTATTGAAGCTACAATTGAAGATATTGAAGATGATGACGGCTGGGCATTTCTAGGTGATGTCGGGAATCTGATTGTAAAGAAAAAACCAGAATTTGACCCAAGAAATTATGGTTATTCTAAGCTTACGCCAATGCTGAAATCATTGACGGATATTTTGGAAATCGACGAAAGAGAATCGGATAAAAAAGGCATAAAACACGTTTATGTGCGTTTACGATTCAACTAATTAATTTATTACCCTATTATTATTTAAAAACATGAGAAAGAAATTCTTTATTTATGGATTCTTATTGTTTCTAATTGTTGCTGCAATTTATTATTACACCGGACGAGGTTACTTACTCGTTTTCATTATCCCTCTTTTATTGATTATTGGAGCTTATAATGCTTCTCAAAAAAAACATGCCATTTTAAGGAACTTCCCGGTTTTGGGTTATTTTAGATATTTATTTGAAATGATTGCGCCCGAAATTCAGCAGTATTTTATTGAAAGATCTACAGATGGAAAACCTTTTTCAAGAAACCAGCGTTCTTTAGTGTATCAAAGGGCAAAAAATATTGACTCAAGTACACCTTTTGGAACACAGCAAAACTTAAATACTGAAAGCTACGAAGGAATAAAACATTCTATTTTCCCTGCAAAAGTAAACGAAGAACTTCCAAGGGTTTTAGTGGGAGGAAAAGATTGTAAACAGCCTTATTCTGCTTCTTTATTTAATGTTTCGGCTATGAGTTTTGGTTCTTTGAGTGAACATGCAGTACGCGCCATTAATATTGGTGCCAAAAAAGGGAATTTTTACCAAAACACAGGCGAAGGAGGTTTAACCGATTTTCATCTTGAAGGCGGCGGTGATATTACCTGGCAGATTGGAACGGGTTATTTTGGATGCCGTGATGCCGAAGGAAATTTCAGCCCTGAAAAATTCTCAGAAAAGGCAAATCTTCCAAATGTAAAAATGATCGAAATTAAGCTTTCACAAGGTGCAAAACCAGGTCATGGAGGTGTGCTTCCGGCTGCAAAGAACACAGAGCAGATTGCTAAAATTAGAGGAGTTGTACCGCATACCATGATTCTTTCTCCTCCCGGACACACTGCTTTTTCTGATACAAAAGGATTAATTCAGTTTATTAAACAATTACGCGAATTATCAAATGGAAAACCAATAGGTTTTAAATTATGTATTGGAAACACTGCCGAGTTTGAAGCTATCTGCCATGAAATGATCGCCGAAGATACTTATCCTGATTTTATTACAATTGATGGTGCCGAAGGCGGAACCGGAGCTGCTCCGTTAGAATTTGCAGATGGTGTTGGAATGCCATTTGAACCGGCTTTAATTTTCGTCAACAAAACATTAATTGGATTAAATATTCGTGACAAAATACGCATTATAGGAAGCGGGAAAATTATTTCAGGATATTCCATTCTTCATGCCGTTGCTTTGGGTGCAGATATGTGTAACAGCGCGAGAGGTTTTATGTTCTCATTAGGATGTATTCAGGCTTTACGCTGTCATAATAACGAATGTCCAACCGGAGTTGCCACTCAAAACAAAATGCTGATGAAAGGTTTGGTTGTAACCGATAAATCAGACCGTGTGTATCATTTCCATAAAAATACACTTCATTCTGCAAATGAACTTTTGGCTGCAGCCGGAAAAACATCTTTTGCAGACGTTGATATCAATATCTTTATGCGAGGTGACGAGTTTACAAATCTATCAGAATTGTATTTCCCTGATAATTTAACGAACGTTACCAAACGTAACTAAAAATAAAAGCCTCTTTGAATTTCCAAAGAGGCTTTTATTTTTTATATTAAATCTTAGAGTTTTGCAGTTTCTTTATTATCTGCGGCAGCTCCGTTTTCTAAAACAGCTAATTCTTCTTTATCAACTAATTGCTGGGCTAATATTGCATTGTTATAAGCAAGGAAATATACGTCAAATTTTACTCCTTCGTCGATTAGTTCTGTCGAAATCTGATTGTTTTGAATCATTTCTTTTAATAAATCAGGGAATGAATCTTTGTAGGCCGCTTTATTAGAATCATTTTCTTCTAAATTAGTTTCAATTCTAATCTCGATTTTGTTGTCATTTAAAAATGCTTTAGCCGCTGTACTTGTAATTCCGTGTCCTTTTATTGTTGATGAATTATTATAAGTACTTACGTGCTCCTGAATTTTTTGTTTGGTATTTTTACAGCTTACCAACACTAACATTGTTGCAAAAATAAATGTGATTTGGGTAATTTTTTTCATAATTTTTTGGTTTATTAGTTAATTTTTAACTCAAACATAATGAAATTAAAATAAAAAAACAACATCAAATAATAATTTTAAAAAATGTAATTATTTAACTACAAGTCAATTACACAAAGTTTAAAATAGAAAGGATTAAACTTAGATAAACTAAAAAAGCCTCTTTAAAATAATTAAAGAGGCTTTCTGTTTTGAGCATTTTTTACAGCTCAATTATTCTTTCAGTAATTCAGGCAGTGATTCTTTTGTAATCACTTCTTTTACAAAAACAGTATTATCATCTGCTAAAAAATAAGCATCAAACTGCACACCCTCGTTAACCAATTCTTCCGGAATTTGATTTTTATCGAACATATCTTTTAACAGCTTGGGAAACGATATATTTGCCGCAGTTTTATTAGCATCATTCTGTTCTAAATCAGTTTCAAAACGCAATTCAATTTTATTGTCGTTTATATAACCTCTTGCTGTAGTAAGTGTTACATTTTCAGCCTTAAAACTAGAAGCAGTTGCATTGTATTTCACTACAAATTCCTGAAGTTTTTGTTTGGTATTTTTACAGCCTGAGAGCATCAATACCATGATAATTACAAACGAAATCTGGCTTATTTTCTTTACCATAATTTTTTATTTTATTTTTTGAAGTCTTAAAAGTGCTTCAAGATAATAATAATCTGCGTAATTTATAGAACAATCTATTTCACTTCCTGCAGGTTTGTGTCCGGTTGAATGAAGTAAAAAGGCTGAATTTACATCTCGACTCTGGTAATGATCTGAAAGTGAAACAATCATCTTTTTAGACTTTGTCAGATATTCGTTTTTCAGGTTTTTATCTTTTGTGTAAGAACTCAACTGTAAAAGTGCCGAAGAAACAATTGCCGCTGCCGAAGCATCTCTTGGAGCATTTGGAATATCAGGCGCATTAAAATCCCAATACGGAATTAAATCTTCTGTTGTGAGTTTATCTAAATAAACTCGTGTTAGTTTATGTGCAAAATCTAAAAACTTAGGATCTTTTGTTTCTCTGTAAGTCATTGTAAAACCATAAATTGCCCAAGCCTGACCACGCGCCCACATACTGTCATCACTGTATCCCTGAGCCGTTCTTCCTTTTATTTTCTTACCAGTTTCATAATCATAAATAATAACATGATACGAAGTATCATCTGGTCTGAAATGATTTGCCATTGTCGTTTCAGCATGTTTTACAGCAATATCATACAGCTTTTTGTTTCCTCCATTTTTAGATGCCCAAAACAGAAGTTCCAGATTCATCATATTATCAATAATTGTATTATGACCGCCCATTTTATTATGAGGCCAGGACTGAATCGTTCCTACTTTTGGATTAAAAAGTGCTGCCAGAGTATCGGCTGTTTTAAGGATAATTTCTTTGTATTCCGGATTTTTTGTCAATCGATATCCGTTTCCAAAACTATTAAAAATCTGAAAACCCAAATCGTGGTCAGCTGCTTTGCTGACAGATAAAGGCGTTAAGAAACGACTGAATTTATCTGCTTCTTTTTCCCATTTTTTATCCTTTGTTGCTTCATATAAATACCACAATTCACCAGGCCAAAATCCGCTTGTCCAGTCTTTGTAACTAACAAATTTCCAGTCTTTGCTTCCATTTGGGACCGTTCTTGGTGAAGTTCCGTCATCTGGAATTATTTTTAAAGTTTTGGATGCCTGTTCTGCGCAATACTCTAATTGTTTTTGAACATTAAACGAATTGTTTTTTTGAGCATAGGTTTGGTTTCCGATAAGAAACAAAGCCGTAATCAGCGTGAAAAGTTTTGAATTCATGTGGTTATTTTTGATAGAAAGTTTATTAACCGATAAATTTATGAAATAAAGTAAAATCATTTAAGGTTTGTATTTTTCGTTCCCTAAAAATGTACTATTAAACTCCTTTTATCTGAGTTTGTCTTAACTAACGAAGTAAACAAATAATAAACCTGTTAAATCAGTTTCATCTGTGTGCTGTTTAATATAAATTTGTTTGAACAAAACCAGTGTAAACTTGAAATCCAGAATCTATTATTTCTCCCTTTTTCTATTCATCATTTTTCTTGGAATCTGCTCCAGAAAAACAACATTTGTCCCATTATGGATAGGAGACTTTTTGTACGCTGTGATGATTTATTTTCTGGCTAGAATATTTTTTCCTTTTCAAAAATATCACATCATAATATTACTTTCCCTTATTACCTGCTATTCCATTGAGTTTTTACAATTGTATCAAGGAGAATGGATGATCGAACTTAGAAAAACACTTTTTGGCAGATATGTTTTAGGACGGGGATTTCTTTGGGAAGATATTCTGGCTTATACTTTTGGAATTATTACGGTTTTTGTTTTTGAAAAAATAATTTTGAATAATTTCAGTCAAAAGTCTGCGTGATTTTTTCGATGTTTAAACTGTTTGCCATTGCCATAAATATTTGATGATACGTTCCTTTATTATCATATAATTCATCATGGGTTCCCTTTTCGACGCATCGTCCTTTTTCTAAAACAATAATATTCGCCGCATCGATAATTTGAGAAATGCTGTGCGAAATTATAATTACAGTTCGGTCTTTTTTAATGGCATCGAGTGATTTTTTTATTTGTTCTGTTGCAATGGCATCTAAACTGGCAGTTGGTTCATCCAGAAAAATAATTGGCGGATTTTTAAGAAAAAGTCTTGCAATCGCAATTCGCTGCTGCTGCCCGCCCGAAAGCAAATGCGCATCAGAATCATAACCTTTTGGCAGTTGTATTACCTGTTCATGAATATAAGCTTGTTTTGCAGCTTCGATAATTTCTGGGTGAGAAGCTTCGGGATTTCCGTATAAAATATTTTCTGCAATAGTTCCCTTAAAAATATGATTCTTCTGCAAAACCAAACCAATGTTTTTACGCAGAAAGTCTGTATCATAATCGACTAAATCAACTCCATCTAAAAATATTTGCCCTGATGATGGCAGGTAAAATTTATCCAATAAATTAATAATAGTACTTTTTCCGGCTCCGCTTAATCCTACCAAAGCAGTAGTTTCATTAGGTTTTACCGTAAAATTAATATCATAAAGTGCCTGAGTGCCGTTTGGGTAAACAAAGTCTACATTTTTAACTTCGATCAATCCTGAAATTTTTTCAGGCATATAATTACCGCTGGTTTCAATTTCCTTATCTGATTCTAAAATATCGAAGAAACCTTCTGAATAA
>Ga0157369_10003588_pt1 | contig 18433 bp, 19 predicted proteins | sample C25metaG_FD_113461 | JGI IMG/M metagenome (GOLD analysis project Ga0157369, IMG submission 113461) | Corn rhizosphere microbial communities from Kellogg Biological Station, Michigan, USA - C2-5 metaG | ecosystem: Host-associated > Plants > Roots > Rhizosphere > Soil | place: USA: Michigan... | reverse complement strand
CCTGCGATCACCCCGGCCGCCGCAATCGCGGCATCAAGACCGCCGTACGTCGAGACCGCCGCGTCGACGGCGTCAGCGAGGGCGGCAACGTCGCGCACGTCGGCGACGAGCGTCGTCACGTTGCCGAGAGCGGCGAGCGCGTCGAGGTCGGAACGCGACGCCAACGGGTAGCCGATCGAACGGTCGTCCGCGCACGCGTCGACGGCGACGACGCTCCACCCATCGCGGGCGAGCGCGGCAACGGTCGCCGCGCCGATGCCGCGGGCAGCGCCGGAGACGACGGCGACTCTGCTCACGTCGGTTTCAGGAGGCGGTGACGCCGAGGCGTCGCGTGAAGCCGGCAGGCATGATCACGTCATCCGGCGTGAGGTCGTGCACTGATCCCTTGCCGAGACCGAGCAATGTCGAGTCGATGCCGCCCCGGATGATGTCGAGCACGTTCTCTACGCCGGCTTGCCCGTTCGCGGCAAGACCCCAGAGGTAAGCACGACCGATCATGACCGCCTTCGCGCCGAGCGCGAGCGCCTTCACGACATCGCTCCCGCGGCGGACGCCGCTGTCGAGGAGCACTTCGATCTCAGAGCCGACGGCCTCGGCAACCGCCGGCAGCGCCCGAATCGAAGCCGGCGTGCCGTCGAGGTTGTTGCCGCCGTGGTTCGACACCGAGATCGCGGTGCAGCCCGCGTCGACAGCGCGTTTCGCGTCGTCGACGCGGATGACTCCTTTGAGCATGAAGTGGCCGCCCCACTCCTCCCGCATCCACTTGATGTCGTCCCACGTCGCCGGCGGCGTCTGCATCCACTCGCCGTAAGCGCCGAAGAAGGTCGGCCCGGTCTGTCCCGCCGAGGCGGTGAGGTTGGGAACGCTGAGGTCAGGGATCGGGGTCTCGCTGCGTAACCAGTCCATGAGGTAGGACGGCTTCGTCATGACCTGCGGGCTCAAGCGCATCGCGGTCTTGAGATCCATCGTCTCGGGGATCGTCGGACTCCCCCAGTCGCGACCGTGAGAGAACGACCAGTCGAGGGTGAGGATGAGGCCGGCTGCCCCCGCGGCCCGGGCCCGCTCGATGCGTTGCGCGATCGCCTCGCGCGTGCCGGACCAGTACATCTGGAAGAACACCTGCGGGTTCGCCGCCGCGACGGCCTCGATCGGCTTGCTGCCGAAAGAGCTCAACCCCATCGCGACGCCGCGCGCTGCCGCCGCCCGCGCGACTGCCAGTTCGCCGTCCGGATGGACGGCCTGCACGCCGGTCGGGGAGATGAGCACCGGCATCGACACCGGCTGGCCCATGACCGTCGTCGCCATCTCGCGTTGCGCGTATTGACCACCGACATGCGGCGCGAAGCCGAGCTCACTGAAGGCCGCAGTGTTGTCGCGATAGGTGACGCCGGCCTCGCAACCGGCGAGGAGTGCGCCGTAGACCATGCGAGGCAGCCGGCGCTTTGCGCGGCGCTCGGCGATCGCGACGGTCTCGAACCACTTGTTGCGCGGCATCAACGCTCCTGCTCTGACCCACTTCGAACAGCGGGCGACCACGACACGCCGGAGAACTCCGCGGATTTTGGTCGCCCGCCGTTCGAAGTGGTGGTGAGGGGGACGAAAACTGGTCGACGGTGCGAATGCCCGGGTCCCGCGTCCGGCCGGGCGGTCGCCGCGAGCAGCGCGGCCTCGCCGTGACCGTGCACACATTCCGGGTCGGGACCGTCGAGCGGGATGCCGGTGAAGAACTTCGCCGCCATGCAACCGCCACGACACGCGTCGTAGGAGCCGCAGGACGTGCATGCACCCTCGGACCCGGGCTCGCGCAGCGATCGGAACAGCTCGGACTCGCGCCACACCGAGGTGAAACCGCCGGTGTTGCGGACACTGCCCGCCTTGAACTGCTCGTGCAACACGAACGGACAGGCGTAGACGTCGCCGATGGGGTCGATGAGGCACACCACGCGACCGGCGCCGCAAAGGTTGAGCCCCGGCAGGGCCTCGCCGAGCGCGGACAGGTGGAAGAAGGAGTCACCGGTCAACACGTCGGGGTGGTCGAGCAACCATCTGTAAAGCGACCGTTGCTGCTCGGCGGTCGGGTGCAGACGGTCCCAGACATCGGCGCCGCGGCCGGACGGGCGAAGCCGGGTCAGGCGCAGTTGCGCGCCGAATCTAGTTGCCAGCGCTCGAAAGTCGTCGAGCTGCTCGGCGTTGTCGCGCGTGACGACGATGGAGATCTTGAAGTTGTCCATGCCGGCGTCGGCGAGTCGTTGCATCGCTGTTGTTGCAACGGCGAACGACCCATCGCCACGCACCGCATCGTTGGTCGGGGCGTCTGCACCGTCGATGGAGATCTGCACATCGACGTAGTCGGTGTCAGCGATGCGCTTCGCGGCAACCGGCGTGATGCGCGAGCCGTTGGTGGAGAACTTCACGCCCACCTTTGACGCGACGCAGTAGTCGAGCAGATCCCAGAAGTCAGGGCGCAACGTCGGCTCGCCGCCGCCGATGTTGACGTAGAACACCTGCATCGCGGCGAGCTCGTCCACCACGCCGAACAGCTCGCCGGTCGTCAGCTCACGCGGATCACGCCGACCGCTCGACGACAGGCAGTGCACGCACGCGAGGTTGCAACCGTAGGTCAGCTCCCACGTCAAGCAGATCGGGGCGTCGAGGCCGAGAGCGAGACGGTCGCTCACCGCCGGCTTAGTCGCGGGCAACCAGCACCTCCGCTGCTTCGAGTCGTTGCAAGGCGAGCTTGTAGGCCCCGCACCGAGCGGGCGGCACACCGGCCGCGGCAAGCGCGGCATCGATGTCGTCGTGCAGTGCATCGCTGCGTACGACGGCAAGCAGCCGCTCGTCGTTGAGGAACGTCAGCCGGCGGTTGCCGTAGTGGTAGGCGAGGGCACCGAACCGCTCCTCGCGTAGTCCGACCTGCGGATGCAGGTCATATCCCGGCACAGGCAGCGTCAGTAGACGCCGCACATGCCGTCGATGGAGATCTCTTCGACCAGAAAGTCGGCGAGGACCAGGTCGTCGTCCTCGATCTCCTCGACAGCCAGGGCAGGCGCTTGCTCGGGCACGACAGCAGTCATGCGAGAGATATTGGCACAGGGTGCCACAACAGTCCATAGTGACCCCCATGGCGGGACGGCCCCCGGCGACTTCGCGGCTCGACATCGAGCGCGCCGCCTTCGCGCTGTTCGCAGAGCAGGGCTTCGACGAGACGACGGTCGACGACATCGCCGCCGCCGCCCGCATCAGCCGCCGCACGTTCTTTCGCTACTTCGCCTCGAAGAACGACGTGGTCTGGGGCGAGTTCGACCGCGGGCTGGAGCACCTGCGGGAGACGCTGGGGGCTGCCGACCCGACGCAGGCGTGGCTGACCTCGTTGCGGCTGGCGGTGGTCGAGTTCAACGCACTCGCTCCCGAGCAGGTGCCGCTGCACCGCCAGCGCATGGAGCTGATCCTGCACGTCCCGGCGCTACAGGCATACGCGACGTTGATGTATGCGCGCTGGCGAGCGGTGGTCGCCGACTACGTCGCCGCGCGCACGGGACGCAAGCCCGACGATTTCGTGCCCCGGCTGGTCGGACACACCGCGCTGGCCGCGGCGGTCGCGGCGTACGAACAGTGGCTGGCCGAACCATCGGCAGCGCTGGGCGACCTGCTGGACGAAGCGATGCACTACCTCGCGCGAGGTCTGATCGCCACAGGAGAGGATCCGGGTCATGGGTGAGTGGTCAGCCGAACTCGAGGAAGGTGCGCGACGGCGGGAGCTCGCGGCACGCATGGGTGGCGAGGAACGAGTCGCCCGCCAGCATGCCAACGGCCGCCTGACGGTTCGCGAGCGCATCGCACACCTTCTCGACCCTGGAACCTTCCGCGAAGTCGGTGCTCTCACCGGGTCGGCGACCTACGACGAGAGCGGCGAGCTCAAGGACTTCACCCCCACCAACTTCGTGACCGGACAAGGGCGCATCGACGGTCAGCGCATTGTCGTCGCCGGCGACGACTTCACCGTGCGCGGTGGCGCCGCGGACGCCTCGATCTCCGAGAAGCAGGTCCTGGCCGAGCGCCTCGCGGGCGAGATGGGCATGCCGCTGATCCGGCTCATCGACGGCACCGGCGGCGGTGGCAGCGTCAAATCACTCGAAGACTTCGGCCGCACGTATGTGCCGCAGAACCCCGGCTGGGACCACGTGGTCGACAACCTCGCGCGGATACCCGTCGTGGCCCTGGCGCTCGGACCCGTAGCTGGACTCGGCGCTGCGCGCCTCGTCACGAGTCACGTCGCCATCGGCGTGCGAGGCATCGCGCAGGTGTTCGTCGCCGGTCCCGCCGTCGTCGAAGCCGGCATGGGCGAGAGCGTCGACAAGGAGCAGCTCGGCGGCATCGACGTCGTCGCGCGCGCCGGCACCGTCGATGCCGTCGTCGACTCCGAAGACGAAGCGTTCGCACTCACCCGCCGCGTGCTCGCCTACCTGCCACCCAACACCAGTGCACTGCCCAACCGCCAGACGAACGACGACGATCCCAAACGGCGCAGCGACGCGTTACGCGAACTCGTGCCGCACGACCGGCGTGCGCCGTACGACGTCCGCCGGTTGCTCGCCGAAGTCTTCGACCACCACTCCGTGCTGGAGCTGACGAGAATGTTCGGCCGGTCCACGGTCACGGCGCTCGCGCGCCTCGACGGCTACCCGGTCGCAGTTGTCGCAAGCGATCCGCGTTTTTACGGCGGCGGGATGACCGCCGACGCCGCGGACAAGATGACTAGGTTCATCGACCTCGCCGAGGCATTCCACCTGCCGGTCGTTCATCTCGTCGACCAGCCGGGGTTCGTCATCGGCAGCGCAGCAGAACGAGCCGGCACCATCCGGCACGGCGCACGCACGTTGGCCGCGGTCTACCAGAGCACCGTGCCGTGGGCGTCGGTGCTTGTGCGTCGTGTCTTCGGTGTCGCCGGCGCCGCGCACCGCCCGCATTCGCGCTACACCTATCGCATCGCCTGGCCGTCGGGCGACTGGGGTTCGTTGCCGATCGAAGGCGGACTCGAAGTCGCTTTCAAGCGGATGCTCGCCGAAGCCGGTGCAGAGGCAGAACAGCTCAAGGCCGAGATCACCGAGCGGCTGGAGTCCGTGCGTTCGCCATACCGGACGGCGGAGAAGTTCCTCGTGGAGGACATCGTGGATCCGGCCGACACTCGGCCGTTGCTCACCGACTGGGTGGAGTCGGCGTACGACGTCCTGTCGCGACAGCCGCGGCCGAACGGCTTTCTTCCGCGTCCGTAGCGGTCTCGCGTGCGTCAGGTGCCCTGGCCGCGCCAGAGCAGCACCACCGCGCGGTCGTCGGCCGCCGCCGGGGCTACCTCCTCGACGATCGCGGCCGCGCCGTCGGCGAAGCCACGTGGCACCAGTGACTCGGCACCGCCGAGCAACCGATCGATGCCGACGGCGAGGTCACGGCCGGGCGCCTCGATCAAACCGTCGGTGTAAAGCAGCAGCGCGTCGTAGGGGCCAAGCTGGCCCTCCGCGACGCCGAAGATCGCACCGGGCACGAGACCGAGCACCAGACCCTCGAGCTCGACCAGCTGCCAGCGACCGCTGCCACCCGAGTAGTGCGCCGCAGGAGGATGCCCTGCGCTGGTGAGACGGTAGTGGCCGGTGGACAGGTCGATCGCGACATGCACCGCGGTCGCGAAGCTCTCCTCGGCCTCCATCCGCAACAGGTAGTCGTTGGCGGCCTGCAGAAACCGCTCCGGAGCAATGGCGCCGAGAAGCCCGCCGAGCGCCCCGGAGAGCATGAGCGCCCGCGTGCCGGCGTCGAGCCCCTTGCCCGACACGTCGACGACCGCCAGCTCGAGACGTTTCCCGTCGTCGGAGAGCGCCGAGACGATGAAGTCACCGCCGAACGTCGTGCCGCCGGCGGACCGCAGCGCAACGTCGGCGTGCCATCCGCGCGGCAGGGCGGGAAGCTCGCCCTGGCGACGGAGTTGGTCGCGCAGCTCGAGCAGGATCGACTCCCCCCGCCCGACAGACAGTCCGAGCCGCTCCCGGTCGCGCGCCAACTCGACAGCGATCGCACCGACGACGACGAGGGTCACGACCGAGCCCGGCCGGACGACGCTCCACCCTTGGTCGAGCACTTCGCCGATGAGTGCGACGGCGACAACGAGGAGCAAGATGCGCAGCGCCGGCCGCTCGAGCAACACGCCGCCGAGGACCACCGGCACGACGAGCGCGGCCGTCGGGGCCACGCCGATCCCGGCACCCGTGGTCACGGCGAAGATCGCGAAGGTGAGCGCGACGAGCCCGACGAGCGTGACCGCCTTGGCTCGCGGCGACTCCGCCGAGCTGAACAACGCAGCGGCGCGGCGGGCCGCGCGCAGGCGCGCGATCGGCCCCCCGACGGCGGCTCGGGCGTCGTCGATCATGATCACCGCGAGGGTAGCGTCTGGGCGTTTCGGGCGACAGGTCTGAAAGGGTGCCGATCCGGCCACTCCGGGCCGGCTACGCTCATGGAATGGCTCCAGGCGCACGGCGGCCGAAGCCCGGTGGCGACGACGCCAGCGTCGCTCAGCTCACCGGCGGCGGGCCGTCCCAGCTCGGCGTCGACGGCTCGATGCGGGCGCGCGACGTCTCCCGTCCGCGCGACGAGGACGTGGCCGATGCCGAAGAGATCGTGCAGGTCTCCTACCGTCCACGCGGCCGCCCCACGGCATAGCCGTCAGGTCACTCCCCCGGTCGCGGCGGCAGCACACCGGAATCCTCGTACGACGTCAGCTGCGCGATCCGCCGCGAATGCCGCGGAGCGTCGCTGAACGGCGTCGCCAGGAACAGCTCGGCGAACCGCAACGCGACCTGCTCGTCATACATCCGCGCGCCCAACGACAGGACGTTGGCGTTGTTGTGCTCGCGGCCCAGCCGTGCCGTGTCGTCGCTGAAAGCGAGCGCGCACCGGATGCCCTTGACCTTGTTGGCCGCGATCGCTTCCCCGTTGCCGCTCCCGCCGATCACGATGCCGAGGCTGGTCGGATCCGCCGCCGTACGAGTTGCGGCGAGCAGAACGAACGGAGGGTAGTCGTCGTCTGCGTCGTAGTGGTCGGGGCCGCAGTCGACCGGCTCGTGCCCGAGCGCTCGTAGGTGTTCGACGAGACGCTGCTTGAGCTCGTAGCCGGCGTGGTCGGACCCGAGGTAGACGCGCACGATGAGGGAGTATCGCCGACGTGCTCGTGGTCGGCGTCGACGGCTGCCGTGGCGGCTGGCTTGCCGCGGTCTGTGATGACGACTGCGTGTCGTGGTCGTGGACCCGCGACGTCGCGGCGTTGCTCGCGCTTGCGGCGGACGCAGTGGCGATCGACATGCCCATAGGGCTGCCCGATCGCGGTCAGCGCGCATGCGACGTCGCAGCGCGCGAGCTGCTCGGGCCGCGGCGCGCAACGGTCTTCGATGCGCCGCTGCGAGGAGTGCTGCCGCTTCCGTCGTACGCCGCTGCCCGCGCGTGCCTGGCCGAGATGGGAGAGCGGTCGATGTCGGCGCAGGCCTACGGCATCGTGCCCGCGGTCCGGGCGCTGGACGAAGCCGTGTCTGCGGCCGACGATGCGCGGGTCGTCGAGGCGCATCCCGAACTCGCCTTTCTGCGCATGACCGGACGCACGCTCGCGCCGAAGAAGACTCCTGGCGGCGCAGCAGAACGGCTCGAGGCGCTAGCGGCGACGTGGCCGGAAGCCGCGGCGATCGCGGCGGCAGCTCCGCGACCCGCAGCGCGCGACGATGCGCTGGACGCACTCGCTTGCGCCTGGGTCGCTCGTCGCTGGGTGACAGGTGAAGCAGTCGTGCTCGGCGATGGCCTGCGTGATGCGCGCGGGCTGCCCATGCGCATCGTCAGCTAGCGCCGTTCGGACAAAGCGTTCACCTGCTGGTTCGTCGACCTTGACGAACCCCACGTCAAAGGATCGGAATGAGGTGCGCTTCGTCGAGGTCGACGACGGACGCTTTGGACACTAGCGCCGCACTGCGGTGATGAAGCCGCCGCGGGGCTCGCGGCTGGGCGGCCGCCCGTAGCTGCGAGCGACGTTCCCGAGTGTGCTCAGTGCTGTGTCCCAACCATGCGCGCCCAACCAGTCGGGCATTGCGGCACCGAGCCCGCCTTGCCACATGCTGGTCGTGGCGGCCATGTCCGGCGCCGCAAGCCGGTCGACGTCACCCGAGAGTGCCTCGGTGGCGAACGCACTGCCGGCGGCCGAGAGCTCGGTCACCGACGACACGATGTGTGTGGTCTGTGCTTCGTCGAGGTAGACGAGCAAGCCCTCGGCCAACCACACCGTCGGTTGGGCGCGGTCAAACCCGGCCGCTTCGAGTAATGCGCCCCAGTCGGTCGTGAGGTCTGCCGGCACGGTGATCCGCTCACACGACGGTTGCGCTGTTGCCAGCACATCGGCTTTCACCGCGAGCACCGGCGGAAGATCCACCTCGAATACGCGGGTGCCGGACGGCCAGTCGAGACGGAACGCGCGCGTGTCGAGCCCCGCCCCGAGTACGACGAACTGACGGCACCCTTTGCCGGCTTGCGCAAGCAACCAGTCGTCGTAGAACCGGGTGCGCATGATGATCTGAAAGGCGATCGCCAGTCGCCCCGGGCTCGGCGGCGCCGTCGTGTCCACCGGCTCACCGAGCGCGGCGAGCGCTCCGGCGTACGGATCGTCGAAGAGCCGATCCTCCCGGGTCGACTCCCGCGCCCGCACCCGCGCGACCCCGATGGCCGTGCGACTGACTCCGTCCAGCAATGTGCCCACCCGCCCGACTGTCACAGATCGCCTGAATGGATCGTCTCAACAAGCGACGAGACGGAGTCGCGAGGGGCAGATGGTCGTGGCGAAGAAGCAGCACGCACTCGAAGAGCACTTGCGCTGGCTTGCGCTGCGGGCGACCTCAGCCGAGGTTGGCTACTTGTCAGGCGCTGCGGTCGCCATAGCGCGCGCAGCGCCTGACAAGTGCGGTGATTAGAGCTGTAGGGCCTTGGGCTGGGTGAACTCCTCGAGACCGAACGGCCCGAGCTCGCGGCCGACGCCGCTCTGCTTGAAGCCGCCGAACGGTGCCGCGACGTTGAACGAACCGCCGTTGATGTCGACCTGACCGGTCTTCATCTTGCGGGCGAACGCCTTCGCCTTCTCCGCGTCACCGGACCAGACACCGCCGGCCAGCCCGTAGATCGAGTCGTTGGCGATGCGCAACGCCTCGTCCTCGTCCTCGTACTTGAGGATCGACAGCACGGGCCCGAAGATCTCTTCCTGCGCGATCGTCATGTCGGTCGTCACGTCGGCGAAAACGGTCGGCGAGACGAAGTAGCCCTTCTCGAGCGGCTTGGTGTCGCCACCGGCGACGACCCGCGCGCCTTCGGCCTTGCCCTTCTCGATGTACGACGCGACCCGGTCGCGCTGCGCTTTGCTGACCAGCGGGCCGAGACGAGTGGTCTCGTCGAACGGGTCACCAATGCTGAACGCCTCAGCCGTCTCGGCGGCGAGCTTGACCGCTTCGTCGTACTGCGAGGAGTGCACGAGCATGCGCGTCCACGCGGTGCAGGTCTGACCGGAGTTGAGGTAGCAGTTGCCCACACCCGCCTTGACGGCCTTGGTGAGGTCGGCGTCGGGAAGGATCACGTTGGCCGACTTGCCGCCCAGCTCGAGCGCGATCTTCTTGACCGTCTGGGCACCGAGCTCGGCCACGCGCTTGCCGGCGCGGGTGGAACCGGTGAACGACACCATGTCGATGTCGGGGTGTGCCGCGATCGCCTCGCCGACAACCTGCCCGTAGCCGGGCACCAGGTTGACGACGCCGGGCGGCAGGCCGATCTCGTGAATCGCGTCGAAGAGAACGAACGCGCAGAGCGGGGCTACCTCACTCGGCTTGAGCACGACGGTGCAGCCGGCGGCCAGTGCGTAGCCGATCTTCGCCGTGATCTGGTGCAGCGGGTAGTTCCACGGAGTGATGCAGCCGACGACACCGAGCGGTTCCATGACCACTGTCGAGTTGCCGATCTGGCGCTCGTACTCGAAGGTTGTCGCAAGCTGCGCCGCGGTCGCGATGTCGGCGATGGGCAGACCCGCCTGGATCATCTCGGCCATCTTGATGGGCGCGCCCATCTCCTGCGTGATGGTCTTCGCGATCTCGCCGTGCCGGGCGGTGATCGCCTCCTGCAGGCGGGTGAGGAACTTGCCGCGCTCCTCGGGCGAGGTCGCCGCCCACGCATCCTGCGCGGCTCGAGCGGCCTTGACCGCGCGGTCGACGTCGGACGCCGTGCCGGACGGGATGCGGCCGATGACCTCCTCGGTCGCGGGGTTCTCGACGTCGATGGTTTCTTTGCCGTCGGACGCCACCCAGGCGCCGTCGATGTAGATCTTGTCGCGAACGATCAGGTCAGCCACGAACTGCCTCCAAAGATGCGGTGATCACCTCGGAGCGTACGTCGGAACCGAACTGCGTTCTAGTCCCCTCCGACGTACGGTCGCCACATGAGCCCGCTGACCGGCAAAGCCGCGATCTTTCTAGCCGCCCATGTCCCGGGGAAGCCACTTCTGCAGCCCAACGCGTTCGACGCCGGGTCGGCCCGCCTGCTGCAGGCGGCCGGGTTCGACGCCATCGCCACCACCTCCAGTGGCTTCGCCGCGACGCTCGGGCGCCGGGACGGGCGGGTCACGCGAGACGAGGCGCTCGACCACTTCCGCGCCATCGCCGCCGCCGTTGACATCCCGGTCGCCGCCGATGGGGAGAACTGCTACGCCGACGATCCCGACGGAGTTGCCGAGACGATCCGGCTGGCCGCGGAAACCGGCCTCGCCGGCTGCTCGGTCGAGGATTACGACCGCGAGCGAGACGTGATTTACGAGCGCGGGCTGTCGGTCGAACGAGTGGCAGCCGCGGTCGAGGCAGCACGTGGCCGGCTGGTGCTGACGGCTCGGGCCGAAGACCTCTTGCACGGCGGAACGCTTGCCGAGGCAATCGCCCGCATCGAGGCCTACCAGGAAGCCGGCGCAGACGTGCTGTTCGTCCCCGGGCTGCGGAAGTCGGCTGACATCCGGGCAGTGGTCGGTGCGGTCGACAAACCCGTGAACGTGCTCGTCGTAGGCGAGTCTCCGTCCGTCGCCGAACTCGCCGAGATGGGAGTCACGCGGGTCTCGGTCGGGGGGTCGTTCACGTGGGTCGCGTACGCCGCAGTCTTGGCGGCAGCGCAGGAGCTGCGCGAGCATGGCACCTACGGTTATGCCGCAACACTCACTACCGCAAGGTCGGCGATAACCGCCGCCCTCGAAGGCTGACTTCCGTGACAGACTCGGCGCCGTGACGGTGGAGAATCTGACCCGCGACGAAGCGCGCGAACGCGCCCGAATTCTGTCTGTTGCGTCGTATGAGGTGCACCTCGACCTCACCTCCGCCATCACCGACAGGGCAACGTTCCGGTCGACGTCGGTCGCGCGATTCACCTGCAGCGAGCCCGGCGCCACCCCGCACATCGACATCACCGGCGATGCCATCCTCGAGGCGACGCTCAACGGGGAACCGTTCGACACGTCGTCGTTCACCGGACGACGAGTGACGCTTCCGCCGCTGGCCGAGAGCAACGAGCTGCGCATCGTCGCCGACTGCCGCTACATGCGCACCGGTGAGGGGCTGCACCGATTCGTCGACCCGGTCGACAAGGAGACCTACCTCTACTCACAGTTCGAGGCCTTCGACGCGCACCGCGTTTATGCGTGCTTCGACCAGCCCAACCTCAAGGCGACGTTCGCATTCACCGTTGATGCGCCGACGCATTGGCAGGTCGCGTCGAATATGCCGGGCGCATCGGACACGAGCAAGCGCGACGTGACTCGCTGGACCTTCTCACCGACGCCACGCCAGTCGTCGTACGTCACCGTCTTCGTCGCCGGACCATACGTCACGACCCACGACGAGCACGACGGGATCCCGCTCGGCATCTACTGCCGGCAGTCCCTGGCGCAATACCTCGACGCCGACGAGATCTTCACGATCACCAAGCAAGGCTTCGACTTCTTTCACGAGACCTTCGGCTACCGCTACCCATGGCCGAAGTACGACCAGCTCTTCGTGCCCGAATGCAACTTCGGTGCGATGGAGAATCCGGGCGCCGTGACCTTCACCGAGGACTACATCTTCCGGTCGAAGGTGACCGACGTCTCTCGTGAGCGTCGTGCCGTCACGATCCTGCACGAGATGGCGCACATGTGGTTCGGCGACCTCGTCACGATGCGCTGGTGGGACGACCTCTGGCTCAACGAGTCGTTCGCCGAGTTTGCATCGACCGTGGCCACAGCAGAGGCAACCAAGTGGCCGGATGCCTGGGCGACGTTCTGCAACACCGAGAAGGCGTGGGCCTACCGCCAGGACCAGCTGCCCACCACGCACCCGGTGGCAGCGGACATCCCCGACATCGAAGCGGTCGCGGCGAACTTCGACGGCATCACCTACGCCAAGGGTGCGTCGGTGCTGAAGCAGCTGGTGCACTACGTCGGCCGGGACGCCTTCTTCTCCGCGCTGCGCGGCTACTTCCGTCGCCACGAATACGGCAACACGACACTCCAGGACCTGTTGGACGCCCTCGCCGAAGCAAGTGGCCGCGACCTGTCGACGTGGTCCAAGGAGTGGCTGCAGAGCGCGGGCGTCAACACCCTGCAGGCCGAGTTCACCGTCGGCGACGACGACACGTTCACATCATTCGAGCTCGTGCAGGACGCACCTGAAGAGCATCCGACGCTTCGTTCGCATCGGCTTTCCATCGGCCTTTATGACCGCACCAGCGAAGGACTGCTGCGTCGCGAGCAGTTCGACGCCGAGATCGCGGGCCAGCGCACGGAGCTATCGGAGCTCGTCGGTCGGCGCCGTGCCGATCTGGTGCTGATCAACGACGACGACCACACCTACGCAAAGGTGCGACTCGACGACTCGTCACTGCACACGCTGCTGGACCACATCGGCGAGCTGCACGAGCCGCTTGCTCGCGCACTGTGCTGGTATGCCGCGTGGGACATGACCCGCGACGCCGAGATGCGGGCCGGCGACTTCCTGGATCTGGTCATCGCTGGAGTGCATCTCGAGAGCGGCGTTCAAACAGTGCAGTCACTGTTGTTGCGGGCGCGGAGCGCAATCGATCCGTACGGCGACCCAGCGCACATCACGGCGCGCACGGAACGGCTCGCGGATGCCGCGTACAACCTGATGCAGTCGGCGTCGCCGGGCGACGACATCCAGCTCGCCGCGATCCGCGCATTGGCTGCGAATGCGTTGTCGCAGGAGCACCTCGGCCTGTTGAGCGGACTTCTCGACGGCTCGACAACAGTCGACGGACTCGTGGTCGACGCCGACCTGCGCTGGACGTTGCTGCACCGTCTGGTGGTTCTTGGCCGCGCCGGCGACACCGAGATCACCAACGAACTCGACCGCGACAACACCGCCGCAGGACGCAGGCATTCGATGCGGCTGCACGCATCAATCCCGACCGAGGCGGCCAAGGCAGAGGCATGGCGGATCGCGACGGAGGAGGAGTCGCTCTCCAACGCCGAGCAGAGGGCGGTCATCGCGGGGTTCCAGCAAGCCGAGCACCGCGAGCTCTTGCGCCCCTATGTCGAGCGCTACTTCGATGTGGTCGGGCCAACCTGGCAGCGTCGTACGGCGGAGATGGCCGAGCAGATCGCGGTCGGCCTTTACCCGCATCAGATCGTGGAGCAGTCCGTCATCGACCGCACCGACGCCTACTTGCGGGCGGAGCAACCGGTGCCCGCACTGCGCCGGCTGATCGTCGAAGACCGCGACTTGATGGCGCGGGCCCTGCGAACCCGCGCCTTCGACCGCACCACCTGAGCACTTCAACCGCACAACCTCAGCACTTCGAACGGCCGGCGACCACGACACGGCGAGGCAGCGGGCGAAATCTGGTCGCCCGCCGTTCGAAGTGGAGGGTGGTGAGCTGGGTTAGCTGGCGCGGACCTCGCGCCCGGCTGACTCGGCCAGCATGCGCACACCGGGGACGATGCCGCCCTGGAGGTCACCACCGGAGAACGCGGTCGTCATCGACAGCGCGGCCAATGCGCACGAGCGATCGGACAGGCGGCGAGCCGACTCCTTGCCGGTGACGATCTCGAGCTGACGCTCGCCCGGTGCAACAAGTAGGAGCACGCCCTTGGTCGAACCCGAGCCGAGCGCGGCATGCAAGCGCTCGGCGTGGTCGCGGATCTCGCCTTCGACCGGCCCGACGTAGACGGAGAAGGTCAGCCCGGTCTCGGCGCCGGCAGTGCTGCACGCCCGGCTGATCTCGTGAACCTGCCCATCGGTGAACGGCTCACCACTCGGCACTTGCGCCGCCCTTCGCCGTCGCGCCCGGACGCGCTGCCGTCAGCGCTTTGTTCGGGTCGTCGGGGCCGTTGAACCAGAGGGGGTCGTGGTTCCATGGCCGGCCCGGCCGGTAGCGCGGCCGGCGCAACAGCGACGGCAACACGGAAAAGAAGGCGATGACGAGGAACGCGCCGACCGGGATCACGACGAAGTAGAGGATCACCAAGGCCGTCGAGAGCCCCGAACCGGGCTGCTCGCCGTCGTCGAGCGCGAGGGCGGGAGCGGCGACAAGGATGGGCAGGAGTGCGCCGGTCACAACGGCGGCGAGGCGCGCCGAACGGCGGAGACGGGCTGGTGTGCTCACGAGTGCAAAAACTATCGAACCCGCTGCGTCAACAGATCGGCGAGGCGGCGCAACCTCGGATCGGCGAGCAGATCTTCCAGCAGGATCTCGGTGCCGCCCGTGTCGGCGACGGGCAGCCTCCAGTTCGGATACTCATCTATGGTGCCCGGCAGGTTCGGCTGCCGCAGGTCGCCGATCGCGTCGGCGGGTGCGGCCAGGACGATGCGCGACGGCGTGCTCGCGACCGCGGCGTGCATCGCGAGCACGAGCTCATCGGCGTCACCCTCGTGATTCGCATCGAGCAACCCGGCCGCGCGAAGAAGCGCTATCAGCTCCTCGCGCTCGCGGAGCCAGTCACGTTCTTCCGCGTCCGGATCGTCGAGCACTCCGATCTCGGCACGCACTCGCACGTGCTCACCACGCAGCCAGCCGAGGGCGGTCGGCAGATCGTGCGTCGTGATGCTCGCGGCGGCCTGAGCCCGCCACTCGTCGAGCGGCCGCAACGGCCCCGTCTGGCCGTCGGCCGGATCCTCACGCTCGAACCACAACACCGATGTCCCGAGGATGCCCCTGTCGGCCAGTGCCGTCCGTACGTCGGGAGTGACCGTGCCGAGGTCCTCGCCGATCAGGACCGCCCCGGCGCGACGCGCTTCCAGTGCGGCGACGCCCAGGAGCGCGTTCGCGTCGTACGAGACATAGGTGCCGTCGCGCGGGCTGGCACCTTCCGGCACCCACCACATGCGGAACGCGCCGAGCACATGGTCGATGCGCACACCGCCGGCGTGCGCGAGTTGTGACCGGAGCAGGTCGCGCAGCGGCGTGTAGGCGGCGTCGGCCAGCCGGGCCGGATGCCACGGCGGCATGCCCCAGTCCTGACCCTGTTGGTTGAACGTGTCCGGTGGCGCGCCGATTCGCGCGCCCAGTGCGAGCACGTCCTGCATTGCCCATGCGTCGGCGCCCGCGGGGTCGGTGCCGACGGCCAGGTCGTGCACGATGCCGTGCGCCAGTCCGGCGGCGCGAGCCCGATCCTGCACTGCAGCGAGCTGCTCGACGCACAGTCGTTGCAGCCAGGCGTGCAGGCCGATTCGCGCGGCCAGCTCGTCCCGGGCAGCGGCAACACCAGTTCCATCGGGCCGGCGCAGGTCGCTCGTCCAGTTGCGCCAGTCCGGGCCGTCGCGCTCGGCGATGGCACACCACGTCGCCCAGTCGAGCAGCGCCGGATCCAGCCGATCGAGGTCGGTCGGTGTCACGGTGTCGTACAACAGCTCGAGCGATTCCAACTTCGCCACCCACGTGCGGTCGCGCTCGAGCAGCAATCCGTCGTTGGGCACGCGCAGCTCGTCAACGCGCGAGCGCACCTGCGCCGGCGCGCCGGCGTATGCGGCTGTGTCCTCGATGCGTAGATAGATCGGGTTGGTCCAGCGGCGGCTCGCCGGGTAGTAGGGCGAGTTCTGCATCGGCGGCACGGGGCCGGTCGCATGCAGCGGGTTGACCAGGACCAACCCCCCACCGGCCTCTGCGGTCCAATCAGCCAGCGCGCCGAGGTCAGCGAGGTCGCCCATCCCCCACGATGCCTGCGACCGCATCGCGTAGAGCTGCACCATCAGCCCCCACTGCCGCTGCTCCGGCTCGGGGGCACGGCGCGGGGCGACTGCGACCGGCAGCTCAACATCGCCGGACAACAAGCTGTGCCACCCGATCGGCAGAGCCGGACCGACGAGCACGCGCCCGTCTTCCACCGGCAGATCGCGCTCGCCGCCGTCCTCCTGCCGAAACCGCGCGGTCGGGCCGACCGCTGTCACGGCACGCGTCTCGCCCTGCCGCAGCACAACGACAGACGGCTGCTCAGGTCGCCGGCGCACTGCTTCGAGCTCGCCCGCGATCGATGCCTTCGTGGCGGCGTCGACTCCTAGCGCGGCCAGCACACCGACAACAGCATCGAGCGACACCTCGACGCTCTCGTCGAGCTGGTTCTTGTACGACGTCGCGACGCCGTGCGCCGCAGCCAGCTCCGCGAGGTCGGGTGGAACGGTCACCCGCGAGGTGTTACCGAGCGAGCTGTCACCAAACTGCAGGCTTGCGATGCGCCCACGGCTCCGCCGCTTCGATCTGCGCGGCGAGCCGGATCAGCGTGACCTCGTCGCCCGGACGACCGATGAGCTGTACACCGATCGGCAGTTCGCCCTTGCCGTCTGGGTTCGGCTCCCAGTGCAGGGGGATCGACACGGCCGGCTGTCCGCTCATGTTGTAAGCGGCGGTGAAGGGCGTGAATCGCTTCTGGTTCTCGAAGTCCTGCGCGGGGTCGGCGTCATTGCGCAACCCCCCGACGAGCGACGGGGGCTGCGCGATCGTCGGCGTCAGGATCGCGTCGTACGTCGCGGATCGTTCGAGCTCCTGGCGTGCCAGCGACCGAAGTGTCGACAGCGACGACCAGATGTCCAGCGCACTCAGCGCCCGGCCGCGCTCACGCAGCCAGCGAGTGAGCGGACGGAGGTTGGCCTCCGCCTCGGCCGGGATCGGCAGCGATGCGAACTCCACCGACCAGAGGTTCTCGAACAGCGGGATGACCGTCGAGTCGAAGGCCGTCGAGTAGTCCTCCACGGCGTGCCCGAGTTGCGCCAACAACGTGGACGCATGTTCATAAGCGGCTTGCGCCTGCGGCGAGATCTTCGCCCCCGGCACCGGCGGGGTGATGTAGCGGCCGATGCGCATGCCTTTGGGCTCGAGGTCGCAGGCGGCGAGGAAGGTGCCCGTCGTCGGCGGCCCGTGCCAGATCCAGTCCTGCGTCGTCGGGCCGGCCATCGCGTCCAGCAACGCCGCGGCGTCGCGCACGGTCCGTGCGATCGGGCCGTGCACCGACAGACCGCTGATCTCGCTGGATGTCGGTGCGGCCGACACACGACCCCTGCTGGTCTTGATGCCGAACAACCCGTTGACGCTCGAGGGGATGCGGATCGAACCGCCGCCGTCGCTGCCCGGCGCGGCCGGCAGAAGACCGCTCGCGACCGCGGTGCCGGCACCACCGCTCGACCCGCCGGCAGAACGGTTGAGGTCCCACGGCGTGCGCGCCGGCGAATGCCCTTCCGGCTCGGTGTAACAAGGCGCGCCGAACTCCGGCGTCGCCGTCTTGCCGAGGAAGATCGTGCCGGCCGAGCGCAGCTTGGTTACGTGCGCCTCGTCGATGCCGAGCTCCATGGGGCTGAACGCACCACTGCCGAAACCGGTCGGCATGTCGGCGGTCAGATAAAGGTCCTTGATGGCGGTCGGCACACCGTGCAGTGGCGGCAGGTTGCTGCCGCTCGTCACGGCGCTTTCCGCATCCTTGGCCGCCGCTCGAGCCTGGTCGGGCGCGAGGTGCACGAAAGCACCGACCGTCTCGTTGAGCGCGTCGATGCGAGCCAGGTAGTGGTCGACCAGCTCGACCGGCGACACCTTCTTGGCGCGGATCGCCGCCGCCTGGTCGAGCATGGTCAGGTCATGGAGTTCGGCCATGCAGGAAAACTAGCCGTACGCCGCTCGCTATGCGCTAGCCGGCTCCTCCAACTCGATCCCGGGCAGGTAGGCGCGCCACTGCGGGTGCATGCGGCCGGTGCCGAGCACTCGCCAAGCCGGACCAGTCGGTGCCTGCGGCAGCTGACCGAGACGCCAGCCGAGCTCGGCGATGTGACGGTCGGCCTTGGCGTGGTTGCACCGGCGGCAGCACGACACCACGTTGTCCCAGACATGCTGACCGCCCCGGCTGCGGGGGATCACGTGGTCGATG
>Ga0157369_10003586_pt1 | contig 18437 bp, 17 predicted proteins | sample C25metaG_FD_113461 | JGI IMG/M metagenome (GOLD analysis project Ga0157369, IMG submission 113461) | Corn rhizosphere microbial communities from Kellogg Biological Station, Michigan, USA - C2-5 metaG | ecosystem: Host-associated > Plants > Roots > Rhizosphere > Soil | place: USA: Michigan... | reverse complement strand
TGGCCGGGGCGGGCGCGGTCGGCGTCCAGTGCGAAACCGCGCCCGCCGCCCAGCACGCAATTGCCGCGCGCCACCTGGCGGGCATAGATGCCGCCGCCTTCCACGCCGGTGCTGGCGGTCATGAAGGGCGGCAGCGGTTCGGTCACCAGCATGGCCGGATGGGCCGCGGTGAGGGGGACCGGCTCGCCGAAGCGGGCGGCCAGCTCCGCGGCCCAGGCGCCGGCGCAATTCAGCAGCCAGGGTGCGCTCAAGGTCAGGCCGCTGTCGGTGCGGAGCTGGAAGCGCTGGCCGTCGTGCTCGACGGCGGTCACGGCGGTACGCTCGAAAATCTGCGCGCCGGCACGCGCGGCTGCCCGGGCGAAGGCCGGGGAGACCAGCCGTGGATTGGCGTGGCCGTCCTCCGGGCAGAAGGAGGCGCCCACGGCGATGTCGCCGACCCAGGGAAAGCGCCGGCGCAATTCGCTCCGGTCGAGCAGTTGCAGGTCGAGGTCGAAGCCCTGGCTGGCCTGGGCATAGGCCTGCAGGGAGGCGAAGTCGGTGTCGCTGCGGGCCAGCTTGAGGTGGCCGGATCTGAGGTATTCGCCATCGGTACCCAGCAGGTCCTGCAGACCGCCCCAGAGCTGATGGGCGCGACTGGACAGCGGCAACTGCACCAGCGGGCGGCCCTGGCGGCGCACCCCGCCATAGTTGACGCCACTGGCCTGGGCGCCGCAGAAGTTGCGCTCTAGCAGGGCGACGCGCTGGCCGCCCTGGGCCAGGAACAGCGCCGCGCTGCTGCCGACGATGCCGCCGCCGATGATCAGGACATCCACGTCCAGCCGGCTCATGGCGCCAGCTCCACGCCGAAGGGCAGCGGCTTGATCGGCGCCTGCGCGCGCAACCGGCCGATCTGGTCCAGCGGCCGACCACTGGCGCAGGCGATCAGCTCGGCCGCCGCGGCGCCACAGATGCGGCCCTGACAGCGGCCCATGCCGACCCGGCAGGTGGCCTTGACCCGGTTGATCTCCCAGTGCCCCTGATCCACCGCGGCGCGGATCTCGCCGGCGCTGACCTGTTCGCAGCGACAGACCATGAGTTCGTCCGGCGCCTTGGCCGCCCAGTCCGCGGGGAAGGGGAAGGCCCGCTCCAGACCCTGGCGAAAGACCTCGAAGCGCGCCAGGCGTGCCTGCAGGGCCTGGATACGCGCCCTGTCCACCGGCACGCCACGATCCTCCAGCAGACTCAGGGCCGCCAGTTCGCCCGCCAGTTCGGCAGCATCGGCGCCCTGGATGCCGGCGCCGTCGCCGGCCAGGTAGACCCCGGTCTGACTGCTGCGTCCACCACTGTCCCGTACCGGCAACCAGGCCCGGTTGAGAACACTCCAGGCGAAGTCGCACCCCAGCAGGTCGGCCAGCTGGGTCTCGCTGCGCAGCGTCTGGCCGAAGCCCAGCGCATCGCACTCCAGCCGGTGCGCTTCGCCGTCGGCGGCGCGCCAGCGCACGGCTTCCACCCGGCGCTCGCCTTCGACGGCAAGGAGTTCAGCGCCCTGGTGCACGGGCACGCCATGCAGCGCCAGCCAGCTGCGGTAATAGAGCCCTTTGGCGAAGGTGGCCGGCTGGCCGAGCAGGGCCGGGGTGGCCGCGGCCTGGTCGCGGAAGGGCGCGCTGTCCAGCACCGCCAGTGGCTTGGCCCCGGCCTTGGCGTATTGATAGGCGACGAGATAGAGCAGCGGACCGGTACCGGCCAGCACCGGGCGGCTGCCGATGGCGCAGCCCTGGAACTTGAGCGCCACCTGGGCGGCGCCCAGGCTGTAGACGCCCGGCAGGGTCCAACCCGGCACCGGCAGGATGCGGTCGGTGGCGCCGGTGGCGACGATGACCTGGTCGAAGGCCAGGCGATCGACATAGCGGCCCTGGCTGAGGGTATCCAGGGCGCGCGCTTCGGCATTCCACACCAGGGTGTCGGGTCGATAGTCCAGCTTTGCCTGCGCGGCTTCCAGCGCGCCGTGCAGCGCCTGGGCCTTGCCCGCTTCGAAGCCGTACAGCGCCTTGATCGGACGCTGGAAATTGCCCGGTTGCTGGCGATAGATCTGGCCACCGCCGCGGGCGCTTTCGTCCAGCAGCACCGGCTCAAGGCCATGGGCGACCAGGGTCTGGGCCGCGCGAATGCCCGCCGGCCCGGCGCCCACCACCACGACGGCGCTCACAGCGGCCGCCCTGGATCGCGGCTGACCTGCTGGCCCGCTTCGAGAAAGGTGGCGCAGGCACGCACCCGGCGGCCGTCGGCCAGGCGCACCCAGCAGTCCTGGCAGGCGCCCATCAGGCAGAAGCCGGCGCGGGGTTCGCCGCCGAAGTCGCTGCCGCGCAGGTGATCGCTCTGGGTGAGGATGGCGGTGAGCAGGGTGTCGCCCTGCAGGCCCTCGGCCGGCTGGCCGTCGAGGGTGAAGGCCAGGGTCGGGCGGTCGCGTTCGGCCACCCGCTTGAGCAGTGCCATGGACGGGTCTCGGCTGTTCATTGTTTGCCCACCAGCACGCGATCCAGGCCATAGATGCGGTCGAGCAGGATCATGGTGGCCGCGGTCAGGGCGATCACCAGCGCCGACACCGCCGCCATCATCGGATCGATGGATTCGGTGGCGTAGACGTACATCCGCACCGGCAGGGTCTGGGTCGCCGGAGAGGTGACGAAGATCGACAGGGTGACCTCGTCGAAGCTGTTGATGAAGGCCAGCAGCCAGCCGCCGGCCACCCCGGGCAGGATCATCGGCAGGGTGATGCGGCAGAACAGCGTGGTGCGACTGGCGCCCAGGCTCTCGGCGGCCTGCTCGGCGCTGCGGTCGATGCCGATGGCGGCGGCGATCACCAGGCGCAGCACATAGGGGGTGATCACCACCACGTGGGCCAGCACCAGCCAGCTGAAGCTGCCATTCACCCCCAGCAGGGCGAACAGCCGCAGCATGGCCACGCCCAGCACCAGGTGCGGGATGATGATCGGCGAGAGGAACAGGCCGTTGAGAAAGCCCTGGCCGGGAAAGCGGTAGCGGGTGATGGCCAGCCCTGCCGGCACCGCGATCAGCGTCGCCAGGGTGGCCGACAGCGCCGCCAGCTGCAGGCTGTTGTAGAAGGCGGTGAGGAAGTCCGCCCGTTCGAACACGGCGGCGAACCAGCGCAGCGAGAAGCCGGAAGTGGGCAGGCTGAGGGTGTTTTCCGGGGTGAAGGCCACCAGGCAGACCACTACCAGCGGCGCCAGCATGAAGATCATCACCAGGGTATGGAAGGCGAGCCCGAGCGGGCCGTTGCGGGTCATGAGGTCAGACTCCCAGGGCACGTTTGTAGCGGCGTTCCACCAGGCGATTCCAGCCCAGCATCACCAGCAGGTTGAGCAGCAGCAGGGCCACCGCCAGGGTGGCGCCCATCGGCCAGTTGAGTTCCGCCAGGTACTGGTCGTAGATCAGGGTGGCGACCATCTTCAAGCGGCGTCCGCCGAGCAGGCCGGGAATGGCGAAGGAGCTGGCGGCCAGGCCGAAGACGATCAGCGTCCCCGACAGCACCCCGGGCATCACCTGGGGCAGCACGATGCGCCGCAGCACCGTCAGGTGACTGGCGCCCAGGGACAGCGCGGCCTGCTCGGCGGCGGGATCGAGCTTTTGCAGCGAGGTCCAGACCGGGATGATCATGAAGGGCAGCATCACGTGGACCAGGCCGACGATCACCGCGAAGGGCGTGTAGAGTAGCTTCAGCGGCCGCCCGCCCAGGGCCACGATGGCCTGGTTGACCAGGCCGTCGGCGCCCAGCAGCAGACTCCAGCCAAAGGCGCGCACCACCACCGAGATCAACAGCGGCGTCAGCACCAGGATCAGGAAGATCGAGCGCCAGGGCGCGCCCATGCGACTGAGGACGATGGCCTCCGGCACCCCGATCAGCACGCAGAGCAGGGTGACCAGGGCGCTGATCCAGAAGGTGCGCAGGAAGATCTCGTAGAAATAGGGATCGCCCAGCAGGCTCAGGTAGTGCGCCAGGGTGTAGCTGCCTTCCTTGATTCCGGTCTCGTAGTCGAAGACGTTGAAGGACAGCGCCAGGGTCAGCGCCAGGGGCGCCAGCAGCAGTCCGGCGAACAGCACCAGGGCCGGGGCGCTGAGCAGATAGGCGCGACCGGTGCCGCGCAGCAGGGTGCTCATGCCGCGGCCTCCGCGGCTTCCAGTCGGCGCAGCAGACCGTCGTCCCAGTGCAGCCCGACGCGCTGCCCTTCGTCCAGCGGCGGCAGCCCATCGTTGCTGCGCAGCACCGACACCTCGCCCAGCGCCGTCTCCAGGCGATACAGCCACTGGCTGCCGAGGAAGAAACGGGTCAGCACCCGCCCTTGCAGACGCCCCTCTCCGGCGGGGCGCAACTCGATCTTTTCCGGCCGCAGCGAGATCGCCAGGGCGCCGCCCGCGGTGACCTGTGGCCGACCCTGGGCATCCAGGCTGCCGGGCAGCAGATTGGCCTTGCCGACGAAGTCGGAGATGAATCTGTTGCGCGGATGTTCGTAGAGCCGATAGGGCGCATCCACCTGGGTGATGCGCCCGGCCTCCATCACCACCACCCGGTCGCTGATGGACAGCGCCTCGGACTGGTCGTGGGTCACCATCAGGGTGGTGATGCCCACCTCGCGCTGGATGCGGCGGATCTCGAACTGCATCTCTTCGCGCAGATGGGCGTCCAGGTTGGACAGCGGCTCGTCCAGCAGCAGCACCGGGGGTGCTATCACCAGCGCTCTGGCCAGGGCGACCCGCTGGCGCTGGCCACCGGAAAGTTCGCGCGGATAGCGCTCGGCGTGCTGGCCCAGGTGCACCAGGCCCAGTGCTTCCTCGACGCGGCGCGCCAGCTCGGCGCCCGCCACCTTGCGCATGCGCAGGCCGAAGGCGACGTTGTCGCGCACCGTCATGTGGGGGAATAGCGCATAGCTCTGGAAGACCACCCCGAGGCCGCGACTGGCCGGCTTGGCGTGGGTGATGTCCTGGCCGTCGAGTAGGATGCGCCCGCTGCTGACGTCGACGAAGCCAGCGATCATCTGCAGGGTGGTGGTCTTGCCGCAGCCGGAGGGGCCGAGCAGGGAGACGAATTCGCCGCGCTCGATGGCCAGGGTCGAACCGGCCACCGCGTAGCTGTCGCCGTAGCGCTTGCTGAGATTGTCGAGAGTCAGGAAAGCCATGGCCGCAATGCTCCTCCGGTCGCGCCCACGGGAGAGGTGGGCAAGGTTTTGGCAGGGCGAAAGACAGCCTGGATCTGGGACGTTGGCGCTCGCTCGATTGGCGGCGTCCGGTGATTGTGAGTATCGCCCTATGGACCTGAAGGTAAGGGCGACCTAGGATGCGGGACAAGCGGGTTTTTCACTGAATGAACTCTTTTTTTAGATTTATTCACTCAGTGGAATATTTTGGAGCGCGGTAGATGGAAGATTCCAGTGAAAGAAAGACAGCGGCAGGTGAGGTAGGTGTTGGCGCCATCAGCCGGGTGTTCGCCGTGGTGCGCGCCCTGGGTGAGGGTGATCCCGAGGGGGAAAAGGTCACCCGCCTTGCCGAGCGCGTCGGCCTGTCGCAACCCACCACCCACCGGCTGCTGCGTGGCCTGGTGGAAGAGGGCATGGTCGAGCAGTGCGCCCGTAGCAAGAGATACCGCCTGAGCCTGGATTTCTTCGCCCTGGCGGCCCGCGCCGGCCAGGTCGGCAACCTGCGCGACCTGGCGCGGCCGAGTCTGCTGCGGCTGTCGGCGTCCCTGGGCGACTCACTGTTCCTGCTGGCGCGCAGCGGCTTCGACGCCATGTGCCTGGATCGCAGCGAGGGGCCCTATCCGATCCGCACCTTCACCGGCGACATCGGCGGTCGCGTGCCGCTGGGCGGCGGCCAGGGCGCCCTGGCGATCCTGGCCTTCCTGCCCGAGGAAGAACGCGACGAGGTGATCCGCTACAACCTGCCGCGGCTGCGCGATGCCCATCATTACGATGAAGTGCTGCTGCGCGCCGAGATCGACAACGTCCGCCAGCAGGGCTATGCCGCGCGCAACACCGGGGTGCTGGCCGGCATGGCGGGCCTCGCCGTGCCCATCCTCGACCGCAATGGCCGGGCGGTGGCGGCGCTGAGCGTGGGCACCCTGAGCGAACGCCTCAACCCCCAGCGCCTGCCCACGGTGATCGAACTGCTCCGCCGCGAAGCCGGGGTGATCGCCGCGCGCATCAACCCCTTCGATCCGGTCTTGCGCCGGCCGACCCAGGGGTTTGGTTAAAACAGCGGACCGGAGCGGGTGTTATTGCCCTTCGCCAGGCGGTCATAGAGCACCACATTGACCGTGGCCGCCAGATTCATGCAGCCCTGGGTGGGGATGTACACCACGTCCTCGCACCAGTCGCGCAGCTCCTGGCTCAGCGAACCGTCCTCCGAGCCGAACAGATAGAGGGCGCGATCGGGATGGGTGTATTCGGGCAGCGGCCGGGCGCCGTCGACCAGCTCCACCGCCACCGGCACGCACCCCAGCGGCAGGATGCGGCGCAGGTCGTCGATGTTGATCAGCGGGATGTCCTGATGGACCTTCTTGGTATCGGTGACGAAGTCCTTGGCGCGGTCGTAGCGGGTGCCGGTATAGAACACCGAGGCCACCCCATAGCAACCCGCCGCCCTCATGATGGACCCGACGTTGGACGGCGACTTGGGGTTGCTCAGGCCGATGCAGGCGTATCTCTTGTTGCTCACGTCAGGGGACTCTCGGGAAAACCGCCAGTATAAGGCGTCGAAGCTTGCAGAAACCGACTAAGATGCGCGCCCGCGTCTCCAGCCCCGAGCCCCTGCGATGTCCGCCACCGCCCTCTACGCCGACCTGTCGGCCTACTACGACCTGCTCTGCGCCGACATCGACTACCGGGCCCAGAGCCAGGCGGTGCTGCGCCTGCAGCGACTGTTCGGCAACGGTGGCAGCCGTCATCTCGACCTCGCCTGCGGCACCGGTCCCCATGTGCGGCACTTTCTCGATGCCGGCTTCCAGAGCAGCGGGCTGGACCTCAATCCGCCGATGCTGGCCCAGGCCGCGCTGCGTTGCCCCGAGGCCGAATTCTCCTGCCAGGACATGTGCGCCTTCGAGCTGGAGCAGCCGGTCGATCTGATCACCTGCTTTCTCTACTCCCTGCACTACAGCGGTAGCCTTGCACGCCTCCAGGCGTGCCTGACGCAAGTCCGGGCGGCCCTGACCCCCGGCGGCCTGTTCTGCTTCAACGCCGTCGACAAGCGCCGTATCGACAATACCTCCAGCGTCGGCCACAGCGTCGAACGGGCCGATGGCCTCTTCAGCTTCGCCTCCGCCTGGCACTACCCGGGCGAGGGCGAACACCAGCAACTCCGCCTGCGCATCGAACGCCGCCACGCCGGCGCGCAGCAGACCTGGCAGGACGAGCACCCCATGGTGGCGGTGGACTTCCCCGAACTGCTGGCCCTGCTGGAGCCGCACTTCGAGGTGCAGATGCTGGAGCACGACTACCAGCGCATCGAACCCTGGGCCGGCGAGGCGGGCAATGCGCTGTTCGTCTGCGTCAAACGCTAGAGGGTGTTAGTGGGCATGGGCATGCATCCCGCCATCCACCGCGATCACATCGCCGGTGAGGTAGCGCGCCAGCGGTGAGGCGAGAAAGGCCACCACCTGGCCCACGTCTTCCGGCTCGCCGAAATAGCCGATGGGAATGTGCCGGGCGATAAAGGCCTGGCGCGCCTCGGGCGTCGGATGCAGCCGCTGCAGGATCTGCTCGGAATTGATCCGCCCCGGGGCGATGGTGTTGACGGTGATGCCCTCGGCCGCCAGCTGACTCGCCAGCCCCTTGGACCAGAACTGGATCGCCGCCTTGGCCGTCCCGGCGCCGTTCACGTCCCGTGGCTCCATGCTGCCGCTGAAATTGACGATGCGTCCCCAACGCCTTTCGCGCATTCCACCCAGCAGCGCCTGGGTCAGGCGGCGCGTGGCGGTGAAGTTGAGATTCCAGGCTTCGTCCCAGGCCGCATCGTCCGCCGTCACTGAAAGCGGTCGTGTGCCGCCGGCATTGTTAATCAGGATGTCCACCCGGCCCAGCCCTGCCTCCGCTTCCCGCGCCAGGCGCTGGACGTCTTCGGCGTCGGTGATATCCGCCGCGATCACCAGCGGCCGGGCATGACCCGCCGCGGCAATCTCCTCGGCCAGGTCCTCCAGGGCGTCCCGCCGCCGCGCGGTGATCGCCAGCCGAACGCCTTCGGCCGCCAGGATGCGGGCGATACCAGTGCCTATGCCCATGCTGGCGCCGGTCACTAGGGCAGTACGGTCGTGTAGTTGCAGATCCATGATCGATTCTCCACTTCAGGGTCGTAGGGTGGAAAACGGCGCAGCCTTTTCCACGCGGTTGGCTGAGCGCAGCGAAGCCCAACACTCTGCCACCTCATCCACGCCACTAGCCTCACCCACCACCCAAATGAGATAAACGCCGTCCCAGTGCGAGGATTCCTTAACAGGAGTGTGGAATGGATCTGCTCGATAGCATGCAGGTGTTCGTCGCCGTGGTGGAGCGCGGCAGCCTGGCCGCAGCGGCCCAGGCCCAGGGCATCTCGCCGACCATGGCCGGCAATCACCTGCGCAGCCTGGAAAGGCGCCTGGGTCTGCAACTGCTGGTACGCACCACCCGGCGCCAGCGCCTGACCGCCTTTGGCGAGGGCTACTACGCCCGCTGCCGCGAAATCCTCGCCCTGGTCGCCGACACCGACCGCCAGGCCGAAACCCAGCGCCTGGCACCCGCCGGCATCATGCGCGTGTCGGCGCCGGTGTCCTTCGGCACCTACGGCCTCACGCCTCGGCTGGGCGACTATCTGGCGCGGCAGCCCCAGGTCACCCTCGATCTGGTGCTGAGCGACCGGGTCCAGGATCTGGTGGAGGAGGGCATCGACATCGCCATCCGCATCGGCGAACTGGCCGACTCCTCCCTGGTGGCGCGACCCCTGGCGCCCTATGTGATGTGGTGCTGCGCCGCCCCCGGCTATCTCGCCCAGCGCGGCATGCCCAAGCATCTGGCCGATCTGGAAGCCCATGACTGCCTCGGCATCGACCCTCGCGCCCTGCACCAATGGCGCGCCCAGACCGGCACCAACTTCGGCCCGCTGCCACCCGGCCGCCTGCACCTCAACAACGGCCCCGCCCTGCGCCTGGCTGCCTTGCAGGGCCTCGGCGTCATCCTCCAGCCGGCCTTCCTGCTGCAGGACGACGTCTCCGCCGGCCGCCTGATCCGCCTCTTCCAAGGCCAGGAACTCACCCGCCCCCTGACCGCGCTCTATCCCCAGACGAGATGGCGCTCGGTGACGGTGAGGAGCTTCGTGGAATTCCTGTTAGCGGAGTTCACCCCGTAGCGTGGAAAACGGCGCAGCCTTTTTCACACCCGTCGGCCACTACCTATTCGTGGTTTACCTACCGCCCCCATGGAAGCGCACTGAAACAAGCGACGTAGGTTGGGCTGAGACAGCTCCACCGTCGAAGCCCAACAATCCAGAGCCAGCGTTGGGCTTCGCTACGCTCAACCCAACCTACCTCGCGAGCTGTCGCGCGGACCACCAGCGCCTTGCCCAACAATCCAGAGCCAACGTTGGGTTTCGCTGCGCTCAACCCAACCTACCTCGTGAGCCATCGCGCGGATCATCAAGACCCTGCCCACTAACGCACCAGCCGCTTCTCCATGAACACACTCAACGGATCCTCTCGATACGTCCCAAAAGGACCACGCCGCTGATACCCCGCTGCCCCATAGAGCCCCAAGGCTTCCGGCTGATAGGGGCCTGTTTCGAGCCGTGCCAGTGCATATCCGCGGGTTGCCGCCTCACGCTCCAGCTCCGCCAATAGGCGCCCACCTAGGCCTCGTCCACGACCGGCAGGGTTCACATACATCCGTTTGATCTCACCATAACCCTCATGCAACACCATGGCGCCACAGCCCAGCGCGTGACCGCCGTCATCGCGGGCGACCAGGAACAGCACGTTCGGCTGCATGAGCGATGCGAGATCCAGCGCATGGCGGCTTTCAGGTGGATAGAGGCCGTCCTGATAGGCATCCAGTTCGGCGATCAGGGCGATCACCTCGGGTTGGTCGGGTGATTCGAGGGTGATGGGCATGGCGGCTCCGGTCAGACAGTCGCTCAAGCCTAAGCGATTATCTCAAAGGCGCCAGGCCTCAACCCAAACTCACTCGCAGCCCATCCCGTCCGCCGCGCTTGGCTTCGTAGAGGGCCAGGTCGCCGCGCTCCAGGAGGGTTGCCAGGCTCGCCTGGGCGTCATTGAAGAGTACCGCCCCTATGCTCAGGGTGACGGGCTCTGGCGTGTTCAGGCGGCGTACCGCCAGGGCATTGAATTGCTCGCGCAGCCGCTCACCCAGACGCAGCGCTTCGCTGTTCGAAGTCGCGCCCAGCAGCACCACGAACTCATCACCGCCCAGCCGTGCGGCCAGGGCTTGCTTGGGCAAGGCCATCCGCATCAGATCGCTCAGGGCCACCAGCAATCCATCGCCTGCGGCGTGGCCGTGCAGGTCGTTGGCTTGCTTGAAGTTGTCCAGATCGATCAGCAGCAGGGCACCCGGGCGGTCCTGATTTACCTGTTCCAGAAGCGCGGGCGCCTGAGCCAACAGTGCCCGCCGATTGTAGAGACCGGTCAAGGGGTCGCTCCCGGCGAGGCGCTCGATATGCTGTTCGCGGCGGTAGCGAACGGTGCCAGTCATGGACAGGGCGATCAGCATGATGGCGATCACACCCTCCACCAGGGAAATTTGGATGATCTGACCGTGAAAGGCTGTGAGATCCAAAGGTGTACCCGGGGTCAGGACGGTCGCCCCTTTAGCCAGGTAGAACAATCCATGGCCGAGCAGTACCCAGCGCAGTTGCCGCTCGCCCACGCGATTACGCCGCAGTAGCAGGGCACTTTGTACCGACAGCAGACCTACCAGCCAGGAGTTCACCAGCAGCATTATCCGCGACCACCAGGATGCCTCTGGCAGCAGCAGGAGGGCGCCCCAGACGGCTGCCAGCAACAGCCAGGCGAGTGACAGTGGCCGTTGGGTAAATCGCGATACCCCTAGGAGAAACAGCCCATGGGTACAGACCAGCAGCCCATTGGCGAACCAGATACCCAGGACGGGATAACCATGCAGGCGCAGTAGCGACAGCGTGGTACCGATGCTGACCGTGGCAAAACCGGCGCTCCAGAACAGCAGGGAGCGCTCTCGTACCGAATGCCACTCGGCTACCAGATAGCACGCCGAGGCCGTCGCCAGGGCGATGGTCAGGGTAAGGAGCGTTATGGGGTCGAGGGCCATTTGATCTTCCACTCAGCCGAAAAAGGCGCGTCCCCGCCAAAACGGCAGTGAGCAGGGAAGCAAGACATCTGCGAAGTATATCGGCAGCGACAAGCGAAGCCGCAGACCTATTCCGGACAAAAGGCATCTGGAGCAGACAAGCGTAGCGGAACGCGTTGAACTCGGGGCTAAGCGGCCTGCATTCGAGCTGGCAATGAAGGGCCCGGCTCAGGGTTCGTCAGCTACCTTTACACCGGCAGCAGGCAACTACGGCGTGCTGTCGTCCGCTAGCCACAGCACGAACGCCTCACCCGACCACCGGCACAACATGCAGCACGTCTTGGTCGTTGGCAGCCAGCACCCTTGCTTGCTCCTAAGCGCAGCCCCGTAGCGCGGAAAACGGTGCTAGCCATTGAGCTCTTCCTGAGCAGTGGACAAAGAGCGCTTGAACGCCGTCGGTTTCTAGCCAACTAGCGGCGACTGTCGCAGTCTTTCTCAGAAATAGCGGTACCAATTTCGAGATGGAAGGAGGAGAAATTCCCTCGCACGTCTTACGCGATGGCGAGTCAGCGAAATGCTGTCGTTGGCGTCCAGGACAGGGTTGATCCGGACACTACGCCTTTTACCCCACGCTTATCCGCAAGCCATCCCGCCCGCCGCGCTTGGCCTCGTAGAGGGCACCGTCCCCGCGCTCCAGCAAGGCCGCCAGGCTTTCCGGCGGTTGATCGAACAGCACGGCGCCGATGCTCAGGGTGACCGGCTCGGGCGTCCGCAAGCGCTGCGCCGCCAGCTGGTTGAAGCGCAAACGCAGGGTGTCCGCCAGGCGCACGACATCCGTATCGGCCGCCTCGCCCAGGAGCACCACGAATTCATCACCCCCCAGCCGTGCCGCCAGCGCACGGCGGGGCAGGGTGGTGCGCAACAGATCGCTCAGGGCGATCAGCAGGCCGTCGCCGGCGGCGTGACCGTGCAGGTCGTTGGCCTGCTTGAAGTTGTCCAGATCGATCAGCAACAGGGCGCCCGGACGCTCCCGGCTCGCCTGGCCGAACAGTCGCGGCGCTTCCGTTTCCAAGGCGCGACGGTTATGCAACCCGGTCAGGGGATCGCTCCCGGCCAGGCGCTCGATGCGCTGCTCGCGGCGATAGCGGACCATGCCGGTCATCGACAGGGCAATCAGCATCACCGCCATCACCCCCTCCACCAGGGAAATCTGGATGATCACGCCACGATAGACCGCCAGATCGATCAGCGCGCCAGGGGTGAGCGGTGGGATCATCTTGGCGAGATAGAACAGCCCATGCGCCAGCAGCACCATCCGCAGCTGCCGTTCTCCAGCGTTGCGCCGTCGCAGCAGCAGGCTCGCCCGTATTGCCAGGACGCCGATCAGGAACGACTGCACCACCAGCATCACCTTGGACCACCAGGGCTCGTTGGGTAGCAGCAACAACCCCAGCCAGACCGCGGCGATGGCCCACCAACCCAGACTCAGACGGCCCCCGGTGAAGCGCGCCACGCCGATCAGGAAGAGGCCATGCACTAAGATCAGCAGCCCATTGGCGAACCAGATGCCCACCAGCAGCAGCCCCTGGCTGCGTAACAGTGCCAGGGTGCTACCCACGCAAATGAGGGCGAAACCCGCGCTCCAGTACAGCAGTGCCGCCTCGCGCACCGACCGCCACTCGATGGCCAGATAGCCCGCCGCGGCAGCCGCCAGGGCGATGGTAAGGGTCAGCATGGTGGGGGCATCGAGTACCATGGCGGAGTGAGCCTTTACTGCGGGCGATGGAAACCCCTGGCTATCGGAGCATCGCCAGGCGATGGTCGAGCACGGAGTCACTGGGTGGGTAAGTCCGGTTTACCCTGCGCGATAGGTCCATCCGACGTCTGATATGCTGCAACAGCGGGGAAGGACCGCGAAGGATCTCCTGCTCGATACCTGGGATTCAGCCGTTATCGGCCCGTTTGGCCGGGTCTTGAGAGGGTGGGTAGGCGGACGGAGAGCGCAGGTCGATGAGGATGATTGCTCGGGCCATGTCGGGAGGCTGTCCGTTGCGCCCAGCGCCTCGGCTTCAGCGGGCTGGAAGAGTCAGGCGCGGCCCCAGTGCCTCGGCAACGTCCGAGACCTTCACCCAGTATTGCTCACGCCAGAAAAGGCGCGCTAGCGGTCGAGCGTCGACCTTGAGCTGCCCCTCATGGGGCAACATCAGACGGCAAAAGAAACGATTCAGGCAACCATGGCGCAGCCATTCTTCGAAGAGTTCGGCTTTCCTACTGGGGCTGCTCACCACCAGCCGCATGGTATTGGGCAGATCGATCAGCAGCACAGGTGGCTCACCCGTCCCCCGCTGGATGCCAGTCCGGGTGCAATGGCTATGAACGGCGTCGAGCGCGTCTGGGTAATCCAGCACTCGGGCGATGTCTCGGCAATCGAACCACAGCTGGCCGTCGAAGAACTGATAGACCCGCAGGGGATGACCTGCGAAATGCATGTGATGGGTCGTGGGCATTCCCTTACCTCCTACCAGGGGTGCAGCGGCAAGGGATCCGCCGTCTGGCGGAGGGCTGCTACACAGAGACCTTCATGGTCATGTCCCGTCTGATGGATGAAATCATAAATTTCATTTTTTACGCAATCGAATGTTCAGTCGGCCAGAAAGCGGACTTTAACGTCCGCCTCCATGAACGATAAAGCCGATTTCGCCCAGCGCCTGCGTAACGCCATGCTCGCGGCCGGTTACCCGGATCGCCCTGCGGTCCTGGAGCGGGAATTCAACTCGCGTTACTGGGGGCGCTCCGTGACCTTCCAGGCGGTGTCCCGCTGGCTGGGCGGCAAGTCCATTCCGGCCCAGGACAAGCTGCAGGTCCTGGCCCAATGGCTGCGGATCGAGCCTCAGGTTCTCCGCTATGGCGAACAAGCCCAGTCGGTAATCCGCGAGTCCCGCGGCAACTGGGAAACTCCCGAGCTCTATCCCGAGCGCGAGGCCATCGAAGCCTTCCTCCAGCTCCCGGACGAACAGCGCAAGGTGGTGCGCGACGTCATCCTCGCCTTCGTCAAGGCTGGCCCCGGTCAGTCGACCGCGAAGGGTGGCAAAGGCAGCGAGTGATCTGGCGCCATCGTTCAGCGCCGCCTTCGATGACAGGCGTCCGCGACAACCTGCCCGCGCCCTGACGGCACCGGCTGGAGCTGGATGCGTCTAGGGCTTCACCAGCGCCCTAATCGCCGTGGCCGGCAATCGTGCCGTGCTGCCGTCCGCCAGGCGCAATACGAACGCCTCACCCAACGACCAGACCACCTGCACATCCTGCAGCACGCATTGCTCGGTCGTGGGGAGCACCCTGGGCTGTTCCTTGGCGCAGTAGGAGTTATCGAGCACGATGGCCTTGGCTTGGTAGTTACCCAGGCCCAGCGTCTTGACCATGGACTCGGGCAGGGTGGTGAGTACGCCGCTATAGCCGGCGAGAAAGAGGGCGAAGAACAGGGAAAACATCATCGCGGCCTTCCAGCCGGCGATGAACAGCATGGAGGTCATGGTCGTGACGAAGGCAATGATGAAAGGGGCGATGGCCAGAGCGCCCCACTTGAGCAGCGGCTGCCAATCGCTCACCAGTGGATAGGCCTGCGCCAACATCCAGAAAATGAACAGGCCGACGACCATCGTCGGCAGGTAAGCCTCCCAGACGAACTTCAGGAAGCTGAAGCGGCGCAAGTCGAACAGCCCCTGTATGACCATGCCCGCCAGTAGCGTGATGGGGATGGGCGCAAGCAAGGCAGTGCTGGTGAACAGCTCAGGATCGACGAAGAGAATGACCGCATCGCTGAACCCCGCCAACAGATAGGGCACGAAGAACACCAGTGTCATCAACAGCATGACCTTGCGAAAGCGCCCCTCGCCGCGATAGGGCAGGGCGTAGGTGATGTCTTCCTTGATCGCCGCCGTATTGATGAAGCGGTAATAGACCCAGGCCCCAGGCAGGAAGAGTGCAGCGACGAAGGCGGCTATGGTCAGAAAGCCCAGGCAGGCAGCCGCCAGCAGCAGCGACGAAAATTGGAAGAGATCGAAGCTCGGATAGAAGTGATTACGGGCGAAATAGGCCAGGAACATTCCGAAGCCCAGGGTCGGCGGCAGCCCCTTGGCCAGCAGCGAAGCATGACGCCTCAGGAAGGTGCCGGAGAACTTGAGGATGAAATCGAAGAAGGCATCCGTGTCGGTGGCAGTTTGATCACTCCTGTAGAACATAAAAAACCATAGTTGCATCCATGCGAAGTCTTCAGAATGTTAACCGTTTGACAAGTTATTACAATGCGCGGCTTTAAGTAACCTGGTAAGAATTCGGTCGGGGGCTGGCTTTAGCTTAGCGACATTTTGCTGTGATTTTTATGTATCATCTTATTAAGGGTAGTCTTCTTATGCTGAATTATTAGGGGTGTTTTAGTATATTATTTCAGTCTTCCGGTTTTTATAAACTCATCCATTTTGGATTGTAGTATGGCGTATGCGGATTGCAACGTGCTTGCATCGTTGATGCTTCTAACGGCAGCATCGAATGCTAGTAGGTTACTATCCGCTTTGTCTGGTGAGCTTCGCGCAACAATAGTATTGGCTTTTCTTTCTTTCTCAAAAATATCCAAAAAATCTCTTATGTGATTTGAGTTTGGAGATCTTTTCACGAGCATATAGTAAAGAGGGATTAAGCCATGATTACTTAGTAGGGGGTCTCTTTCTAAGAATATACTGTCCATTGTGTCAATGACACTTTTCGCTCGAAAAGCAGCATCTCTAAAAATATCGGGATTTTCAGCGTTTGCGCCGTCTTTTACTAATTTGTCTAATTGCTTCTTCTTTGTATCAACAAAGTCTTTGTGATACTCGATGAGTAGTAGCTTTGCTGCAAGGTTGTTGTCTTGTCCCCTTGTTGTGCTGAACTTTATTTTATTTTTGAAAAAGTTTCTATCAGATAGACCTCTTATTAGGTCTGGTACTATGCCTTCCATGGCATTTCTAAGCTCTGCGCCTGTTAATGGTTTGCTCTTGTTGAGTCGAACAAAGAGGTCTTTGATTTTTTCGACATCGTTTGTTATAACACTCATTACATCTAGGTTAAATTGTTCTAGAACTTGAGTTATATCGGTGCACTCAGGTCTTGTTTTGAGGTCGAAATACCTGAGTCCACCAACTTTCAAGCTAGGGTTTTTGTAATAAACAAAATCTTTATTTAATGCGATTTCGCCTGAAAAGAATGAAAATATAGCTTCAAGTCTTTGTCTTCCGTCAATTACGGCATAAGGCAAATTCTTTTCGTTCAATGATGAGTTGACTATAGTGAAATCGGAAAGATAAATTTTTGGTACGTCAAACTCGTTTATAATCGAATCTATTAAGTAGGCCTTGTCTTGATCTCCCCATAAGTTTCCCTTTCGTTGATATGAGGGTTCGAAGTCAATTTTTTCAGCTTGCAGATACCACCAGCTCAAAGTTCGGGTTGCGTGAGCTTGTACTTTGAAAATAGTCATACCGAAAATCCGAATAGGCGTTTAGTTTCTTTGGCTAGGCCTTCCAAGTCTGGATAGATTACTGAGTCTGTTACGCCCATCCAAACCAATTTGCTTAACATTTCCCCGATTTTATTTCTAGGGATCACCAACTTTGATAGCGTGCCCTGCTCAAAACTTCCATTGGTATATATTGACTCCATCGGATCGAGAGATTTCCCGAAAAGACAAAAAGACCCACGTTGGGCAACTATTCTTGGGCTGTTATGTATGCCGAGTATAGCGACTGGGTTTTCATTTATGTAATCGGGAGTGCTGCCAGGTTGATAGCTTTTCACCATGTCTTCTGATGGTGACATGGCGCCGCCTTGGTAGCTGTTGTGTTTAAAAACGGCCTGGTTCCATTTGGATGGAGAAAGTATCCAAACCGCAGCATCGTTATCGTAAGAGCCTGATGCATTCATTTTTGCTGAGCTTAATGCGAAAAAAAGAGCGATCATCGGGTTTTCTGTCCAATCTAGTAATCTAGTTGGCATGCCGTGATGCTGCATGAGAAAAAGTAGTTCCCAAGGGTCATCCAGCCGATGGGTTAAATAGGGAACTGAACGCTCTTTAAATCTTGTGATTAGTTTTTTTTCAAAGAAAAATAAAGATGTTGTATCAATTATACTTCTGTGTCTGTGTAGTGAAGGTGATAGCGTGTATTCGGCGTTGCCTGCACCACGAAACCAAACGGCAGTACTATCACTTTCTTGCCCTAAATCTGCCTGTGTAAGGAAATCTTGTAGTGAGCTAATTTCAGTTTGGCTTAGTGTCGGCATTTTTTGCTTCCGAGCTTATAAAAGCCCCTTAAAACGGGGCTTTTTTTTCCTTTACCAAAAAAACGTGGTAAAGCAACAATGTCTGATAATCTAGCGGATTAGCTTAATCCCAGCTCAAAGCCCCACCGGTCTGATACTCGATCACGCGGGTCTCGAAGAAGTTCTTCTCCTTCTTGAGGTCCATGATCTCGCTCATCCAGGGGAAGGGGTTGGTGGCGCCCGGGTATTCTTCCTTGAGGCCGATCTGGGTCAGGCGGCGGTTGGCGATGAACTTGAGGTAGTCCTCCATCATCGCCGCGTTCATGCCCAGCACGCCGCGGGGCATGGTGTCGCGGGCGTATTCGATCTCCAGCTGGGTGCCCTGGAGGATCATCTGGGTGGCTTCGTCCTTCATCTGGGCATCCCACAGCTGCGGGTTCTCGATCTTGATCTGGTTGATCATGTCGATGCCGAAGTTCAGGTGCATGGACTCGTCACGCAGGATGTATTGGAACTGCTCGGCGGTGCCGGTCATCTTGTTGCGGCGACCCATGGAGAGGATCTGGGTGAAGCCGCAATAGAAGAAGATGCCTTCCAGCACGCAGTAGTAGGCGATCAGGTTCTTGAGGAACTGGCGATCGGTCTCCGGGGTGCCGGTCTTGAACTCGGGGTCGGAGATGGAGCGGGTGTACTTCAGGCCCCAGCTCGCCTTTTTCGCGACGCTCGGGATCTCGTGGTACATGTTGAAGATCTCGCCTTCATCCATGCCCAGCGACTCGATGCAGTACTGGTAGGCGTGGGTGTGGATCGCCTCTTCGAAGGCCTGGCGCAGGATGTACTGGCGGCATTCGGGGT
>Ga0157369_10003584_pt1 | contig 18441 bp, 20 predicted proteins | sample C25metaG_FD_113461 | JGI IMG/M metagenome (GOLD analysis project Ga0157369, IMG submission 113461) | Corn rhizosphere microbial communities from Kellogg Biological Station, Michigan, USA - C2-5 metaG | ecosystem: Host-associated > Plants > Roots > Rhizosphere > Soil | place: USA: Michigan... | reverse complement strand
GCTGATAGCGCATGAGCGGGTGGAGGACCTTCGCGAGCTGACCGCGATGGTGGGCGACGGGTCGCTGCGTCCCGTGATCGATACGGTCTTCCCTCTCCAGGACGCGGCGGACGCGGTCGAGCACGTTGGCGGCGGACGTGCCCGGGGCAAGGTCATCGTCGCTCCCTGAACGACGCGTCGCCCGCCCCACCAAATGACGGTTCGGCTCGCGGTTGCCCTCGCCGCGGTTCATTCACCGTAGTAGGGCGAGTTCAGGTCGACGCTCGCAGCTTGCACCACTTCGCCGTCGAAAAGACGGGTGGTGGCCGCCACTCCGGCACTGCGGGCCTCTTCGGCGAACGGGCCCTGCGCGAACGCGAGCGCGTGCTCTGCTCAATCGAACTCATAGAACCCGCCGAGGGTGTTCGTTCCGATGCCAGAGAGCCAGGTCCTCCGGATGAGACCCGGCGCTAACTTGAGGCCTGAATTCACGGTTTGCCAGTCGAACTCGTCGAACGGAACGTGCGACTGCATTTCGGTGTAAAGAAACGTCCTTGCCATTTGATTGTGTGTCCTTATCCATAGATCGCCGCTCGGTTGCGGCTCGCTAGTACGTCCGTACGGCCGCGCGCGGCGCGATATATCACCACTTCCCTCACGGAAAGAACCAACTGGCCGCCGAGTGAGATCGACGTGACGCTTTTCGATCGTTCTATCAATTCACGCGTCGAATGCTGGTTCCGGATCAGCGCGGAGCACCTTGTGACAAGGGCGCACGAGTACCTCAGACTGCTCGATCTCTATGGCGTCGGGTGGATCGAACGCCGGGAAGACAATCCGGGCCGAATCTTGTACGAGGACGACGTCCAAATCGTCGTAGTCCCGTTCTCATAAGCGGATCCCTAAGAGTTCGCATGGTGCATCTGATTACCTTTAGCTATGGGCAGGAAAAACTTTCTCATTGAGGGAGGTTCCGCAACCGGGAAGACCTCCGTGGGCGAGGAATTGGCACGGCGCGGTTACCGCGTCGTTCACGGCGACCGCGAACTCGCATATCAAGGCGATCCGGAGAGCGGAGAAGCGATCCACGGCGTCACTGGTCCCGCCGTCCACGACCACCATCTTTGGCGGGTCGAGAAGGTGAAGGCTCTGGTCGCAGATCAGAGCAATGCGGTGACTTTCTTCTGCGGGGGATCCCGAAACTTCAGCAAATTCATCGACTTGTTCACCGGCGTCTTCGTGCTCGAGGTCGATGACGATACCTTGATTCGCCGGCTGGATGACAGGCCGGACGACGAGTGGGGAGGACAAGGTCGGCAGGCGGAACGGGAACTCATACTTCGACTGCACCGCACCAAAGCGGACATTCCGACAGGTGGCCTCGCCCTCGACGCCACCGCCCCGCTCGAGCGTGTCGTCGACGAGATCCTGATGTTGAGTGGATCACTAGAAGACTCCGCCCGTTAGACGGATCCGGTATTGAGACGGTCCGGCAGGTGCCCCGGGTCCTAGCTACGAAGTGACGCGCGCCCAGATACGCTGCTCGGCATGGGTGAGGCGATGATGCGGTTGCTTTCAACGTTGGGTCGATTCAGTGCAGAGCATCCCTGGTCTCACAACGACGCCTACGCCCAGTTCGTGCTGTGGCACGCGCGCCGAGTACGCCGCGGCAGCGGGTCCGCTGCGTTAGATGTCGGGTGCGGAACAGGGAACCTTCTGCGCAGGCTCGCGGCCGTCATGAGCGAGGTCACCGGTGTGGAACCAGACGCAGAGACCGCGGCACGAGCGCGAGCCAACGTCGCAGGCACCCCAAACGCGAACGTCTGCGAAGAGCGCTTCGGCCTTAATGTCCGGGACGAGCCACGCTACGACCTGGTGTCCTTCGTTGCTGTGCTTCACCACTTGCCCGTGGCTCCTGCGTTACATGCGGCCCGCTCGTTGTTGCGGCCTGGCGGACGGCTCGTCATTGTTGGCCTATCGCGGGAGACATCAGCGGATCTGCCGTGGTCACTGGCATCGGTGTTCCTCAACGCCGGAATCGGAGCGATCCGGCATCCGCATCGTGCGCTGGCAACCCCGCAGAATATGACGGCTCCGACAGCGGAACCGCTTCAGACGTTCGACGAGATCGAAGAGGTCGCACGGGCAGTTCTCCCCGGCGTCAAGATGAGGCGTTCCTTGTTCTGGCGCTACACGGCGGTCTGGATAGCCCCTACCGCCCCGTAGCCGATCCCCCAGTGGACGAGGCTGCCGTCAGACAGGTGGGTATCGCTTCGGTTCTGTTAGCCGACGGGCAGTCCGATACGGTCGCGCTCCAGCGCCGCGCGCAGAGTTGCAAGCGCTGCTCCGACAGTGGCCACCTGGTCGGGTGTGAGCGTTGAGGACACCAGCTCGGACAGCCGCTCCTGGAAGGTGGTCTCGGCGTCCGCGACAACCTCAGCGCCGGCACCGGTGAGGCTGACGAGCGAGGAGCGTCCGTCTGCGGGATTCGGGTGCCGAACGACCAGGCCCCGCGCTTCGAGACGGTCGACACCCTTGCTGATGGCGCCGAGGCCGGCGGCGAAGTTGGATGCGACATCAGCCACACGCGACCCCGGATGGTCCCGGAAGTAGCGCAGGAACTCGAATTGGGAGGTAGCGAGGCCGTGGTCGCGACTCAAGCGGTCGCCCAGCGCGTTGTAGAGACGCGTCTCAGAACGTACGAGATCGTCGAAGAAGGCGCCGAGCGCATCACTTGTCGATTTGGTTGCCACGGCATGTAGTCTACCAACTACATGTCACGGCATGCATTTCCGTCGACGAGGGAGAAACTATGAGCAGGGAACAACGGCGCGCTCTCGACGCTCGCCTCCGGTCAGCACCCCAGGCGAGCGGCCCGGTGCCCGTTGAGCAGATGCGAGAGGGGTTCGCGCATTTCATGAGTGCGTTCCCGGTCCCGTCAGGCATCACCCGCACCCGTGTGGATGTCGGCGGACGCCCGACGGTTCAGGTTGATCCGGTCGGTGAGACACATCCGGGTGCGATCCTGTACTTCCACGGCGGCTCGTTCTCGCTGGGATCCCCCGAGACGGCCATGGCGCTGACAGGGCACCTGGTCGAGCGAACACGCGTACGGGCAGTCTCGATCGATTATCGACTGGCTCCCGAGCACCCGTTCCCTGCAGCCATCGAGGATTGCCTCGCTGCATACCGCGACCTCCTCGACAAGGGCGTCGCACCTCAGTCGATCGTCTTGGCCGGAGACTCAGCCGGCGGTGGGCTCGCCGTCACAACGACGCTCGCCGCACGTAAGGCAGGGCTGCCGATGCCTGCCGGCATCCTCGCCTTCTCTCCCGGTCTCGAACACACCCGGTCCGGTGAATCGATGACCGTGAAGGAGGGCGTCGACCCGCTCTTCACGGCAGAAGGCATGCGGCGCACCGGAGACCTCTACCTCAACGGCCAAGACCCAGCCCAGACGCTCCTCGCGCCTGCCGTCCTCGCCGATCTGTCAGGATTCCCCCCCATCCTGCTCCAGGTGGGCACCAACGAACTCCTGCTCGACGACTCCGTTCGCCTGGCGGAGCGCGCGCGGGCAGCGGACGTCGACGTGATCCTCGACATCGTCGGCGACGTACCACACGTCTTTCCGGCCTTCATCGGCGTGATCGACGAAGCCGATGAAGCCTTGGATCGAGCCGCCCTGTTTATCACGCAGCGAATCGGGACAAGAAAATCCGGGTCTCCTCATCAAGTGGCTTCCTGAGAACAGCGAGCATCAGGCACCGTCTGGTAGCCGATCGCGATAGGCAATTGGTTAGGGCGAACTCTTCGTCACGGGTCGCCAATTGGTCAGTCGACGTGGGGACGCCAGTCGCGCCAGGAACGATCCCAGAGGATCTCGCCGCGTTCGAGCGCGTTCTCTACAGCGACGCACGAATCGAGGATGCGCTGCGTTTCGGGTTGGTCGTAGACGCCCATCTCGAGAGCTAGTTGGAGTTCGTCGCCGTCCTTACGCTCCCATGACGAGAAGTCCGCTGCCACGAGTAGGTCGAGGGTTTCATCCATGGTGTCGACAATGGCTGCTGGAAGTTGACATACCACGAGGTCACACCGAGTTCGGGGGTGACTGGAGCAAAAACTTCGAATGGCTGCCCGGTTGGAGCGATCCGAACTGGGCGAGAAGTCCAGACGCGCCTTCGTAGGACCTCGCGAATTGCGATCCGTTCTCCAGGTTCAAACCTGCGCAGGGCCGGCGACATCCATTCACCCTAAGCGATGTGGATAGCTGCTCCCGAAGGCCGGTCGAGAATCGTCCACGGATCGCGATCGCTACCGGTTGCTGGTTAGTCCGAGAGCCGCCGCAGGTTCCTTACACCTAGAAGGGCGGTGACGGGCTTCACAAGCGCTATCTCACCCAGTCGGAAGTCCTTCGCTGCTGTGAGGCGCTCGGCGAGGTCGGGGCGCTGCTTCCACAAGTACGCGCGTGCCTTCTCGGCGTGCAAGGAGTTCGATGCAATCTTCACCGTGTCGAAACGCTCGAGCAGGTTGGCGGTGTTCGCGATGTTCTCCCACGTCGTCCGACTGCGCCGATCGAGGAAATAGGGGCCGTCGTACCCCAACACATCGCGGGCGTGCCGGAGGAGCAGGTCGGCTTCCGGTACCTCGCCGCCGACCGCGCCGCCACAAAAGATCAGCACCGACTCGGTTGCGTGCGGGTCAATCGACCGAAGCGCGACACGAACGCGGTACCGGTTGAGGTAGTTCGCGCGGACGCCTCGGTTGCGACAGCCGAGCACCAGGATCGCTTCTCGTCCCGCCGCCACCAAGGGCCTGCCGAGCCGGCGACCGCTCGCACGCCAATGAGCCCACTCAGACCAAGCGAACACGCCGCCGACGAACAACGCGGGCACGACAACAAAGGGGACACGCACCAACGCAGCGTACTCGGCCGTTCGCCGAGCCGATCCCCTCGCGTTGTGGTGCCTAGTCGTCGCCGGCGGCTCTCAGATGATCGGCGATCGAACGAGCGACCTCCTCGACGGTCAACCGGGTGGTGTCAATTACCACCTCATCAGCGAAGCCGGCCCGCTCAAGGGTGTGAACCAGCTCCGGGTGACGGTGCTCATGCCACTCCAAACCCGGTAGGTCCTGGCCGTGCCGAACGCGCAGTCTTCGGACGGCAGCGTCGGGTGCGATCGTAAGCCGGACGTGCAGCAGCCGATTGGCTGCCAGCGCATCAGCGCTGCGTGCTAGTTCGTCGATGCTCTCCACGACACCAGCGGCCACAATCACCTGCGCCCCGCCGGCGCGGTAGTTGCCTGCCACCGCCCGCAGGTTTGCGAGCGTCATCTTTTCGCGAAAGGGATCACCATTCGGTGCTGGCCACGAACGGCGGAGCTCGTCTACGTCGATAACCGCGCCAGGCACCCCGCGCCGTTCCAGCTCCTCACCAAGCCTGTCCGCTGTGGTTGACTTCCCGGCCCCAACGCTGCCATTGATCAAGACACTGTCGAACTCATCCCCAGACATGCAAGAAATCTAACGAACTTCTGCGCATCTCCTCCACGCATAACGGATCGCTCAGGTTCACCGATCTCGCGGCGGCCGAGCACATGTGGCACGACTTCGATAGGGCTGAGATCGCCGATCGCCACCGACTTCGGATCCCCGCGGCCGAGCCCGCAGAGATGGCGGAACAGATCATGCTCCGGGCGCAGAACGGCTCTCTTATCTACAAGCCGTAACGGGCTCAACCACGCGGCTTGGCCCCGGCCCAAGATCCTCGCTGAAACGAATCTCACGTCATGGGCAGGCAGGCCTGCACGGATCACCCGCCAGCAGCACTCCTCGTCCAACCGTCGGCGATGTCGGCGACGGCAAATTGAGCACTGAGCTTCACCGCTGATGCACGCCTTCACCGCCGCTGACAACCTCACACCATGCCCGACGGCCTTTTACCAAGCAGTGTGAGCAATAGAAAAATCGCCACCTCTGCGGTTGAGGTCTTGGTTAGTCGACGTCAGCGTGGAGCGCGCCTGTGCCCGAGCGATCCGCCTGAATCCAGCGGCGCAGCCGTGTGTCGTAGGGTCGCCCGATTGGCCGCTGTGGGCGGGTATGCGGAAATTCCCCCTGTGGCCTCGTGGCAAGACCTATGGCAAAGGGGTCGGGCGGAATGCTTCCGCCCGACCCCGTCGCACCCGGTGTGTCAGTGCGCGAACTGGAACCAGTTCACATTGACGAAGTTGTTCCCTTGGGTGCTGGTGAACGCCAGATAGACGGTGTGCTTGCCGGTGATGCCGGAGATGGAGCCGTTGAGCGTGGTCCAGGTCTGCCAGCCTCCGGTGTCGGAGACCTGGATGGCGCCGACCGGGGCGTTGTCCAGTGAGTCGAGCCGAACCTCGATATTTCCGTTGATGCCGGCTCCGACTCCGGAGGCGACCCGGGCCGAGAACTGCGTGGCGGCTTGGGTCCCGAAGAGTACGTCCGGGTATTCGGCCCAGGACCCGTTGCCGATCCAACCGATGTCTTGGTTGCCGCTGGTGTCTTGGGTGTTCTCGATGGTGACGTTGTAGCCGTTGAGGAAGTTCTCGGCCTGGATGGTCGCGTAGGCGTCGGTTCCGGTGTCACGGGTGAAGGTGAACCAGTTGACGTTCGCGAACTCCTGAGGCTGATCGCTCGTGAAGGCGAGATAGACGGTGTGGGTTCCGTTGATCCCGGACGTGCTGACCTGCCTGGTGAGCCAGGACTGCCATCCGCCGGTGCTCGTCACCGGGATGACGGCGACGGGCGGATTGGAGAGGGAATCGAGGCGGACTTCGATCTGGCCGGTGTTGGTGGATCCGGAGGCGACGCGGACTCTGAACTGGGTCGCCGGCTGGGTGCCGAAGTTGACGTTGCGGTATTCGGTCCATGAGCCGTTGGCGAGGTGGCCGAGCTCCTCGCCACCGGTGACGTCGCCGGTGAGTTCGACGGCGACACTGTATGCGTCGCTGTAGGCCTCCGCCTGGATCGCGCTGTAGGCGTCGGTGGCGACCGGGGCGCCTGCAGGTGTCCAGACGTAGGTTCCGACGGTCTTGGCCGGGAGGGTGTCGATGATCTGCTGAGCTCCGCCGCGGAGGGTGAACTCCTGGGCGAGGGGACTCTGGTTGATGACGACGGTGGCGACGGTGCCGTCCGGGTTGAGGAAGGCCACGGTGGTGACGGTGTCCGGGCTGCCGTAGTCGCTCCAGATCCTTTGTGCACCGCGCTGGATGAACTTCGAGAACTGGGCGAAGAAGTAGTACTCGGGTAGCGCCCAGTAGGAGTTGCGGTCGTTCGGGTTCTGGATGAGAGGAGTCGTGTCTGCTGGACCGAAGTGCTGGGTGTCGCGATTCTGGTCGAGCATGGTCACCCAGGAGATGTACCCGGTCGACCAGCTGCGCAGGTACCGTGCGATCCGGTCGGCGCCAGAGGTTCCCCACCACATTCGTTCGGTCAGGACCATGTCGAGATCGGGGTATTGGGTCTTGGTCTGGGACATCGTCGATGGGTCGCCGGAGTAGTCGTGCCACGCGATGGCCTTGGCGTTCTGGTAGGCGTCCGTGTATCCGCTGCTCTTGCTGCCGAAGACATCGGTGGCGTACGTGCCCAGATCGCCGAAGTTCCAGTCCCAGGCCCAGACCTCGGTGGTGATCTGGTGGGCGTCGAACTCGGCACGGATGGCGTTGACGAGCTGCTTGGCCTGCTGTGAGTTGACGACCATGCTGGGGTAGTACCGTGCGGGCCAGCCCGGTTCGTTCTGCGGGGTCACCGCGTGGATCGGGATGCCCTGGGCGGCGTACGCCTGCACAATCATCCGGAAGTATTGGGCCAGCGTGGGGATGTACTGGTCCAGGAGATTACCGTCGATGAGGCTGTTGTTGTCCTTCATCCAGGCGGGGGCGCTCCAGATGGTGCCGACGATGGCGAGGGAGGGATTGATCCGTAGCGCCTCCTTGAGGGTGGCGATGATCTGGTTGTCGATGTCCGCCTGGATGGAGAACCGGGACAGCGTGGGATCGACCGGGCCGTCGTCATAGGAGTAGAAGTTGCCGTGGCTGAAATCGGAGGTGCCGAAACAGATCCGCGTCAGGTCGAACCCGGCTCCCTTGGAGGGTGAGAACAGTGTCCGGAGCACCTGCGAACGCGCGCTGGGACTCATCAGCGCGAGGTTGTGGATGGTCGAGTCCTCCATGGACGAGCCGATGCCGAGAATGCTCTGATACGTCTCGCCGGCATTGACGTTGATCACCGTCCCGAAGTCCCGGCCGGACGGAGTCTGGCTGATGCTGCTGCGCTGGCTGAGCGAGTGGGCGACTCCGGCCAGACCGGTGGCCGGGTCGGCGTACCAAGCGCTGCTCTTGGGTTCGTAGCCGCTCGCTGTGGACTCCGAGCTCCACGTCACCTGCGCGATCCCGGACGGAGCCTTGGGGCGCGCGGCAGCGGTTGCCGGGGCGGGACGTGCGAGCTCGAGCCCGGCGGCTGCAGCCAGGGCAGCGCTGCCTCCGATGAATCCTCGGCGGCTGAACTGCCCGGTCCTCGGGGCTTGGGGTGGCTCGGGGGTGGTGGGAGAAGGGGACATGACATTTGCTCCTTGTGTGTTCGTGGAATCGCGGCGCTGGGTTCCTGGGCTGCCGGTGTGCCGACGTCAGTGGACACTTGGTCCCGTCGGAGAGGTCAGCAGGGAAGCGAGGGGCGTCAAGCTCGTTCGATGCGAGGGCCGAGCGGCGGTGGCGGCCGGGCGGTGCGGTTCGGGAGGAGGATGCGTACGCTCTGGTGCTGAGCTGGGCGAGGTGTCACGGCTGTTCACCTACCCGGCCAGGTTCAGCTTTCCTGTCTGCGCGATCCGGCCGAGCCAGCTGGCGCTGGGCTTCGGCCGTCGCTGGAAGGTGTCGGGATCCCAGCCGATCAACCCGAAGGTGGGGTGGTAGGAGCCCCACTCGTAGTTGTCCAGCGCTGACCAGTGCAGGTAACCCATAACCTCGATGCCGTCCGCGATCGCTCGGTGCAGCCCATGAAGGGCGTCGCGTGTGTAGTCGATCCGGCGTGAGTCATCGCCGGTGGCGATTCCGTTCTCGGTGATGAAGATCGGTCGGTGCCCGGTGAGCTCCCAGGCGTGGCGAACGCAGATCTCCAGCGCCTGGGGGAAGTATTCCCACCCGGTGAGGGTGGTTTCGGCGCCGTCCGGAACGGGCAGCGGCCCGTCCTTGCCGATGAAGGTGCGCAGGTAGGCTTGAACGCCGATGAAGTCGTCGCCGCTTGCAGCCTCGAGGAAGACGTCCTCCCGCGGGTAGCGGTAGGCGCGCATCTCGTCTTCGCAGCCCGGGGCCGCATGGAAAGCCTGCCCGGCGACGGTCCACCCGGTCTTCACGCCCCCGAGCTGGGACAGGACCTCCCGTGACCGCCGGTGTGCCGCGATGAGCATGTCACTGATGCGCGGGTCCGGTGCGGGAAGCGCGGCCGCGGCCATCTCGGTGCCGGTCTCGCTGCGGGTCATGGCCAGGATGTTCGGCTCGTTGATGGTGCACACCCACGGCACATCCTCCAGTACGTCGAGGACGGATTCGGTTTGTATCGGGCGAAGAGGTCGGGCGCATCGACTGCCCGCCAGCCGCCACGCTGGGCGAACCAGCGCGGGTTGGTGAAATGGTGCAGCGTCACCATCGGCGCGAGGCCCGCATCCAGAGTGGTGTCGATCATGCGCCGGTAGTGGTCGAGCATGGCTCGCGAGACGAAGCCCTGCTCGGGTTCGATGCGTGCCCATTCGATACTGAACCGGTAGGCGTTGAAGCCGAGCGAGGCGAGCAGCGCGATGTCTTCGGGATACCGGTGGAAACTGTCGGCGGCATCTCCGCTGGGCTCTGCCAGGTCAGTGCCGGGGGAATGCTCCCGCAGCCACCAGTCCGTGTTGATGTTGTTGCCTTCGATCTGATGGGCCGCAGTGGAGGCTCCCCAGTGGAAGCCGGGCGGGAAGGCGAGCGTAGTGCCCTGGAGGTCGTTCACGTGGTGTCTTTCGTTGTTTCTCTGGGGCGTCCCGTCATTTGATGCCGGTGCCGACCAGGCTCTGGGTGAAGTAGCGCTGCAAGGCGATGAAGACCGCCACGACCGGCAGGATCACCAGCGTCGCCCCGGCCAGCAGCAGGGCGTAGTTCGTCGCGCTCTGCCCCACCGAGAACAGCGACAGTGCGACCGGGAGGGTGTAGGTGTTCTGGCCCTGAGCGGCGACGAGGGGCCAGAGGAAGTTGTTCCAGGAGCTCAGGAAGGTCAGGATCGCAAGCGTGGCAAGGGGTGCCTTGCACAGCGGGACGATGATCTTGGTGAAGATGCGCGCCTCGCCCGCGCCGTCGAGGCGTGCGGCGTCAAGGAGGGAGTCGGGGATGCTGCCGATGAATTGCCGCATGAGAAACACGCCGAGCGGGGTGGCCAGGAACGGCAGGAACAGCGATGCGTACGTGTTCAGCAGCCCGAGCTTGCTCACGGTGACGAACATGGGAATGAAGGTCACCACGCCTGGAATCATCAGAGTGATCAGGACCAGCGTGAAGACGAGCCCGCGGCCTCTGAACTCCATCTTCGCCAGGGCATAGCCCGCCATCGAGCAGAAGACGAGGTTTCCGGCAACGGTGACCGCAGCGACCACGAGGGTGTTCGTGAAGTACTGGCCGATGTTCAGCGGGCCGAACCACTGCGCGTAGTTCCCGAAGGTGAAGTGCGCAGGCAGCCACGCGGTCGGATCGGAGAGGATGTCGCCCTGCGTTTTGAACGAGCTGAGCACCATCCACACCAGCGGCAACAAGGTCAGCACCAGGCAGACGGCCAACACTGCGTGGACGAGCAGCTGGGAAAAGGGCAGCCGCCTGCCCCGTCTGCGGCGTGTCGTCACGCCCTGGCGTACAGCAGTCTTGGCGGACGCGGTCGCGGTCGCTGGTTCGGTGTCGAGCATGACTAATCCCTTGAGCGAAGAGTTCGGAACTGGATCACGCTGACCAGGGCGATCGCGGCGAAGAGGATGTAACTCGCCGCCGAAGCCAGGCCGTATTGCCCGAAGCCGAACTGGTTGTACGTGAAGTAGGTGATCGAAAGCGTCGAGTTCAGGGGCCCACCGTTGGTCATCACGAACGCTTCCTCGAAGAACTGAAGGAAGCCGACGCTCAGCAGCACCGAGCCCAACAGGATCGTGGGGCGCAGGATCGGCAGGGTGATGTTCCAGAACCGCCGCCATGACCCGGCGCCGTCCATCATCGCCGCCTCCTGCAACTCGTGAGGCACCGCCTGAAGTCCGGCGAGGAAGATGATCATCAGTGTGCCGGCGTTACGCCACACCGCCATGACGATGATGGCCGGCATCGCCCACGTCGTGCTGCTCAGCCAGTCCGGTCCCTGGATGCCGAGCACGTGCAGGGCGGCGTTCAACGGCCCGTTGGGCTGCAGGATGAACTTCCACCCGGTGGAGACAGCGACGATGCTCGTCACCACCGGAATATAGAAACCCACCCGGTACACCGTGCGGAAACGCTTGATCCCGTTGTTGAGCGCCACAGCCAGAGCCAGGGCGACCACGATGGTCAACGGGATCCCGACCAGGACGAAGTAGCCGGTGTTGAGCATGGAGCGAAGGAACTGCGGGTTGGAGAACACCGCCTGGTACTGCTGAATGCCGACGAAATGCGCACCCAGCGGATTTTGCACATCGGTAGCCCGGAAGTCCGTGAAGGACATCGCGAACGACGAGAGGAGCGGCACCAGAGTGAACACCGCGAAGATCACCAGGAACGGGGTGACGAACACCCATGGGGCCAACCGCGGCCGGTGTCGGCGAGGGCGGCCCCGGCCGGCGCGCGTGATGCGCGCGCCGGCCGGGGCTGAGGTGACGGTGGTCACTTGCTCAGGCCCACGCCGTCAGCGGCACTCTGCAATGCCTTGGCTGCCTGCTGCGGGGACTCCCCACCACGAACCATCTTCTCCAGCTCCTGGTCCGCGGCCGCGCTCACCTGCGTCCAGCTCGTCGTCGCCGGCGGTGTCTTGGCATTCTCCAACTGCGCCTTGAACGTCTGGAGAAGCGGGTCGCTCTTGAGGTCGCCCTCGTTCCAGGCCGCCTTCTGCGACGGGAGATCACCGATGAGCTTGTAGAACTGGATCTGGACATCGGGACGGATCAGGTACTGGACGAACTTCCAGGCCCCATCCCGGTTCGCGCCGTTCTTGAACACCGTCAGGTCAGCGCCGCCGACGAAAGATGTCGAAGACTTCTGCTTCGGGATCATCATGACGCCGATCTTGTCCTTGAAAGCTGCGCCCCCTGCGGTCACCAGCGACCCGGTCTCCCAGGGTCCACCGATGAACATCGGCACCTTGCCGCTGACGAAGTCCGCCTCGGTCCCACCCGTGGCCGTGTTCGGGTCCTTGCTCGCGATGCCGTCCGTGAAGAAGCTGTTGATGTACTGGAGGGCGCTCACCATCGCAGGGGTATCGAACGTCCACTTGCTCCCGGAGGAGTTCGTCAGCTCCGCTCCGTTCGACCAGGCGAACGGCAGAAGACCCTGGAAGTCATCCTGCACAGCGCCGGTCGGAAGCAGGATGCCGTGCGTCGCCCCGGCCTTGGTCTGCATGGCCTTCGCCATCTCCTGGAACCCGGACCACGTCGTCGGCGGCGTTTCATAGCCGGCCTTCGCCGCCAGATCCTTGCGGTAGTAGACGACTCGGGTGTCGACGTACCAGGGCACCCCGACAGCCGTCCCGCCGACCGTGGCAGCGCTCTTCGCGCCGTCGAACATCCCCGAGGTGTCCAGCCCCGCCGGGACCTTCTCGAAGCCCGCAGCGAAGTCGCTCATCCAGGTCGTCCCCATTTGAGCCAGGTCGGGGGTCGATCCGCCGGCGATCGCCGTCTGATACTTCTGGTGGGCGGCACCCCAGGGGATCGCGGTGATCTCCACCTTGGCCTGCGGGTTCTCCTTCTCGAAGCTCTTCGCGAGCTCGCCGAGCTTCTCGGCCTCGGCACCCTGCGCCCAGACCTTGATCGTGCCGCTGGCTTTGCCGCTGCTCACTGCAGTCTGCGACGGGTCGGACCCGCTGCCTCCCGAGGCGCAACCCGCCATCGTTAGGGCTACGACGATCGCCCCGGCCGCGACGGCCACTCTCTTCTTCTCAAACATCGTTGTTCCTCTCAAGAGGGATAGGGTTCGGGTCGGGTACTGAATCGGATGATCGGCAACCCGTTCGCCGATTGTATGCGCGTACATTCGATTCCCGCAACATCGAAAATGCGCATATAGACGCCGATGTCTGCGCGTACACTGTTGAGGCAGGTCAAACCAGAAATAAGGGGGGCGCGTGGCGGGGAACATACCGACGGTGTATGACGTGGCTGAGGCGGCCGGTGTCTCCACGGCATCGGTCTCCCGGTTCTTCCGTAGCCCCGAGAAAGTTCGGCCTGCCACCCAGGAGGCGATCCGCGCGGCGGTCGAGGAGCTCGGATACATCCCGAGCGGACTCGCCCGCGGCCTGGCGGAACGCCACAGCGGCGTGATCGGAATGTATTCGTTCAGCGATCACGAGCCCGATGAACTGGAAATGCCCCTCCATCCGGCGAGGGGCGACGTGCCCGTCATCCGTGAGTCGTCCATGGCCCAGAGGAGCTACCCACTCTTTGCCGACGAGGTGCTGCACGGGGTCGAACTGGAATGCACGCTTCGTCGGCTTCCTCTCGCCCTGGGCTGGCAGAGGCGCAATAGTGGCGGCGTCTCTCTCGACGAGATCGCGAGACGGGTGGACGGGTTGGTCGTGCTCCCCGGTGTCATGTCGGCATCCGCACTCAAGCAGCTGGCGCGCACGAAGCCCATCGTATTGGTCTCGCAGCAACCGGAGACTCCGGTGCCCGTGTCCACGGTGACCGTGGACAACGAGCGCGGGATGCGGCGACTTGCAGAGCATCTGATCTCCGACCACGGTCACCGCAGCTTCTGGGTCGCTGGTCCCGTTGACGACTTCGACAGATCCGCCCGTTACCGGGGCCTGCTGAAGGCCGTGGCGGAGGCCGGACTCGAGCCTCCCGGCGGCACAGAACTCCGCGAGGCCCGGCTTCGTTCCGACGCCCGATCACGCCTCGCCGATCTGCTCGCACGCGCCGACCGCCCCGAGCTCCCGGACGTCATCGTGTGCATGAATGACCAGATCGCGCTCGGCATGATCGAAGCGTTGACTGCGGCCGGGATCCGTGTGCCCGACGATGTCGCCGTCACCGGCTTCGACGGGATCGACGCCGGACGCTTCGTCACGCCTGGGCTCACAACGGTGCGGCAACCCATGAACATGATCGGCCGCGTCGCCGTCCAACTTCTCGCCAACCAGATGACGGAGAACCCCCCTGAATGTGAACACCGGGTTCTGGGCGTCGACGTCCTCGTGAGAGGCAGCTGCGGATGCACCCCGTAGAAGTGCGCAGCCGAAGAGCCCCGAGGGTGGTCTGCCGCCGCCGCGCCTCGGTTACGTTTCGCGGCTATCAGCTCGGCTAGTCCGAGCAGGAAGAAGGTCCCCCATGTTCGCGAACCTCACCGGTTGGCACCTGATCATCATTCTCGCCCTGGTGATACTGATCTTCGGTGCAGCCAAGTTGCCGGCCCTGGCTCGCGCCGTGGGGCAGTCGGCCCGCATCCTACGCAGCGAGGCGAGGAGCTTGCAGGACGACGTCCCGGCAGAAAAGGACCAGCCTGTCCAGCAGTAACCGCTGCGAGCGTTGCGATTCGAAGCACGTAGCGGGGGTCGGGGACCACCGATCACTGTCGCGTCGCCCAGGCGGGGACGGGGCGATGCCGCCGCCGGCGCACCGTCACGGACGAGCCCTCCGAGGTCGTCGCCGCCAGGTGTGCGGTGAACGCGGCAACCCATCGCTCCACATCGTCCTCCGTCGGCCGGCGACGCACACCGGCCATCGTCGACGCAACCGCCAATGCCTCACGATGCGCCCGACGCCGCGCCGCAAGATAGTCCACCGAAGTCATCACGTCTAAGAGATTGCCTTCGGGCGGAATCATGACGCCAAATGCCAACAATTTCTTGTCGGCCGGCGCCCGGGGTCAGTCCCGTTCCACGCGAAAGCTGAAGCGTCCGAGTTCGATGGTCGCACTGGCCTCGATGCGGTGGCGATCGCCGGCGGCGACCGTCGACACAGCGCCGTCGTCGGTGACGACGACCACGCCGTTCGTGGAATGCAGGTCGACGACGACGAGGTCGGCGCCGTCCATGAAGAGCACGGCGTGCGTCTTCGACACGGACCGCTCGGGATCGTCGAGGGGCAGCTCTGCGGCAGCCTGCCACTCACCGGTCGCCTGTGGTTTGCGGCCGAGAACGATGCTCGACGGCACCGTCAGCCGCGAACCGTCCGCGAGGATCAGCCGCCACCTTCCCACCTCAGGGGACGCGCCGCTGTCGGCGGGCACGTCGACGACAGGAGTCTCGGCCGTCGCCGGGGCCGCCGGAGTCTCGGCCGTCGCCGGGGCCGGTGCGGCCGTCGCCGGGGGCGGCGATGCCGGAGCCGGTGCCGCCTGCCCTGGAGCCGTCGGCACGAACACGGGAAGGCTCGGCCGCGGTGGGGCTGTCCGACGGGTGTCCGGCACGGTCTCGGGCGCCGCCGGGATCAGCCCGGGCGGCGGGACGATGAAACCTGGCTTGTCCACGGCTCAACTATAGGTTGGCGCCCGAAACCACGGGAACGGGATCGGGTGCGGACCGTTTCCCGCCCACTCGCCGCGACGGCTCCCGCGTGCCCCGGTGGAACCGGAACGCGGCGAGCCGGCGTCGCAGCCGGCCCGCACGCGACGCGACCTCGCCGACGATCGAATCGGAGTGCTCCCATGCTTCGGCGACCTGCTCGTCGGCGACTGCGGACCCGGAGAACACGGCCCCGTCGACGAGGCGCGCGACCGCGTCGACCTGGCCCGGCGGACAGTCGAGGCCCTGCGCTCGGATCTGCCGCTCGACCTCCGTCGCCGCCTGCCGGCGGGTCGACCGGGCAGGCGTGTGGAACCCGAGCTCTGCGAGGCGATCGACGAGCTCGCTCCACGCGCCCGCTGCCCGGCGATCCGGAGGCCCGGCGGTCTTCCGCCGTCGACGCCGGCGGCGCTTGAGCCAGGCCACCGCGGCGAGCGGGATGACATACAGCAGAACGGGCACGCCGATCACCCAGCCGAGGAGGTACACCCATCCCGGCAACGAGAACTGCTTCTTGTCGGTGGGGTCGTCGTTCTTGGTCTTCACCGGCGTGAGCAGCGCATCCGACTGCGAATTCGAGTTCGGCGGCTGCCGCACCTGCGGCTGCGGCTCCAGTTTCGGCTTCGTCGTCTGGTCCTGGGGAGCGTCGGTCTTGGTGGGCGTGGGGAAGAACGGCACCCAGCCGACCCCGTCGAACGCCACCTCCGCCCACGCGGTGACGTCGCCACCGACGACCGTGGTCTGGCCGCCGGTCACCTTGGGCTTGAATCCCATCACCACGCGGCTCGGGTACCCGAGATGCCGCGCCATCAGGGCGAACGCCGACGCGTACTGCTCCTCGTCGCCCACCATCGGCCGTCGGGAGAAGAGTTCGGCCATCCGGTCGGCGCCCTCGCCGGCCCGGGAGGGCACCGGATCGGAGGCGCGGCCGTGGCTGAGGTAGCCGAGCGTCTTGAGCGAACGTTCGATGTTGCGCAGCTTCTGGATCGCGGTGGTCGCCGAGCCCGCATACTCTTGCGCCTTCGCGGCCAGCACATCCGGGATGTTCGTCACCGGCGGCATCTGGATGCGCGCGGGCGGGACCTTCTGCAGGGCCTTCTCGCTGGGGATCCTCTGCGACGTCACGTCGAGCGTGTAACCGAGGCCTCGCCGGACGCCGGTGGTCACGGCGGAGGTGCCCGTCATGGCGTTCACGCGCACCATCGTGGTCGGGTCGGCACCGTTGTGGGCGGTGAAGGCGAGCCGGTCGACGTACCCGGGCGCAGGCAGCCAGACGTCGTCATAGCCGTCGATGCTCACCCGCACGGTCGAATGGGCGCCCGGCGTGAAGATGTACGGTGCGGGGATGCGCTGCCCCAGCAGCTCGAAGCTCCCCGATCCCGCAGTCTGGTCGCGTGGTCCGGTGACATTCCAGACGACGCCGTCGTAGCTGTCCATGGTCGCGAGCCGGATGAGCTGCCCATCCTGCAGCCCGGTCAACGAGAACAGGTCCGTCTTCTCGAGCTTCTTCGTGTAGGTACGGAATCCAGCCAGTGGGCTGGGGTATTCGAGCGGATCGAACGGTGGCGTGACCTCCTGCCGCAGAACGTAGCGCGAGGCGGCGGCCGGCGTCATGATGCCACCCAGCACAGCACCCACGACCACGGCACTGAGGACGATCGCGGCCGTGCCGACGATCTTGCGTCGTACGGCGCTCGGGTCCACCGCCGCCACTCCCGCGCCGGTGCGGCCGCGCCGACGCCACCCCAGCCAGAGCAGCGCGATCGCGGCGAAGGCCACGCCGCGGATTCCTGCGAAGAACGCGTCCTCGGTCCCGATCAGGATCGCGGCGAGGAACAGCACGAGCGGCCCAGCGAGCAGCACGCCGGCCCGCGGCGCTGTGCGGGGGCGCCGAGGAAGCCAGCCCAGGGCCAGAGTGATCGTGACAAGCGCGACGACCCACGACGCGACGTAGGGGACCACCGCGACGTACGGAGGCTGCTGGACGGGCGCGCGCAGGGTGATCGCGTCCGACCACCCGAAGACCGCACCCACGACCAGGGAGGTGAGACTGTCGACCGACGGCAGGACCACACCGATGCCTTGCGCGGGAACGGTCAACGGCGTTCCGAGCAGGAAGTACGCGGCGATGGCGACAGCCACGGTCTGCAGCACGCTCCACCGGCGAACGGCGCCGAGGACGGCGACACCGCCTCCGATCAGCAGCCCGCCGACAGCGGACACGAGAAACCAGTACTGCCCGAACGCCGGCTCGAATCCGAAGACGGCCAGGAGACAGAGCATCGCGATGACGACGAGATCGCTCCAGGATGAGGCCGACAGCACGCGAGGCGCCTGCGACGTCTTCCGCACCTGCGCGCTCATCGGCCCACCCGATCGAGGAGTCCAGCGATGTCGCCCAGACGGCCGACGGTCATGACCATGACGTCGCCCACCTTCGCCAGGCGGGGATCGGCGCCGTCCTCCTCCCGCACGGCGAGCGTCGTCGTATCCGGCCCGTACAGCGTGGAGACGGACCGGATCGCACCGAGCTCGGCCAGCGAGCCGACGACCAGGATCACCAGGCTCGGCGTCCCGATCCGGCGGCCGGCACTGCGTGCGAACTCCCGGAGCGTGGGATGGATCGTCTTACTGGGCTCGATCCGGCAGCAGTCGTCGAGCAGGGCCGTGGGGGTGCGGGTGCGGGGGGTGCCTCCGTCCCAGGCCACGTCGATATCGGTCTGCTCGCGGATGACCTGCACACCGATCGACGCCATG